>Ga0115854_10343_pt1 | contig 11017 bp, 15 predicted proteins | sample InSIn2SAF170_FD_83868 | JGI IMG/M metagenome (GOLD analysis project Ga0115854, IMG submission 83868)
CCAGGATATGCACAGGAAGACGCCATGCTTGTGAATCGCGATAAAAGTAAAACAAGGCCACGGCATGGCATCATGGACATTCCTCCTTTTGCGAGTCGCTCGTTCTCATCTGTTGCATCTTCTTTTTCCGGGGTCATTTCTCAAGAAGTCTTTATAATTTTTGGCCCACCTGGACCCTGTACTAAGCCTGGATATGCAGAGCGCCTTCTAAGTATAAAGGTAACAATGCTACTGATTTGATCTCCGGATCTATAAGAGTGCGACGGAGAACAGTGTTGTGCTCAATACAACCATGATGGAGACAAGATAGTCTCCTGCAGAAAGGACGCTACCCACACCCGTGCTGCCGCTGTTGCCAGCATTGCTTGTCTGCGATGCTTCAGCCGCCAAACTTCCTGTTGCTGACACTGCAATGCTCGTGGGTGTCTCCACTTCTGCCGTAGCCTTGGCCGGGCTCATGCTCTTTGAAGCACTCGACTGGCTGGGCACACTCACCGCCTTGCCCTGAGCTTTGCCGGCAATCCACTTGGACACCTCTTCGTTGTGCTCGAGGAAGTAGTCTAGATGGGCGGTAACATTGGCAGGCTCGCTGCCTACAGCGCACATCGGGTCGCCGTAGTGGCAGTAGTCGAGGAAGACGCTGGAATACTTTTGGAGGGCTTCCAGCTGTTCCGGTGTGCGGGCGCGCTGGCCATTGTAGTTCACTCCTTCGCCTACAGTGAAGTTCTGACCCTTGCTGCGGACGACAGCACCGAATGTTACTGCTGCAAAGACTACAGTGGATCAGCCTCACGCCTCACGTGAGATGAAGATTGGAACCTACCGTTCGAACCAGGCGAACTCGAGCGATCGAGGGCCGGGTTGATGTCTTGCGTACATTGGAAAACCTGGCCTCCGCCACCACCCAGGATGTCTTGCGTGACAGCGGCACCTTGCGAGAAGCCCAACAGGATCAACTTGGCGTCCGAGCACTTCTCCGCATATGCCTTAACCTGCGCTTGTCCATTCGCTGCCCCCTTGCTGGCGGACTTGCACCACTCATCTGCACCCCAAGCTGTACTCTTCGCGGGGTACTCAATATTCTCAAAACTGCAGTCATTGTTTCCAATCTCCTTGCATATTTCGCTAGTGAGATTCCCCAACCGTCCGGGGTAGGGCTCGTCTGAGCCTCGCACGATGAAAACGTGATATGGCGTACAGTCGTCGGATTGGTAGGTCAAGATCTCGGTCGTGTTGCAGAAGACGTCCGGATAAGGTGCGTCACACCGGTCCTGAGCGAAGGCGACTGCACTGAAGAGGGCCAAGGAAGATAACGCGAAATTCAACATCCTATCCGATAGCGAATGCGCAAGAAAAATCAAGGAAAGTACAGGGTCCAGGTGGGCCAAAAATTATAAAGACTTCTTGAGAAATGACCCCGGAAAAAGAAGATGCAACAGAAGAGAACGAGCGACTCGCAAAAGGAGGAATGTCCATGATGCCATGCCGTGGCCTTGTTTTACTTTTATCGCGATTCACAAGCATGGCGTCTTCCTGTGCATATCCTGGCGGTGCTAACGCTATGCAGGCAAGACATGAGCGCTAGGGATGCCGACTACCGCAGCCAAGAGGCGCCTCAAGGCCGTGGAGCCACACTCGAAGCCCAGGCACCAACAGATGTTGGGAATCCAGGAACCGTCGGCACGCGACCTTGGTAAGTGACGCGGATGTCATGTAGTAATAGGGGTCTGCTCCCTTGCGAACCCTTCCACACTGGTATGCTGTCAAACGTGTCTCGGCTTGGCTAGATGCGCACAGCAACAGTGGGACCTCGGGAGAGGCTGCGCGCCACATTGGCAAGTTTCATTATGATCGATCCCCGGATGTTTCAATCGCGAGATCACAGATTGACAGCGGGCGCGTACCGAACCGGACACGAACACGGGGATCGACGGCATACTGGAGCGAAAGCTGTTGCAAGCTTTCACGACCACCGCCGGTCTTGCCTTGCGCATGCCAGGTACAGATTGATCTCTTTCGAACTGATCCATGAGTCCGCTTTGTTCAACCTTGGTCAAGCCTGCACAACCCAGTGTCCACTGCTGTGCTCCAGTCCGACCGCGTACAATATGTCCACAACCGTGCATCAATGCTGAATCCATCCCACTAATTCTCTGGCCATGTCCAAGGCTCCGTAATCTACGTGCAAGTCCTCGAAAATAGAGAAATCTGCCTCTCGCGCAGCTACGCCCGGATCCACAGGCTCCTCGCTCTGACCTGCATGTGTGCCCGTTTCCTGTAGCACAGCCATCGTAGCTTCTACCATGACATCGAAAGTGTCTCTGAAACGCCGTATCCAAGGCGCACGCTCCCCCATAATCGAGAGCACGCAGCTAGCGGCACGACGGTCATTACTGATCGCGAACGACCATATTCGCTCCCTACCTCGCCAAAGTGCATATAACAGCGTGATGCCGGACACGAAGACAGTATGCACCGCGACAAAGCTGTGTCCATACTCAGGTGTTTGATGCAGTCGCTTGTGGATCTGGCAGAGTTGACCTGCCGCATACGTGCATTTGCGAAAGCATTCCGAGGTTGGATCCAGGATGGCAAGGAATGGTTGTAACAAGATCCGGAGATTCCGAAAGTATTGAAGCATAACACGGTCGTGTTCACTCTTCTTCAACGATATCGGTAGTACCTGATGCCACGCCTCAAGATCTCCCAGTAGACGATGCATCTTTGGCTGTAAGGCCTCGACGGTCCTATCAACACGATAGACAGTCCGCTGGATGCGAGCTTCAAAAACGTGCAATTGTGTCAAAAGAACGAACTGACTCAGATTGGGTAGTGACTGTCCATCTTTGCTCCAGGGCTGCGAGGTGTATTCAACATCGCTTAAGCCCTCGGTCATACGGTCGTCGTCGTTTATGGTGAGCGGCAGCGGTTGATCAATGTCGCAATCTGATAGACTGAGCGGCCGCCCCAGAGTGCCCGCCAAGTTGCTCTCGAGAGCGTATACCGACCAGAACAACCGACGTCTAAGTTGTACCTCGAATGGGGGCAGACTCCGTGTAGATGCTTCACGATGCAAACCAATGTCGGTCACTGTACGCATGGCAAGGCCTATCAGATGCCACAGACCGTTGCGAGAATCCGAACGCAGATGATACAGAACCAATAAGACGGTTGCCTCAAGGTTATGGACCGGATCCGCCTCCCTCACACTTGCTACGTGCTGCATAGCAGAGACGTAAAACTGCTCAGGAGATGTTTCCTTGTAGTTCTCCGTGAGTCGAAGGTTTAATGCTCCGATTGCGTAAACCATGTACAGTACGAACAGTGCAAAGCCATGCTTGTGATATGCTTGTGATGTGAATTGCGGCACGTCTTGATCCAGCTGTGCACTTGTTCCTTTGCCGAGTGTGTGACGGTGCCCATGCGCCTTCCAAATATCTGATCGGAACAAGAAAGGGAAACGTGGATGTATCCGGACCAAATAGGCTTGGATCAGTCTCTCACCCAAGGCATTTGAAGGAGGCTCGGTTGGATCCGACCGTAGCTCCTGGAGAGTTATCCTCCTAGTGTGATCTCTACCAGGAAGTTGTTCTGATGTATCTGTGAGAGTATTCGGTACCCACAGAGCTTTATTCCAGACAGTCGCCTGCACCATCCGGCCGAGATCAGTTGCCAGCCCGTAGCCTGATGAAGAGCCTATGTATGAATGCGCCTCGGCATTTCCGCTTCCCATTGAGAGCATTCCAACAACGTCGGCGACATTATGTTGGAACGTTGGTGTTGAGTTGGGCAAAGACTCGATCTGGGGGGATCTTTGGTCCTGCGCTGTGGCTGGCCTGGCGCTGGGCAACGGCGATGGTTTGTTAGTCTGTCTTATCTGTTGCTGCTGCTCTACTGCTAAGAGTCGTGTTTCCAGATATGCTACTTGATCTTCGAGTGCACGAGTGTAAGAGTGACTTGTTCCCTCCCACTCCGGTGGTCTGCTGCATGTCGATCCCGCCCGAGCGCAATTGCTACATTGCGGATATGCGCCATCACACTACCAAAAGAAACTTGAGTTAGTTTCGCCTCTCTAGATCATCTGCCGATGCCGTGCTCCTACTTTTTGCTTTCTTGATTTGCATCTATCGCAAGCTGTCCGTTGGCGCTTCCTTGGGTTGGACGATCCATCTGGGTGAGGTGAAAATGGCGATTGTGGAGTAGCCATACTCGTGGCTGATCATCATAAACTGCTGCGGGAGCACTGGGGATGCCAACATTGTCAGAGAAAGTGTACTTCGTAGCATCACTGGACAAAGTAGCCTGTTCACTCGTAGCTTCAGTTCAGGCGCCTATCGGCGAGGATTCAAGCAACTGCTGATAAGGGAAGTGGGGACATTGACGCTAAGTTAGTCTAGCGCGCCAGCCACCTCCCTCCACGGCTAGGTTAGGGCTGGGTACTTGTAATTTCAACACAGTCACGACACGCATGCACATCGCTAAGGTCGGCTTGGGTCATGTCACGTTCGAAGCAATTCTCTTCCTGGACGTAAAGCAGAGGAGGCTCGTCATTTTGGCTGCTAGCTACCTTTCAGAGCCGCCGGTTTTCGACCCTGGCGTGTATGGGAACTTCGCACGGTAATGGTTTGCAATGTCCCTGCGACTTGCTACCCATACGTTTTCCTTGCCGGCAATATACTGCATAAACCTCCTCAGGCTCTCCGACCGGCCTGGCTTACCCGCTATGCGGGAATGCAGAGGAATCGTCATCATCTTGCCTCCTTCTCGGTACAGACAATCGAAAGTGTCTTTAAGATACTGCTCGTAGGTCGCACCGTTCGAGCTAACAAACCCAGGAAGCATGTGGAACTTCCCGTCATTGCCTTGAGCTCGCGTTAGACCTACGACTGACACACAATCATAAAGCGTAACTTACAGTCGTAATTGTACGGCATCATGAGTAGCCTTCCCTCTCTTCGACAGGAAGCTTTTCCTCCCATGGAAGATCGATCCAATATGGCGAATCTTCGTTATACACCTCAGATGTATATAGCATCTTATGGCCCATCTCCTTCCACATGATTGGAAGCAGACTGGCTGTGTTCGGTGTTCCCCTACCAAAATATGCGCCAACCGGGAATTCGCCTTCCGCTTCGTCAGCTCGTAGACACATTAAAAATATGGGGCCTTACCAGTCGCAGCCTCTAAAGCTTTGCAGGTCTTCTTAATGTATGCTTTGTCATCTTCTAAGGAGTAGTCCCAGATGTCGAGCCACCTGTAGCCATGTGCTCCGATTTCATGGCCATCTCTTACACACGCTTTGGCAAAGGTGGGGTTTCGTTCCATAGCCACTGCAATTGCCCAGAGAGTCATGTTCCAGCCGAACTCTTTCATGAGCCTCAGGATACGCCAGGCACCACAACGACCACCATACTCGTAGTCTTGCTCACCATTCAAGTGACGTTGTTCTTTACCGCCTCCCGATGGGCCCTTCTCCCACAAGTACGGCTCGCTTGTGCCGTCACCGTCAAGAGGGTTCCGTTCACCACCTTCCTCATAATTTAGCACAAAGGATACTGCGATCCGAGCGCCGTTCGGCCACTGAGGGTCATGGCCATCTTCTCCAAAGCCTTTGAAAGTATCAGCGACGCTGGTGAACCTGAGGGTTACGTTGCAGACCTTCGAAGTCTCGAGGCAGCTGCAAGGACTGTTCAACATGTACCATGATGAATGCGCTGTTCGTTTCGAATTTCAAAAAAAGTGATAGGATGCAGTCGCTGGGGATCAGCAGCCAGACGAAGCGTGCTGCCATATAAGGCCCTCCAAGAGAGCGCCAGAGAATCGGGAATAAGCTAGCCAGAACTTCTTGACTCCATGAATGCCGGATGCCTTCCCGTCCATGATCTGACATCGATACGATAAGACTTTTGTAGCCACTATAGGTAGTTTTGATGTATAAGACCGCGGCTGAAACGACCCCGAAGACACTTATCGGATTGCGGACCGCGGTACTCTTAGCCCGATCCACGCTTATCGCTCCTTCGGACCTCCGCAAGCCCACTTCTTTTTCTACAGCCTCCCTGTGTGCGGAGTCATGTTGGGCAGTTTAGTGTTGTCGTAGATAACACAATTGAAACGAAGACACGTTGAAGGCCATGCAATCACCACGTTCCATCGGTTTCTAAAATTGTATTGCCATCGCAACCTGGATGTCGTCAGGTTTTCCTCGTCAGAGCCAAGGCATCTGATCTTTCACATTACATATTCGCTTCGACAACATGTCAGTGTTTTCCTTCGATGTCAGTCATGGCAATCCTGTCACGAAACAGACTGTGGACAAGCTATGCTCTCAACTTGGTGTGAGTATTGAAGAGCAAGAGAAAGATGACTACCGGCGTTTGCTGGCCATATTTCATGATGCCAGTGAGCAGCTTATGGCCGTGGAAGGTAGCTTAGCATTCATCCACATGGGTTCCAGCGGCTCGCTGACAATGGATACAGACTATGTTCCGCCCATCGACGAAGAACGTTTTCCAAGGGAAGCTGTGCACTTTCCCGACAAGAAGGAAAACACTCACGGCGCATGGGCATGGAATTGCAACATTGCAGATAAGCGAACGAACTTTGGCAAACTTCAGAACAAGACGTTCGCACTTAAAGACAATATCGCAGTTAAAGGAGTTCCTATGCTTTTGGGTACTAACTTCATAAGAGACTATGTGCCTGACTGCGATGCGACTGTCACCAAACGTATTCTGGAAGCTGGAGGGCAGATACTTGGCAAAGCTGTCTGTGAGAACCTCTGCCATTCCGCCACTAGTCACTCATCTGGCACCGGAATTGTAGAGAATCCAATTGCCAAAGGCTATAGTGCTGGAGGGAGCTCAAGTGGATCAGGAGTACTTGTCGCACTTGGAGAAGTTGATGGAGCAATTGGCGCGGACCAGGGCGGAAGCATCAGAGTGCCCGCGGCCAACTGTGGCATTGTCGGGCTGAAGCCTACTTTTGGTCTTATCCCGTATACTGGGAGTGGAAGCAACGAGCCAACGAATGATCATCTCGGACCGATGACCCGTACGGTAATCGAGAATGCTCTTCTCCTCGAAACCATCGCCGGAAACGACAACATCGATGACCGGTCGTTTGCTGCACCAAATCCCTCCAAAGTTCCTGCCTACAGCTCGATAGAGAGATTGACTACAGTCAGACCGCTAGCTGGAAAGAAGATTGCTGTAATTGTCGAGTCACTTTGCACGCCTGCAATGGATCCTCGGGTTATCGATACTTTCAGTGTAGCGGTACGTCAATTCTCTGAGCTTGGCGCTACAGTGGAGGAAGTTTCAATACCATTGCACTCGAAAGGTGCAGCTATCTGGACTGGTGTATCCAAAGTGGGGGGGTTCCTCGCCAAAACTTCTGGCTCCTTTGGTCGAAGAGGCCACCAGATGCTTGGATTGAATTCTCTTTTCCATTCCATGGGTCAGGAAAATTGGAATGAAGCATACGCATCAACAAAGAACATCTACCTCAATGGGTTGTACGCAGTGAAAGAATTCCCTCTTCTGCTTGCGAAAGCGACAAACCTGTCACGTCAATTGCGAGATGCTTATGACGCCGCGCTTGAAAAATACGATGTCCTCCTGACGCCAACTCTTCCATATGTTGCTACAAGTCACGCTGAACCTGATGCCACGCCACTCGAACAAATCGCGAAGCAAATTGGGCTGACTTCAAACACGGCACCATTCAATCAAAGTGGTCATCCAGTACTCGCCCTGCCGATTGGGATGCTGGAGGTACTTGAGGGTCCTGGACTGGCAGAGGGGGTGAAGCTGCCAGTCAGTATGCAGATAGTTGGAAGGTGGTGGGATGAGATGACTGTCTACGAAGTTGCATTAGCTTGGGAGAGGACGAACGAATGGCGCAAGATGTAGACACGCAGATATTGAGGCAATTTTAGACGAGTTTACAACCCACGATCGAGCATACATAGACGAAGCATAATATGGTTGAACATCTCTCCATGGGTTGTCCAATGAATTGTCACCATTTCACGTATCGACAATAATGACTACCCCTGCCGTGCGTGACGCAAGTGTAGCTCACAATACAGGCTGCAGACTCCTGCAAAACGCTGAGTACGCCATATGAACTTTTATTGAACGCTGAAACTGAGACTTGCTTCTGCAGATTTTATCAACCGATTTACTATCTACACGCTATGTTTTGCTTTTGGGTGTACCCCCTAACCATTCGGAACCATAGAATCATGGTCCAATAATCTCCCTCGAGCATTTCGTGCTTATTTCAGCACAGTGCTCGAGACCAAAATTGCTTGATTGTGAAGTCTTCTTCTCGTTATCTACTTCATCCGGACGCTGTAGTCCGTGATCTCTGATGAACAGACACCCGAGAAGGCACAGTCCCATAAAGGGGACATTCATGATGAACACTGTCCTGCTAGCTCGCGCATATGCCTCGAGGATCTTGCGAAGTTGAGCAGGTGATGCACCAAGTGTGTCCAGATCCGGGGTACTGTAAGCAGACAATGCAAGACTTGCAAACTCTGGAGGCATGGCTTTCTTGAGCGTATTCTGCAGAGCAGCGGCAGAGATCGCAAGTCCAACAGCTCCACCAAGGCTACGCAAGAAGTTCCGGTTCGAGATGACCACAGCCCTTTGGGATTTCGTACAATGTGCTTGTAAAGCGACCAGAATGGGCTGGAAGATAAATCCAACACCAACCCCCTGGACCAACAATATCAGGACCATGGCGTAGATCGGGGTATTGAGGTCAAAGAGGCATGTGAGACCCACTCCGAGAGTCCAGAGAATAAAGCCCGACCAAATGACTTCTCCATAACGCTCTGTTCGAGAGACGTACTGGCCCCCAAGAATTGAAGCCATCATCTGTGCGCATGTGATCGGAAGTACAAGGGTAGCCGATGTGATTGGCGAGAAGCGGCGTGCATTCTGAAAGAAGAGAGGCAGGTAGTACAGTTGGGAGTAGTATACGATGCCGAGCAAAAAGTTCTGAACCAGCATAACACAGACTGGTCCCGATCTGAAGAGTGAGACTGCCTGCGTCAGTTTTGGGGGATTTGTGTGTGGGAAATGACTCACATGGCATCATGGGTAACAGGGCGACGCGATATTCTATGAAGATGAATGCCAGCATGCAACAGCCTCCAATGACCAGCATCGAAATAACCATGGGTGATTCCCATCTGAAATACGTTCCAGCTCCGGAGACTGGAATCAATAGAAGTATGATGGCAGCGGATCCACTCAGAATCCCCAGGTAATCTATCTGCCGCGAGATGGTACTGATGCGCATGGGAGGTGCGTCTTTCGGTATAGGCAATATGAAGAAGCACAAGATACCGCACAACGCGGCAAGCGGACTCACAAGCCAGAACAGTCCTCTCCAGGTTGACCTTTGGATGAATGCAGCAGCGATGAACGGGCCGGCCATGTTCCCAGCTCCAACGCAAGAGCCAAGGATGCCCTGATACTTGCCTCGCTCTTTCAGGGTTACGATATCGGATACGATTATCATTGTCAGAGAAGTAACACCGCCGTTCGCGACACCAGCGAGGCCTCTGAATACGTAGAGCATGGTAGCATTTTGGGAGAAACCACACAGCAATTCGCTGATGCCCAACAAAGCCAGTGCGGATAAGTAAACGGCTTTTCTGCCTAGGTAGCAAATATCAGTCCAAATTTCCCAAGAAGAATGATATTCTCACGTACCAAAAAGGTCTGACAAGCGTCCATAGAGAACTTGAAAGATAGTGTTGGCAATCAAAGCGCTTGTTCCTGCCCAGCTGATCGTTGCTTCAGCGTGGAGTTCTTGTCCTATCGTCGGCAGGGCCACTCCTATACCATTCTGATCCACGAATGAGATAAACAGGGATACCGCTAGAGCACCAAAGACCGTCAACATTTGTCTTTTAGGCAGCAGGTTGGTCTGATCGAAGACAGCTGCCTCCGCAGCAACCTGGCGGCTCTCCATGATTTGTGTAATGGTGGTGAAATTGGGAGGATGCTCAATGATAGGAAGATATTCAGGAACTCATGTACGGAGACACAATGCAAGAGGGGATCCCATGTCCTTGGAAGGGCATACTCGTGTCAGCCGTGGATGTAAAACCCACTGACCCGCAGCTCACTGCCCAGAGCCTTTGTGCGCACCGGCAGATGAGCCGTGCTCATTTCGATAATGCTCAAGTGGTCTTCGATCAAGGTGGCCGTTTAGTCCATATTTTTGACCAAACAGGCATCGGAGAATGAGTGTTGTTATCATCGCACCTTCCGAAGTGAACTCGATGTGGGTCTTCGGAGCTCCGACAGCCAATCGGCATTCTATCGGCATCCCCTCAACCTCTCTTCTCTCCCTCGACTGATCAACTCTCCTATCTCAATATGACAATCAGCATGGCTTGGCCATCTTGCGAAAAAGACGTCTTATCACTCTTAGCAACAGAAATGCATATATGTTGCGCTCTGCCACGCAAGGCACTCCCTAATTGCATTGACCGCAGAGGTGCATCATCGCTTCCTTGATCAAGATGTCACGCTACTTATGGCGAGCCAAGAATATGTTTAGCTCTCCAGGAACGTTCAAGCAATCTGTGCAGACTATGGATGGCGAAGGCAAAGTGCGACACAACGTGGATCTGCTTCCAAGTCCCCTGGGTTTGTATCCAACCCGCCTTTGCAAGCTCGTCCGACTTATACATTGCAGCGGACCGAAGATGGGAATGGCAGCACTACTTTGCGTACTACTTGACTATGACATTCAGTCCAAGTAGTTACAACCTCGGTGCCTCGCTTGTATCTATCGGGCTACTCTGGTGGCATGGTATGATTGCCGCCGTTATTGGCTCTGCTATCTTGACTGTTCTGGTCGTACTCAACAGTCGTGGCGCGATCAATTACTTCATCGGTTTCCCAGTCTATGTCCGTGCAGCCGCGGGTGTTCGTGGAGCTAGCTTGTATATTCTTGTCATATTGAGATAGGAGAGTTGATCAGTCGA
>Ga0115854_10344_pt1 | contig 11015 bp, 12 predicted proteins | sample InSIn2SAF170_FD_83868 | JGI IMG/M metagenome (GOLD analysis project Ga0115854, IMG submission 83868)
CTCCTCCTCTGTTCTTTGAGTTGATTGCAACCACGTGTAAGAGGACACCTTGCTTTCTATGTGATGATTGAATGAAGGTGTCCAAGTTAATTGGCCTCCTTTTTACTTACAAACAAACTACCTCTTAACCTTTACAACTTTTGATCAAATGATGCATATGAGTGAGTGAGTGGGATACTTACCTGTGGTCTTGATGCCATGCTACAGTTGTCAAAGATCAGAGGTGCTGCATTGTCTATTTGCTGCATGGTCATTCTTTTACCTCCTTTACTGTCTACTAATGGTTTCTTGGCTTTTGTAGGTGTCTGTGATTGGAGATCTGATGATGCTACTACTTTGTAGCTCTTGGATTACCACTTGGCAATGTTTGGTGTCTCCCTTAGAATTTCTTGACCATGTTGCTGTGAGGATGATGTAAAGAATGGACAAAGGGAGTAAGAGTGTGTGTGGATGCAGGGATGATGGTAATGGATGACTTGAGGGGTTAGATCATGTCTAGAATGAATTCTAGGGACTTGACCAATCTACCATTTAGGGGATCCTGTAGAAAACACAATAGTCACCTGAATTGAAGCAATGAAGTGAAAAACAATGGAATTGATGGAGGGATGCATTGTAAGGAGCGGAGGAGATGAATATATGTGTTGGATCCCTATAATACTAGTGATTACCCCATTACTATTGTAGTTATACCCCTTATTTATATTGTTGTTCCCCTATTACCCCCATGTTGTTATTTCTGTGCCCCATAGAATCCCTCTATTGTTAGTTTTGTGGCTTTATATTATTATTGTTAGGTCGGCTGGATTATATTGTGACTCCTTAGACTCCTATATATAGAAAGGAGGTTTTGTCATTTGAATCATCCAAGAATTGTTCATTTATGTAATGTAAAGGAGGTTTCCCCCTCGAAGAGGCTGAATTCTAAGGCGTTGATCTATCTTTTCTTGAGCTAGTTTCATAACATTTGGTATCAAAGCTTTGGGTTCTAGGGTTTCACTGCTCCAAATAGGTCATCATGGAATTTTCACTATAATTTTTTTTTTTTTTTTGTGGCGTTTCAGAAGTCGCAAAAAATCCCATTTGAGAATAAATCACGCTGAACCTTGGATCTGAATTTCAGAGCTTTTCGCGTGATATTTGCGGAGATATGATCTGAGGAAGTTGGTATTTTTTCAGACTCCTAAATTACATTCAAAACAGGTGACCTGGGAAAAATCATCATAAATTTCTCGCTGGGGATCAGATTGAAATTTCGTAAGAAGGTACAGAAAGAGGACGGACTGTAGTTTCTCGTGTGCATGCTTTAGATCCAAAGGTTGAAATAGTGACTCGTGGCATGTCGTACAAGTTCACTCTATTGAACTAGTCTAGAAGCAAGTCACTGTGGGATATTTCACATAACTCTTTCTTGGAGAATCCAATTTGGGTCAGACTTGTGGCATTGGAAAGAGGACGTAGAAGATACTACAGATCACAATCTTAGAACTAGATAATATGAAATTACAGAGATACATTAGATTCAATATTAGGCTTCTACAAAGTGAAAAAAGGTGTGTAGTTTTTTTTAAATTTTTGTATAAGCTTGGTTTAACAGAATTCAAAGGGAATAGTAAAGCATTATTATCAGTAACTGATGCCCCAAGGAAAGAAAATGCAAACACCTAGTAAGGAACCTGAAAGCTCTAGCATGACTCATGAAGAAGAGGAAGAAATGCTACATGATATATCAAAATTACAAGAACAAGTGCAACAAATGTCATGCTTACAAAAGCTAACAGAAGCTAAGATAAATGGCGTGGAATCTCAGATAAATGGTGTGGAATCTAAGATAAAGGGCACGGAAGCTAAGATGGATGATTCGAAGACAAATTTGAAGAGAGACATGGCAGATTTGAAGATAGACATGGCAGATTTGAAGACAGATTTGAAAAATTTTCTACAAGAAATAATTACTAATGGTGAAAAGGTTGTAAAGGATAAGAGGTAGTTTGTTTGTAAGTAAAAAGGAGGCCAATTAACTTGGACACCTTCATTCAATCATCACATAGAAAGCAAGGTGTCCTCTTACACGTGGTTGCAATCAACTCAAAGAACAGAGGAGGAGTAGGACAAGAAGTGGTTAATTATGGCTTTAAAAACTGTGGGAGATAATTTTGAGGAGAGGAAATGATGAGGTGGTATAAAGGGGAAAAAACATCATTTGCATGCATTCATTCATTCCACCTCCTTGAAACTTTCTCACTCAAGTAGCTCTCATAACTCTAGCCACCCATTGGAAGCAAGGATCCATTGTTTTGTAAGAGAATTTATATAGGAGCATGCATAGGAATTCCTACAGAAACAATCTACAAAGGCAATCTATAGATAGGCAGCGAAGGGATCAAGAGGGAATATCACCATTCTTAATATGTAGGATATAAAAATCCATCCCCATTTACAAGCAAATGAACTAGAAGTACTCTAAAAGCTAGTGGATTACATACACAGGAACCTTTGTTTTCTCCTGAATTTAAAATTCTTATGTCACACCTCTCATTTCATCCTCAATCCCCACAAGCAAGATGACAAGAGGGTTTCATCCACGGAGGATAAAAATGGAGTAAATAGGGATAGCCTACCATACCCGTGGAGTGAGGTAGGCTACCAACTCATCAAATACATCTCATATGAGGGTAGATATAGTGTTTTTTATGGCTACCATTTTAGGATGCTTTAAGAATTAAGATTTGGGGTAGAAACACCAGATCACCAAAGACTCAGCATACCCTATTTTCTGATGTAATCACTCATGGACTCCAGCAACAAAGTAAAGAAAGAAAATTCCCAAAAGTTAGTTATATGGGTTGATCAAGATCCTCATTAAGGATGCCCTCCAAAAACCTCAGGATCCCTATAAAATGGTCAGTCTTCAGAGACTTACCAATAGAGGATGAGATGGATGAAGAAGAAACTAATATAGAGGAACATGGTGAATCAAAAGAGAAGGAGGATGATGCTGAAATAGAGAGGAAGAAGGCATTGAAACAGAATGGGAAGAACACAAGGAGGAATCACCTAGGGTGTCTCCAGAGGCCCTTGAGAGGAAAACTGCAGGAAATGGAAAACCAACTAGCATAGATGGCCAACCTCTCCTTGGAATCCATCCAGTGTAGGATGCTAGCTAAATCCTATGCTCTTTACCTCATAGAACAATGGTTGAAATTTCATATTAAAACACTAGAACAAAGGGGCACTGTGCCATTTTAGGACTATAGGCAATTTATTGATCTTTGTGATCAAGGTGCACTAGAGGATAGGGCCAAAATGGTTGAGTTTTACTTGCATAACATGGCCCTCACAGACATGAATATTTGGGATCCTAATGCAGAGCTAGGAGATCTACAATTAATGGCTTTGGAATCATCAATGAACCATGAGAAGTCAAGGGCTGCAAAAATGAACCTCTTTTCATCAGAGTTGAACAATCAAATCCCATGGCCCTAATCAGCACCCATAATCTAATTGTAAATGATCCTCAGCTAGAACCAAGATATTTTTTTTCCCAAGAGAAAGAAATTTCACATTTTGAGGACATGTTTAGGCTGTTACAAGATGATAATATACATGTCTGCTAAAGGAGATGGAGCACACTGCCACACAGCTTCAATATCAGAGAATATCACTTCCCTCAAAGGTTGATAGAGGTGCTCAACAGGACACCTATGTATAATCAATCAATGCAAAGGTTGAAGGTCAAACTAGATAAGCCTAAAACTCAGTCCACCACTACTCCTAAGGATGCTAGAAGGGAGAAAAGAAGAAGAGGAAAATAGGCAGTGGAAAGAAGTAGAAAGGAAAGAAAGCTTCTATAAACAAGAAGAAGAGACCATAACAGAAGCATGGGATGTCAGAGAGGCTACCAAAGCCATGAAGGACATGGACAATGATGAAATTTTTCAAAAGATGAGCAACACTTTTAGTAGGGGGGTGATGATGAGCCTCATCATTAGGTAATTATATGGGCCTTAATTGGCCTTAATTCACCTCCTAGCTTAGTCAAACCAACTATTGTCACAACTTATTGCATACTTTTGATTATATTTTGTTTATGAGATGAGTTAGAGTTGGATATTTTGCATTGTGTTCTAATGTACATGTAATGCGGGAATAAAGGATAAAAGAAGGGGAAAATGTAGGAATAAAGGATAAAAGAAATGAACTATGGCAAATACCTTGGTCAAAACTCGAATAGGACAATGGAGAGGAATTATAGGAGGTAAATCCTCCTCATTTACTACCCCTCCATTTGGATATTCCTCCATTAGCTTGGAGTGCAAACAGCCAAATCATGAGGACTAGAAGACAGTCGAGCAAGTGAAAAGGACAGAAAACTAGTTTATCTTGAGTGGGGAGCCAAGCCTCCATAATTTGGAAGGAAGTCATTGGAGACTTCAGATGTATAAGTAGAGAAGCTTAGGACCTTAGTAGGATTTATATTCTTATTGTAAAACTCTACTTTATTTCTGAGCTACAAGACTTGTGACAGTTTGTTATGTAATCCATGTTTTTTACAATAAAGATGAGTTATGTTTTGAGCCAGCACTGAGTTAACTCAGATGGTTGAAGCTCTTAGGTTAGGGCCCAACCCAAGCAGCTAAAGCTCCTCTTTATTGTACATGTATGCTAGCATAGATTTTTGGTTTTGTTCATTTGCTTAAGTAGCTTCCTAGTTTTATGTTCATTTGCTTAAGTAGCTTTCTGGTTCTATTCATTTGCTTAAGTAGCTTTCTGGTTCTGTTCATTTGCTTAAGTAGCTGCATTTCCATTACAATAGTATAACATAGATGATTCATGGTTTTCTATTTATTTTTTTAAGTAGTTGCATTCTGCTTACAATAGTGTAGAGTAGATCTATTATGCTTTAGTTTATTTCCATTTGTGCCTTCTTTGAATTCACAGGTTAGCTAGGAGAAAAATATCACCATAAGGTTGTTCGCAAGTGTCTCAACTGCACCGCCTCCCTTTGGGAGCATGACTTGAGGAAGAGACCCTTCAGCAACCCCAAAAACACAGGTTTCTGGTTCTCGCGTGAGCTACCGATTTTGTTGTTTGATGTTATGAAACTAGCTCACAAAAAGATAGAAAATATAGATGAATGCCTTATAAATAAGACTCTTCGAGGGGGCAACCTCCTTTACATTTCACAAATGAATAATTCTTGGATGATACAAATGACAAGACCTCCTTTCTATATATAGGAGTCTAAGGGGTCATAATATAATCAGAGCCGACATAACAATAATAATGCAAGGGCACAATAATAACAATAGTGGGCTTCTATGGGGCACAATAGTAACAATATGGGGACTACATGGGTACAACAGTATAATAAGGGGGTTGTACTAATAAAAATAAGGGGTTACACTAGTAGTATAGGGGCCTAACATGCCCCTCTCCTTCAAAAAGTGTTTTCCTTAATGCTTGAGTAGTTGTTGATGCTTCTGTATAAAATTCTTGTCCCCCCAAGTGGAATCTTCAGCGGGTAAGTTCTTCCACTTGATGAGATACTCTGAAATTGATCAATTTCGTAGCTGTCGGGTTCTTGTTTCTGTGACTGCTCCAGGTTCCAATATGATTTTTCCTTCCTCTTCAAGTTCCAGCAATATTGTTTGAATTGGGATCTTCTGCAACTTTTGAATGAGTGGCCACACTTCTTCATCCTTCTTTCATTCATCCCTTGCTTCATTTATCCAATCTGGTTGGATAATAGAAATAGCACAAAACAATGCTTCCACATCCTCATCATTTCTTGAGAGTGCATCTGCAACAAAAAATTTCTTCCCTTTTCTGTAGATGATGTCAAATTCATAACCCAACTCATTTGTGACCCATTTTTTTGTTCTTCTAAAGATAATATTTGTTCTAAAAAGTATTTAAGACTATCATTATCCATTTTTACCTTGAAGTGTCTTCCCATTGGGTAAGGTTGTTATTTGTTAAGTGCATGTAGTATTGCCAATATTTCCTTCTCATAAATAGCTTACTTGAGATTTAGCTGTAAAAATACCCAATCACCTACATCAAAACTTTTTTCATTGCAATGTTGACCTACCTGTTGTTTCATTCGATTCTGCACCAAAGTGGCATTATCCTTTAAAAGTTGGAGAACTTGGTGTTAATGGTCGGTGTGATCTTTCACTACTTGAACCTTTTTCTTCTTGATATGTCCTTCTATCTTAAGAGTTTGAGGAGTGGTAATTTCTTCCAATGCTTTACAAGATATGATCAAATTCATTTCTTGTTGTTCAATGTGATCTTTCTCTTTTTGAACATTTTTCTTCTTGATATGTCCTTCTATCTTAATAGTTTGAGGAGTGGTAATTCCGGCCAATGCATTACATGATATGTGTGGATTCATTTCTTCTTTCTCGGTGTGATCTTTCACTTCTTGAACCTTTTTCTTCTTGATATGTCCTTCTATATTGAGAGTTTTAGGAGTGGTAATTCTTTCCAATGTTTTACAAGATATGGTCGGACTCATTTCTTCTTTCTCTCGGGTTGGGTCTTGGCGTATATCCTCTTCTTTTGATGTTTCTTGATCCTTTTCTTCCTCCTTTTCATACTCTATGTAAAATAGTTTATTCTCAGCACACTTATGACCTTTAGTGCATTTGCTATCACAATTGTAACAAAGCCCTTTTTCTCTTTTTTCTTCCAATTGTTGTTGTGTAGCCCTTGTAGGTTGTGGAAGGCTAGGAGAAGAAACACTTCCATAATTATAGTTGTGAGTGGTGGGATTCCTTGTTTCCATAACTTCGCTTTCAATTTTTCTTGCCCACCTAAATGCCTTCTCCAATGAATCAGGTTCCCAAAGACAAACCTCATGTTGAATGTTATCCTTTAAAGTACCTATGAAGACATCAATCCTTTACTTCTCTGGAATATCATTTATGCTTATATTCAATTTTTGAAAGTACTCAATGTGCTCTACCATTGAACACTTTTGTTTTAGACTTATCAATTGGCTAAAGAAGGTGTTTCTATTTGTATCCTCATAATGTACTATCATTTCCTCCGTGAAGATTGACCATGTAATAAGTTGTTTACGAGAACAAAGCCCTTTATACCATAAAAATTGATCCGGTTCTAAATATGAAGATGCAATACATACCTTTTGTAATAGTGGTACACCATGTAGATCAAAATATTTCTCCATCTAAAGTATCCAATTTACTGGATCCTTGCCATCAAACTTCCTCATATCACCTTTTCTTGATTTTAGGAGTTCGATCTTGAAATGACTATAACTTTGTAATTTTGGATCTTCTAATTCTAAAATTGCAACCTGCAGTAGCCCTCTGTGTCTTCTTTCCAATGCCACCAGTCTGATCAACATTGTATTCTCCAAGAAATATTTATGCACAATCTTCCAAGATGACCTAATTATATACCTTTTCAGAAGAGTGTACTTGTATGAAGTGCCACGTGTCACTGTTTTGACATTAGGATATGAAAAATATATACAAGAAACTACAGTTTGTCCTCTTTTTATACCTTCTTACGAAATTTCAATCCAATTCTCAGAGAGAAACTTATGGCGATTTTCCCCAGATCACCTGTTTGAAATGTAATTCAAGAGTCTACAAAAAGACTAGCTTCCTCAGATCATATCTCCGCAATATAGCGCAAAAAGCTCTTAATTTCAGACCCGAGGTCCAATGGGATTTTGTCTCAAATGGGTTTTATTTTTTTTTCACTTCTGAAACGTCGCAAAAAAAAAAAAAAATTATAGCGAAAATGCCATGATGACCTATTTGGAGCAACGAAACCCTAGAATCCAAAGCTCTGATATCAATTGTTATGAAACTAGTTCAGAAAAAGATAGAAAAGATAGATGAACGCCTTAGAAATAAGCCTCTTCAAGGGGGCAACCTCCTTTACATTTCACAAATGAATAATTCTTGGATGATACAAATGACAAAACCTCATTTCTATATATAGGAGTCTAACGGGTCATAATATGATCAGAGCCGACATAACAATAATAATGCAAGGGCACAATAATAACAATAGTGGGCTTCTATGGGGCACAATAGTAATAATATAAGGACTACATAGGTACAAAAATATAATAAGGGGGTTGTACTAATAACAATAAGGGGTTACACTAGTAGTATAGGGGCCTAACATTTGATGCAATTACTTATTCAACCTCGCTAGTCTTTTCATGTCATTTTCATATGAAATCTCCTTTAACACATTCTTCATGCATCATTTCCTTACTATCCAATCCACAACAAATCTACCCAATCACCGACTGATTCATTAGTTTCCAACTGCCACCTCGCGTGAAGTCTTCCACCTACTTTATGCGCTTTAAATCCCCACCACCAATGTGCCTCGCCTGATCTGACGGCTATCATTATAGAAATTATCATTGTAGATTAACCTCATAATGCAATATACTAAAGAAAAATACTTAATCTACTTCTAAAATCAAACTTTCCAAAGCATAATCGATTTGAGAAAGATCAAATAGAAGACATATAACAGAGAATAAGAATCAATACACAAGAAACACAAAAGAATACTCAGGGGAAAGCCTCAGCTGAAAACCCCACTATCTGTATTATCATATAAGGTAGAAATACATAAAGATTACACAAAGCTTTAGCTCTCACAACTAGCCAGCTCTCAGTACAATCCTCCTAGATGCTCACATACTAACAAGGCTTCTGATAAACCTTCTCCATAGCCCTCCAAGCCTCCTATTTCCTTGTGATGTTTCTCCTGGGTTATCCTACTATTACCAAGTGTAACACTGATCACTCACACTGATCTCACACCCTCTAAAACTACGCAATCCTTGAGAAACCTTATTCCTTCTACATGGATGAGTTTCATTTATAGGAAAATTCCTCCAATTGATAGTACATTGTCCTTATCTTTAATATCAACTGGGTGCTTGTCTGAACTGACATGAATGAGTTATTTATGAGAGAATCTTCAGTTATCTAGAGTACACTAGTTTCATGCATGCATGCATTAACTAACTCAACTCACAATTAGTTCCTCAAATTTTTTGGAACTAATTTAACTGGACTTAAATAAGTTAACTGAGATAAATAATTACGACTCAAATACAACTCATCCTTGTCTCCTTAATTAAGGGATAATCTCCTTAATTTAAGGGATAATTGTTGCATGACTTCACAAAGACTTCTAACTTGAATTTCTCCAACTATATAATCCATAATGAATTAATTAATTAAGCAGCTGGTGGGACTAAATTTGAATTTTAATTCTCAATTTTAATTCAAGGACAAACTAAAATTGGAATATAATGAATTCTATTTTTAGAATTTATATTTTTGTCATTTCTTGTTGCTATTCTCAATGCTCCCTCTCAACAAGAAAGGAATTCAACTCGATCCTGATCCTGAACCTTTGGAATGTTCTACATGCAACACTTCTCACAAGTGTTGTTTCTCCAGCAACTCTAGTAACAAAAAAAAAACATCCAACCTGAATCAAAATGATGCCTCTGTCATCAAAGTCTCTGACTGTTATTGCCTCTATTGACTAAAAATAATGTGCTTCTACTGACTCAACCTTTTTTCACTATTGTCAATCCTTCTCCATGCTCTTTAGTATCTAAGTGCTCTAACCTATATCACTCTGATCTCTGACTGCATCAATCCCACTGATTCCACCCGCTACTATGTACTTTAGGCTCCCGTAGCAAGGTATGATCCATGAGATAAAGCCTCTCAATGGACCCTGCACAATTTCAGCCTTCTTGAGACTATCACTTCACATTGCCCCACATCACACGTAGAGGTATGGCTGCATGTGATCCGTCTACTAACTTCTCCAATTGTGGCTCCTCCACAATTGTCTGAGACTTCTTTTGGGACTGCATGTTAGAGGTAATTTACTCTCCCTCTCAACCACCAAGTCTCTAACATTTGCCTTACTCCTCAAGGATTTGCATGCATCTTGAACCTCAAGAGCATACAAGTTCTTGACTCGTGAATCAATTTGCTTCACCTATCCCATGGAGATGTGTCTAAGGAAAACCTTTCCTTACAGAAGACAACATCATAGCCTTTGTCCTCCAGCATCGCGATCGATACCAAGTTCTTCTTCATTCCAGGCACATACTTCACATCTGTCAAGATGATGAGAGCTCCATGCTCCCTCTAAAAATCAACCGTGCCCACTCTTGAAACACTAAATCTTTCGTTGTCACCCATCTCTATGCGCATCTTGAGGTCTTTCTCATCCAAGGTACTAAATAAAATTTTATCGTCGGTCATGTGGAATGAGGCTCCACTATCAAGAAACCAACCACAACCCATCATTGATGAAACCATGCATGCAACGAGGGTCAAATCCAATTCGAACTAAGAGGCCAATGCCTCACCTTCAAATCCTTCCAAGGATCCCTTCTTGGACTTATTCAATGGGAAATTGGTTGCATAATGACCCATATCATGACAATTAAAGCATCTCACTTTAGACTTGTCAACCTTATTCCCTCCATGAGAAGAATTCGATTTGGAATGAGAATCCTTCTCCTTCCCTTTCTTTCCCTTACCTGATAAGGCCATATTTTATTCATCATCCTTGGATGAAGAACCATCTCATGTGCTCCTCCTGATCTCCTCCTACATGAGATCTGACCACAGTTGTTCCCAATCCAACAGTTTAGTTGTTCCCAATATAATTCAAGCTGCCATCAAGGGCATACTCGAGTCTTAAACTTATGAACACCATAGGTGAAATTAAGATGTGATAAGAACTCAATTTCTATTTAGGAACCACAAACTTTTAACTTCTCCTTCTTGTATACTGTTCTTTGCCTTGATCATCTTTGCTCTGATACCATGTAGAAATTCCGACTGTAGATCAACAGATTATGCAATATACTAAAACACAATACAAGATCTACTTCTACAACACTTTGCGGAAGCTTAAAATTGAGTAAGATCAAGAGAACACATATAACTGAGAATGATAAATCAATCACA
>Ga0115854_10268_pt2 | contig 10972 bp, 9 predicted proteins | sample InSIn2SAF170_FD_83868 | JGI IMG/M metagenome (GOLD analysis project Ga0115854, IMG submission 83868)
TGGTTGTTTCGACTTCTGCCCTCTAGATTAGGGCAGTGTTATCCCTTAGGATCTCTCCTCCTACTGAAACCCAAAGACAAGTAGAGAGGAAGAGATCCCAAGTGTGTTGAAATGACTTGAAGGCCACCTCTATTTATACTAAAACGTTGAGCACAAGTGGGGTTTATTTGGTTGCTGGCCGACCTTGATGAATTGTCCCATAACACAAATAAATTTATATCTCCATGAATACTTATCGGAATCGGATGATCTTTAGATCAATCCTACACCTCTCGATAAAAAGCAAAGATCCAAGAAAAATACCAGCTTCCATTAATAAGATGACACACATGGAGTTTGGCCCTAGTTGCCAATTTTAACACTCCCTCTCAACTAGGGAGAACTCCATCCACTGATCCATATGTCCCACTTTACTATCTCTGCCATCAGTGCCCTGCACTGCTCTGCTCTGCTGAGCTCTGCTTTGCTTTGCTCTGCTGAACCATGAAGAAGAAGAATTGATCGAGAATGTCTCATACCATTCTCTACTGACCCGAAGTCAGTTTCATCTGAAGAGTGTGTCACATCACTCTTACTGGCCCGAAGTCAGTTTTATTGATCCCAGATTGATATCATAAGAGAGTGTCTCAAGCCACTCATACTGATCTAAGATCAGTTTCATTGATCCTAGATCAGTGGAGGTCATCCTAGCATAGGGAGTACGGTAGATACAACGATGCATCCATCGATAGTACTACTATGGTCCCTAACCCCATTTCCCTGCTCATTGATAAGATGAGAGGTACTTCCCATGAGTCTTAGACTACATATGTAGGATGCCTCGACAAGAGAACTAATCATCCTGTCCACAGGAGAACGAATCATCCTGCCCCACTGTCACCATGGGAGAACTAATCATCCCTGCCCACAGGAGAACTAATCATCCTGTGCCACAGTTGCCATAGGAGAAATAATCATCCCGGCCCACAAGAGAACTAATCATCCTGTTCCACAATTGCCATGGGAGGACTAATCATCTTGGCCCACAGGAGAACTAATCATCCTGTTCCATAGTTTCCACAGGAGAACTAATCATCCCGACCCACAGGAGAACTAATCATCCTATTTCACAATTGCCATGGGAGAACTAATCATCCCGGCCCACAAGAGAACTAATCATCCTGTTCCATAGTTGCCATGGGTGAACGAATCATCCCGGTGCACAGGAGAACTAATCATCCTGTTTCATAGTTTCCACGGGAGAACTTATCATCCCGACCCACAGGAGAACTAATCATCCTGTTTCACAATTGCCATGGGAGAATTAATCATCCCGGCCCACAGGAGAACTAATCATCCTGTTTCGCAATTGCCATGGGAGAACTAATCATCCCGGCCCACAGGAGAACGAATCATCTTGTTCCACAGTTGCCATAGGGTATCACAAGGGAAGGTTGAACCTATCATCCTATACATAGCGCACCACCAAGGGAGGGTGAGTCGCCCGGTGGTCGTATGTTGCTCCAGTAAGTACCCGAAACCCCCCAGAGCTCCCAAAGCTCAATGCATGCAACATGCAGGACCCTTATAAAAAGGTCTCTCAAGGACTCCAAGTCATTCGGGAAAGTCACAGATTTGACCTTTCCCTGGGGCTTTGACAAAATTTCTGCGACCTGTACATCAGTCTCAATGCGATGGAGCCTCCTCGCTCATCGACTTACCTTATCCTAGATAAGGCAGTATCTGATGTCTATCTGCTGGAGAAATCATCAAATACGGGATTCCTCAATAATCAAATCCCCCCTCTAGTTATCACAGAGAATCACAGTGGTATTCATCATGTGTACAAACAACTCACTTAAGAGCTTCTGCAACCATGCAGCTTCATACGAGATCATACTCGTAGCTATGTATTCGGTCTCGACGGTGCTTATAGCAACCGACTTCTGCTTCCTGCTCATCCATGATATCAAAGCAGAACCCAAAGAGAACCAGCGCTGAGAAGTGCTCTAGCGATCCTCCACACTACTTGCCTAGTTAGCATTCGAATAATCATGCAGTTTCATATTTTCAGCAGTGTATCTCAATCCATGAGAGATTGTGCTCCGAAGATATCTCAAAAGATTCTTGGCACCAATCCAGTGAGGCTCAACCAAATATGAGCTCACCATGCTAACTGCGAAACATATATCCGGACGGAAGTTCACTAAGAACATCAACGCGAATGAGTTTATGAAACTCAAAGGCATTTCCCAAATCTGGTCCGACATCATTACCATATAACTTCTGAAAGTTATGATCCTCGAGGTAGTCATAGGCTTGCAGTTTATCATTCCACATCTGGAATCCAACTCCCTCTTACTTCTGCAAATGAGAGGGTCTGCACCTGTTAGAAATAGGTCATCCTCATAAGGTGCTGGTATGAGAGGTATATCATCCACAACCTTCAAACAATGCTTTGAATCGGCTTCACTCTTCATGAATCTCAACTTCATCTGACATCTATCAATCCTCTCATACTATGCCCAGGGAGTTTCGCTTCAAGCCATAGAGGGCTTTCTTCCACCTGCATACGTGAGATTCCTGATCATCAATCTCAAACCTCTTAGGTTGTGCTAAACATGTGGACCTGCTACATGAGGGGAATGGTCCCCTTGTAAGATTTTCCTTTGGTACATCTCAGACATGTACTTTCATGCTCTTTTTGAATTTGAGCATCCCTGTCACCATCTGACTCACAGACCTCTGGCGCTATGTGTCAATGGACATGGTCCCCAGTGGACTTCTTGCAACTTGATACAACCCTGAACTCAAAAACATCTTTGAAAATTCTATTTTTCAACACGTACCTTTCCATCGATGAATGCCACCCTGAAACCTTTGACTTCCATTTCCGAGATGGACACTAGGTTCTTCTTGTAATTGTGTACATAAAAGAGATTCTTAAATGAATCCAGTTACCCTCATTCAATTAAGGGGTAACATTCCCTACACCCTTTCCGGGATAGGTGGCATCGACTCCAAGTATAATCCCATGATTGTTTCCATCTCTACCAAATTAGAGAGTGCACCCTACTATCTGATGAAGTGCCTTGAAGCACTACAATCAATAAGCCAGATTCCCAAAGAATCTGAAGGAGAGGGCCAATACAAGATAACACTTCTTTATCTTATCAAAAACAACATTTGATTCTTCATACTTGGGGTTCCTTGCTTTCTTTGAAGAGTCAGCCATTTCCTTGATGACTTGCATTACCTGTCATTCCTTTGATCATTGATGATGTCCCTAGAATGATTGTTATCTTCATCAAGAGATGTGTCTTTGCCATTCGGACACTCCTTTGCATAATGGTCGAACTTATTGCAACCAAGGCATCTGCCTTTCCTTCCACCCTTAGATCCAAACTTCCCAATGAAGTGATCTTTAAGTAAGCCATCAAAAACTTTTGCTGCACTATTCTGATAATATTCTCTGCTTCAACTCCACCCTCAGTGAATTTGAAGAGGGATGAGGAATCCACTGATCCTTTTGTCCTTTCCCAACTGTCTTCGGTGATTGCTCTTTCACTCTTACTTGGGCATTGTCTTCACCTCAGCTCTGATACCATGTTAATTTTAGGTATGTTCTATGCTTAGAGCAATTTATTTCAATTTTTCACAGTTAGTTCAATATCTTTTCCAAATTAGCAATCACATCAGCATTAAAGTAAACTGCAGATAGAACATAAACATAAATCGCAGAAGACAAGCCAAGACAAGAGGACACAAGATGTGGCGCTAGCCAAGGACAAACCCCAATGTGGGGAAACCCTTGATCAATTCTTCTTATATGTTCTTCAATAGTTCAACAGAGAGAGAGATGGTACGTTTACAACAGAAGTCAACACTTTGACTTATCTAGATAAGAGCATAGATCATCTCTAAGAAGATGATACATGAGATCAGTTGAAGACATGCTGCTTCAACTGATTCTCTAAGGTGATTCCTTCACCTATTGTTGTGCTGCGTTTCGTCATCATGTTTCACCTCACCGCGCTGCACCATGTTGCACCCATCATCACTATGCTGAATCTCATCACGCTTCACTAATCATGACTGTACCCATCACTGTATTGCATTATGTGCCATTGTTGCACCATGTTGCCATACTGACCTATGTGTTGGTTGCATCTTGCTTGCTTGTTGTCCCTAGCATGCTTGTTGTCCTTTGCATGCTTGTTGTTGCATGCTAGCTATAGCATTGCATGCTTGGTGTATTTGCTGCTAAGTACCATACAATTGTCCCAATGTTAGTTAGTTGTCCCTTGCATGCTGCTCTCCTTCGGGTATAGATGCTTAGGCTGTTCTGGCAGTTTCGGCAATTTCGGCTATTCCCGACAGTTCTGGCAATTCCTGCTATTCCCGGCAGTTCCGGTAGTTCTGGCTGTTCCCAACAGTTCTGGCTTTTCCTGGCAATTTCGCCAGTTCCCAGCAGTTCCGCCAATTCTGGCTGTTCCGGCTTCTGCCCTCTGTATTTGGGTAGCGTTATCCCTTAGGATCTCTCCTCCTACTAAAACCCAAACAAGTAGAGAGGAAGAGATCCCAAGTGTGTTGAAATGACTTGAAGGCCACCTCTATTTATACTAAAACGTTGAGTACAAATGGGGTTTATTTGGTTGCTGGCCGACCTTGACGAATTGTCCCATAACACAAATAAATTCATATCTCCATGAATACTTATCGGAATCGGATGATCTTTAGATAAATCCTACACCTCTCGATGAAGAGAAAGGTCCAAGAAAAATATCAGCTTCCATTAATAAGATGACCCACATGGAGTTTGGCACTAGTTGCCAATTTTAACAATGCCCACCATAGTCTCTTTGGCCACTGGAAGTCACTTCTCATCATTCCATCTTGTATATATTCTCATTTCGATTCCAACAAGTTATTACATTGAAGCGTTCCATCAAATGATCCTCTCGAAATGACACCTTAAGCGTAATTAATTAAGTTAGGCCCAGTAATAACCCCTTTTTTGAAAGTTTTCAGAATGGAACAAAACGAAATGCAAGTTGTGCAGATGATGGAATATGCCAAGTGAATTCCATCAGATCCTATAAAAACTTCTCAAAACTCCCCCGAGACCTCTAATGACATAATCTTGCTCCCTTGACCTGGCCATCCCGTGCCTTGGAAATCCACCCTGGATGTACTATAGAGGAAAATAAAAATGGGGACCGACAAATCCTCCAACCCTAAGATTTCTTTCCCTCAAGAAATCCATATCTGTCCACTGCAGAGGCATCTGAAAACTGATACCAGGATCCCATATGAACCACGGTGCTAGGCCATGCCTCCATGCTAACTAAACATGAATGGATCCCTCAATACCTGGGTCCCAAACCCATCTTAGACTCAACCTACCATCAATGGGTCCACCTAGATCCCAAAGCCATCATGGCCAATCATCATCACCCATACCCCATGGCTCTAGTTGTGCTCTATCTCTGGCCATAGATGCTACTCCACAAATAAAATACAAACTCATCACCTCTCTCCAATCCAACTTGTGGGAAGGATCGGGTGCACAGGAACCTGTATATGGGATAAGTCCCCTATGTTGCACTATGCCCAAATCATGTAACTTTGCCTGGCGAATCACCCAAATTTGTCTAATAAATCCTACCTCTCTCCTTGTAATAGACAAAAGTGGATAACCTATGCTACAAACCCTGTCTATGTACTCTTGGAGAGGGTTGCTGCTTGGAAATATTGCAGCTTTGCTGCCTTCCATTGCTTCTATTTGCACCTCATCAATTGGTAGGCCCAAAGATGGATGCTTCACTATCTCCAAAAGATCCTCCATCATCTGACTGGAAACTCCATGCTCCTCTAGTCTAACATCCTCCTGCAAAACTATCATGTCAAGTTCCAGCACCTCCTAAGGACAAGTGTCTGCAAATACTGCCACCCCGCTAGCTATTTGTACATTTGCCTGCTCCTCATCAATGGTTGGGCCCAAGGATGGTTGCTCATCCTCTTCCATCACGGGCTTGTTGTCACATAGACTGTCTAGGCAGCACGACAACGCTCAGACTGGGGCCGTCACCCTGATGCCCGATCTCTCCGTTTAATCCGTCACCCAATAGCAGGCTAAGGGGGGTAGACCCTATGGGAAAAAAGAAGACCAACTGGGAACCAGTTGGGTTGGGAGACACAGCAGGGGAAAACAAGCACTTGATCGATTTTAGAATTTGATTTAGATCTTTAAATGCTTAAGACCAGTGCTTTATGGAGCTAACCAAGTAATTAATTAACTGCTGCTACTTATGAAGTAATTTAACAATTGCTTGAAGATATTTACAAAATATCCAACATGTAATGAGCATTATATAATCCAAGCAATGATTGATATCACCAGATACAAGATGTTCAATAGATGCACAGAGCTTTAGCAATTAAACTTCAAAAGATCAAATGCTTTAAATAACCATAGAATTTAAATGCTAACCAGCTCATAAAATGAATCACCACTTTTAGATAGCTAATCTTCAGATATAAAAATTTAAGCACATTTAGCTATGTCAAATACCATGAAAAACTTTTCTTTCAAGATTATTTTAATTTTATTTTTAAATGCCTTTTTTTTTAAATTTTATGATTAAAATCATGAAATAAAAACTAAATTCTAAACTAATATCAAACCAAAAAAAACTAAAAACCTTTTATGATTTTTTATTATTTCATTATTTTTTAATTTTTTTATTATTATTTTTTATTTATAAAACCAAAAAGAAACTTAAATCTAATTCTAGAACTAAAGCCTAAAAAAATAAAAAGTAAAAAAGAATTTTTTATGCTTTTTAAATTTTTTTTATATTATTTTTAAAGTCAAAATTTAAACAAAACAAAACAAAATAAATCTAAAATCTAAATAAAATTAAAATCTAATCTAAACTAAAAGAAACTTTTTTATGCCTTTTATGATTTTTGATATATTTTTAATACAAAATTGAAACCACACAACAAAATTAAATTATTATTATTTTTTTTTTTAAGAATCAAACTAAAAAAAGATAAGAATTAAAAGAGCCTAACAATTACGTATTTATATAATGAAACTAAAAAAATAAATAAATATATGCACATTAGCCTAAAATTAAATATATCTAAAGCCAAACCTAAATAAAGAAAAATCTAAATTAACTACGCTAACACTAAATCCTAACTAAGGAATATAAACACAATAAAGTTCTAAACTAAAACCTAAATACATAAACTAAAAATGAAATCAAAAGTAAAGTTAAAATCTAATGAAATAAATAAATATATACATCCTAATCAAAACTAAAACAACGAACATATCATAAAAAGAAAAATAAAAATAACTTATGCTAACCCTAAGACTAACTAAAATTTTATGCCTCCTTTTCTATTTTTAAAATCAAATTAAAATCAGAAAAGAGTAAAAGAAATAAACAACACTAAATCGAAATTTTTATTTTATCGTTTTTTTGTTTTTATTTTTTTTTATGATTCCAAACAATGAAAATGAAACTATATGACATTCATATAAAAAAAGAAATATGAAACCTAATCTAACAGACATGCATTCATAAAAGTGAAAGTAAAATAAAAAAAAAAAGAAAAAGAAAATTGAATTGTATTCGCTGTTGTGTTATGCAGGTCTGAACTTGATGGCAGAAGGAAAACGCGAGTTTTTTGCAGGTGATGAGGATTGAGACTGCGCGGATGGGAGAAGGAGACTGTGGGTTGCAGGGAGAAGGCAGCGTGAATGGAGAGGAATGGCAGCGTTGGGTTTGTAGGTTTTAGCTTGGAGGAGCATAGGAAGCGTGGGTAGAAAGAGTGAATAAAAAGAAAAAGAAAAAAAAGAGAATAGCAATGGCTGTGTGGGGGAGCAAATATGAGGTCTTTAAAGGAAATACATAGGTGATGAGGGAGCTGCATGAAGGTATGGAGAAAAACAGTGGATGGAGCCGGTAGAACGCGAGGGAAGGGAGGCCTGCGTGAGGGAGAGAGTATTGATCGGAGAGTTTGCAGATAATGGAGGTCATGCAAGTAGAAAAGGAGAAGCACGCAGAGGAATAATGAGGAAAGGGTTGAAACCGTAGCAAGAGGGAGGAGCTGATGGTTGCGTATAGCTAGAATGAAGCTGCGATGGGTGATGGAGCGAAATGGATACAAAAAATAGAGCAACATGCAAAGATGGAAGAATAAGGGCTGCACACAGAGAAAGGATAGCTGCAGGAGTGTTGTAGCAGCGTGAGGAGTGTGAAATGGCAGCATGGTTCTGCTACGACAATGACTGCGTGAGAGGCATCATACAGGCAGCGTGGAGCTAACAGATTGCTGAGAAGAGGGCTTGGCAGCAATCTTTAAAAAAATTTCGAAAAATTTTCCTGCAAAAATGAAACCCTGGCCTTGGGCAGCAAAAACTGTACACCTGCAAAAGAACTGGTTCTGAGGCCATTTCTTACCCTCCAGGGCCTAGATCTGGCTTCGGACGAAATGCTTTCTTCTGACCTGCAGCCTGAAATAACAAAAAAAAACCGAACACCTAGAAATAATATATACAAGGATTAAAACTAAAACCCTAACGAAAAATCAGCGAAATAATTACAGTAATTACAAATTAAAGGTCTTAAATAGCCAGATTTGCCAATATGCCACAAAAATATTTTCCGAATTTTAAATTTAATGTGAGATGCTTCAGAAAACCCTTCATGCATTCATAAAAAAAATTTCAAATGATAAGCCCGAGATCAAAATTGGGTGGGCTCTTGAGAAAATGAAATCCGGGAGTTGGCTGGTTCAACCGAGAACTTCCCCGAACGCCCGGTAATCTCAAAAAGAAAAGATTTCCTACACATATTAAATCAACCATTAACATAGAGGGAGAAAACAATAGTGAAATTCAGATCAAATGGAGATACCTGCCATTATATTCAGAAATTAAACTATCATTCAAACCCCAGAGATCAAACAAGATACCTATGCCTAAATCAATCTTCATCAAGCTATCATCAATGGCTGAAACTAAATTTATGCAGAAAAAATAAAACATCTTACAACATTTCCAAAAGAGTAACATCATCGAGATTTTCAACCCCAAAGTCTTTTTTTATTGCACAAAAAATGACTACAAGAGAGCTTTCTTTAGCACCAGACTCTAAGATCGAATGATCTGAAATGACCCTTGACACCCTATTTAAAGGAAAATTTCCAAACGGCTAGTTCGAGTGATCCATGTCAAAATGATCTCAATTGTCGATGAGGATCAAAATCTCTTTTAATCTTATCTGTCGAAATTTTAAATGCATTTTAATACATTAAAAAATTAAAACCCTGCATTTATTTCCTCAAAACATTGATTTATTATTATTTTACTTTATTTTTCAAATTTTTATTTATCTATTTTTTAATTTAATTTAATTTTTTAGTTATTATTTTTAATTATTTATATTTTTTATTATTTTTATTGGACCCTCGAACTTAGCCTTTGGGAAAAAACACCTAGGACCTAGGACTTATGAGGGGATAAAACATTTTTTAACCCTCAAGACACTTTACATCATGACTTTTACAATTTTACATCTCAAGGGGGAAAACCCATTTGACATAGACCCTCATAGACCACCCAGCGCTGCGACACAAATATAATCTAGCAGATCAAGCAATTTGTAATAATCTAACCAAATAGTTAGAATTATCTTCAAATTACTTTTACATAAACGCGACCTAGCACACTAGGATTCCCCTAAGATTCTAATGACAAAATCCATTCCGGCTTTGGGGTTAGGCTAAAGGGAAACTCTGCTGATCATGGATCGGTGAGACAAAAAAACCTTCCGGAACGTAGATTATCACTAGAAAATTAGGTTTGCCTAGGCAATTTACATACATGACTCAGATCTATTAAGATTGTTTACAATTTACACATGCAGACTGGGTTTACAACATAACATGATCGGGCTGATGATGACAGTCGAATGGCACGGACATGTCGATCAAGCGCTATCCCTTTTGCGAAAAAAGGGGGTGTACTGCTATGGGTAGTTGACACGTAGTGGTCAACATTTGGCTCTACTTGGGAACACGTTACTGCTCTGTAGGAATGTGAGAATCCAGAATTTGCATCCATGCAACACACAAGAAAACATAAGTAGCGTCCATCCAAAAATCATCATATAACATTAAGCACAGGAAATATATAAGCTCTTGATTTATTAACTATCGAGTAACATGAAAAGTAAATTTGATCTTAAAATAGAAATGAAAATGCTGAAGAAACAAGGAGTAGGGTTAGAAATACAGAGGATGCCCCATGGCATCAGATGTGTTCAATGTAGTGTATGCTGAGCATTTTCCTGCTTTTAGGCAAATCTATCGCCTGCTTATCAGATGTGCCATGTCCAATTCTGCATATGGTAGGACTTCTTCCTATCCGAAAATCAAACTGCTTGCGGCTGTTTGATGCATCAAATCGCCTTCTCGTTCTCTTTCTCTTTCGTTTTTCCTTTGTGGCAGGCTATATCACTGATGACGTGGAAATTTCTGCTTCAAAGCTCTCAGATGAAGTATGTAAGATATGCGTGACATGTCTTTCTTCATTTTGCATTTGCCCTGTCAAGTATGATGGATCAATCTCACAGGTGCCATGAGTTATAACTTGATCTTCAATGACTGGTGGATTAACCGTGTGAGCATCAACCTAATTATTAATTTCCCTTTTATCCATGTCACCTTCAATTATCCACTTTTCAATGGAACAAAGGACCTCATAATAAGATGGAGTTTGTTGCAACAGATAAGGAGGCTCTTTGATCTATTGACGTTCCCTGGTTTCTTTCATCCTCTAACTGCTGTTGCCATACTGACCTATGTGTTGGTTGCATCTTGCTTGCTTGTTGTCCCTAGCATGCTTGTTGTCCTTTGCATGCTTGTTGTTGCATGCTAGCTATAGCATTGCATGCTTGGTGTATTTGCTGCT
>Ga0115854_10346_pt1 | contig 10958 bp, 19 predicted proteins | sample InSIn2SAF170_FD_83868 | JGI IMG/M metagenome (GOLD analysis project Ga0115854, IMG submission 83868)
GTCTCTTAGAACCCTCGCGAAGGTAGATGATCATTCTTCATGCAATCCTAAACAATGATCCAAGCCTTTACGCACCTTCAAGGTAAATGATCTAGTCTTGTTATATGACAACAATTTTGATGAATTTCCAGGGAAATTTAGGATGCACTGGCTAGGGTCGTATGTCATCAAAGAGATTATTGATGGTGGAGCAGTTCAGCTGGTGAAATTGAATGGAGAACCCTTCCCAGGGAAGATGAGTGGTAGTCGATTGAAGCCATACACAGTGATCCAGCTAGGTGACTATATGAGGGAAGCACAGGCTTAGCACTCCAGGCAGCTGAGAGGAAGTGCGGGACTATAAACGACACTGCCCAGGTCGATGAGATGCATGATTTGGGAACTACATGGAATGAATAAATGTCACACAGCCAACAAAAGTGTGTAGGGAGCTACACTACCAAAGGAAAAATCGTGCAATATAGCACTTTGAGAATTGAGGTGTTGAGTTCTCAGGCACACATGAACCATGAAAAGTTTGAAGTTTTGATAGCAAGTTTAGTATTTGAGACATTACCAAAGGAGATATAGGAGTTGTTGCATAGCATCATGTCGATACGTATAGAAGCTATGAGCGCTAAAGTAGCGACAAATGAGGGAGATGTTCCAGAGGTAGCTATAGCAACATAAGGAGATGCCCTGGAAGTTGCACTTGTGGAAGTACTGGAAGAAGTGCCTAAATCCCCCAGGACACCCAAACCAAGGCCTACACCAACCCAGGAGGGTCCAAAACCAAAGAAGGACAAGAAGAAAATGTAGTTGCTGGTGCGTACATCACCTAGGAAGCACCTAGAGTCAGGAAAATCCACCACACAAGAAAGGCCAAAATGATTGACCTAGAGCTGGAAGAAGAGGCTGAATAAATCCCCATGGATCATGAGGATATTGCAGTGGAAACGAAGGACGTTGATATTGAGGGGTTGGACCCCATCTCTAAGCTACCTAAATACATTCCTCCACGCAGGGGCAAGACGAAGGTGCCCAAAGATATTGATGAGAGTAAGGTCACCCTGCACACACCCCTCCTGCCAAACCAAATTGTCTTTGAGGGACTGCACTTGGGGCATGTCCCCATTTTGAAGTTCTAGGATTGGGACTTAGCTAACATGGAACACTTCCCTCATTTAGCGACAGACCAAATTATGCATGTGTCTTCCAAAAAAATACTAGAGTGACCACTTTGGAGCCGAGGAAGTGGCTAAAAGGTGTGGACAAGGTAGGCCTACTAAACCTACTATGGGTGATACTTTAAAACCATTCACCTATCATGATGGTAGTGGTCAATCAGCTAATGTGCTTGGTGCATGATGGGTGCCCTTGGCTGGAGGAGTTGATACCCATCATTGACATGCTGATCCATAGGATCATGCGAATGTCGTACATAGGAGAAAATCTGGTTAGGGCATTTGGCGGAAATTCCCACGAGCATGTGCTTGTCGAGGTGATGAAGGAAAAATTCAAGCTCGTAAATAAGCCACGTGGCTATGCCATTTCGACTATGTCTGAATCCGCGGTCAAAGTGGCGATGTTAATATTGGTAGGGAACATCATGTAGAAGTGTCGCACAAATGAAGTGTCAGCACCAATGATATCTTTGGAGGCCCAGTGCATGGAGGGAGTTCAATTTAACTAGGTACACTACCACTGTGGTGAGTTTCTTGCAAACTTCCACGAGGCACAAGATCACAGTAAGACTTTCCACTAAGCATGGTTATTGCTATCAATAGTGCTAGTTGTGTGGGAGCTACCAGAAGATAGTCAGTTTCCTCCAGTCGAGCCGGACCTGCCAGAGGCCACTGTGGGTGACGAAGGATCTCAGTGGATGAAGGACAACAAGATCTTCTAGATCTTGATGGAAATGAGCATCCATATGGCTATCAACCACAAACCACTACTGACACCTAAAAATTTTGAGAAGTTGTAGGAGTATGTGGAATTCAAGGCTAACTTCCACCATGTCTCAATACGGGTGCAGAAGGACCCTGAGAAAAAATGGTGCAACTTTCTATACTTGGCCATAGATGATGCAATTATAGTAGTCCTTGACTACTGGCTGGTAGATTGGCACAATGCCACAAACTCAAAAATAGAATCTAGCAAGACTTCCACGCAGCGGAAGAAGGAAGAAGCCAAGTTGAATATGGAATAGCTGGCCATGAAGAGGAGAAAGGAGGCCGCTGAAAAGGCCAGGACGGAGCGCACTACCATGTAGCAGTAGGGTAGATAGGTTGGTAAAGAGGAGTGTGGCTTTGACTGGAGTCAGAAGTCACCTTCCCCAGAGATCGAGGAAGAAGATAATTAGACAAAGCAGAGAGGAGAAGACTTGGAGATGATTCCGTTCCACACCAAGCGCACCAGAGGTCCAAAGAAAGTAGGGCTGCAGAAGAAGTCCAAGCCTAGCAAGACGTCTCTGCACCCAATCACCCTGACAGAGGGGGACTTAAATGACATAGGTGATATAATGTGGGATTCCACTGCAGAACTGTTGCAATAGTTCAAACAACAACAACAGTAGGCGTTGTGTGCTATACAGATAGGTCTACATGAGCTGCAGATCCACGCATCACAGATATAGACCAGCATGACATCAACCAGCTTAGTGCATGGCACCTCAGAAGCTGCAAGGATGCTCTGTGCAAGGGATCCCTAAGCAATAGTGTTGTCGGATGGAGCACTGAAAATAGATACTAAAGCTGATAGACCTGCTATCAGTGCCCTACAGAGAGTTGGACTCAACTTGACTACACTTCCCAATGAGGCCCTTCACCTTTTGTAGGATGACGTGATTGTGGAACTTTGGGCTTGTGAAAAGTGTGTGTTGCAGGTGATCAATGAACAACAGGTCAATAATTCCCAGCTAACCGTGCAAAGAGACTCTACCCTTAACCTTGTAAAAGACATTACAGATAAGAACCAATGCCTTGTCGCAGTCATGGCAGAGGTGTGGAGGACTGTCCCAGAGCTGGACATTCCTGAGGTTGAGTCGATATATGTGAGGGTTCAGAAGCTCATTTGTTGGAGTGTGCGATGCAAAAACTGAATTGGCAAAGGTTCAACTAGAGCTAAATCTCAAAATTGTAGAGTTGTAGTTGAAGGCCCAACCTTCGACTCCGCAAGAAATTAGAGAGCAGCAAGACTGCTGTGAAAGATGTGGTAGCAGCAATAGAGAGCATAGTGAAGGACTGTAACATGCTCTTTGAGTAGTCTCTCTAGGTAGTCACCTTCCTACAAGAAGATCCTACTGTAACAGCGCTATGATGAAGTCAAAGCAACATCATGCACTGTCACCATCACGTAGAGGTTAGCCAAGTTGCAGGAGGCCAAGGGGTTGAAAGAGTAGGTAGATGTAGCTTAACACAAGGAAGCCATGTTGAAGGCTCACATGAAGCCTTGGTTTGAAAATGCCTACTTGATCACAGTCACTATTGAAGGCAAGCTAGCTAGTCTATAGGAGACTCAACAAAAGATTAAGTCAGACAACGTAGGGCCAATGACAGAGTAGTTGGTCAAGGAGATGAAGCAGGCAGAAACAAAGTGCACCACTAAGGTAGAAGTTATCTAATTCGAGCTAGGGAGTCTTCACGACAATATCTCCACACCAGCAGAGTGACTCGAGGGCGATTCACCATGTTTGTGTTGGGGGCCTGTTGGGAACGGGTCCCCTAGGGGTCAATTTTGGGGTTAAAACCCAATTTTTGGGACAGAAGGCCCAAAGTTTGTATAAAGAAATGCAAAGCCTCTACATTTTTTGGCCGTGGAGTGTGAATATGTCAAGAGTCAAAAATGGTTTTCCGCCCTTAGTGTAGTAGGTTGAGGCAGTTTTAGAGATCCGCCCTTCGTCCACATACCATCGGATTGTATAAAAAGGAGGTCTTAGAGGAGTCTAAGAAAAAAGTCAGTGAAGTAGAAGTGCTTGATGAGTGTATAAAGAGCTAAGAGTGATAGTATTAGCGTAGGAAGAGGCTTTTAGCTGAGTGTGCAGAGGCCTAGGGTAGAGGTCCACAGCTGATTGCGCGGACCCCTATAGTTGTGTGTGCATGGTAGATAGAGTTTGTATTGAAAATATGAATCATCAATAAATAGAAGTATTCTGAAATTACTATGTATTTTTCCTCTGTGGATCGCATGTGATTATATTATGTTAAGTTCTGGGTTTATGTTATAATGCTAATTTGATGTTTGAATACATCTGTTTCTATCTGTTTTTTGAATGCAAGTAAGAATATATGTTTACGCGAAGACAATCTTAATTGTATGATAAAGTTGGTTAACACTTGAGATAATTTTGGAACTTATACAATAGCATATTTACAAAGGTGCGTAAAGGCTTGGATCATTGTTTAGGATTGCATGAAGAATGATCATCTACCTTCGCGAGGGTTCTAAGAGACGAAAGAGAAAGTATATTGATAAGCCATAAAGGCTTATCGATTTGTGTGAAGGAAGGGTTTAAGGTATAAATTCGACATCACGACCATCTCAAGGTGCGGAAAATTGGTTCCTGTAGCCCCCCATACTGCTTCGGGTGAGACTTTGGTCCATGCTCTGTAGACTGATGCTGAAAAGGACAGTAGTGTAGGGATTTGCTTGGCTGACTAATGTTGAACCTGGGTGAGGGCACATCAAGCCAAAAAACACCGACACTAGAATGTCTTGCCTACCATTTAGCTTGGAGTACATGTCCCATCAACCGTAGTCTTGTATATTTTTACATGGAATTTTTACCGGGGTTGTCACAGAACTGTCCACCTTGGGGAACACCATCCTTAGTGTTCGATGACACCTATAACCACTAAGGCTACTGGAAAAAACTGTTTGGACAGGGTCCCCTGTGGTAAATTTCATAATTGTTATTTTTAATTATGTAAAGTCTCTGCATTTTGAGGGGCAAAGTGCGAAGGTCATAGGAGTCAAAGGGGATTTAGGAAGGTCAAAGCCCCTTAGTTTGTTAGAAGTTAAGTGTTTTGTGACCTGCCAATGGTTCGCGAACCATGGTATTGTAATGTAATAAGCTATATAAAGGAGTCATAGTGAGTCATAAGAGGTTATTTAATCATTGCAGATAAGTGTATGGGCAAGTAGTCGGAGGCAGAAAAGTGTGTTTTCTGTACTTAGGTGAAGGGAAAGGCTCCTACAGCTATGTGCATGGAGACCTTGGTAAGTCCGTAAGCTAAGTGTGTGCGCTCCTAAAGCTATGTGCGTAGGGAGGAAGAGTGTATAATAGAAGGATTATATTTAATAAGGACTATTTTGGAGCAATAATTGCGTATTTGTGCCTTTATATTTACTTATGCAATTTATGTGTATTTGCTCTGTTTTCTGCATTTATCTGAAGAAACTCTAAATTGATGCATGAAAGTGGTAGTTCTACATGTTTACTTGATATTATGGTTGTTTAAAGTATTCCATGAAGGGTTATATTATGTTCCTATATATTACTGTAGATTTCCACATCTTAAGGGTTAGGTTTTGCGACTGAAGCTCTGCTACGCGGGTTGTTGCTAAAAGGGCTAGCAATTTAGGGATTTGTTGGTTGGCACAACTAACTCTAAAACTGGGTTAGGACTCCACAAGCCAACAAATGGTTCATTTTCTGGGACTGGGATGTTTCTAAGGAATGTGTGATGTCTAATAAATGGTTTCCAACTAAGAAGGAAATCGAGAACTGGATAGATTGAAAGTTACATGAATTTGCAGCCTAGGAAAATAGGAATCTGCACCTATCAAAAGAAGAGTGATTGAATTTATATCTATACATAGACGAGCATGAAATATTCTTTTGCTCTTTTCTGTGCAAATTACACCATTGGTTATCTAAAATGGTGGAGAGTCAAGGTACATGGAAGTTGGAAAACACTATTGTGTGGGCTCCAGAGTTGGTAAGGCATATGGAAGCTTCAAAAAACGAGATCATGAGGGTTTTCAATTACTAGATCGATAGAATTTTGGGTGGATTCATCAATGAATTCATGATTGATACATTTATCAGTTATATCGAAGCTAAATTATGGGTTTTTAAAGGACTAAGAGGTAAGTATCTGAAGTCCCTCAAAACTTGGATTAAAATGCTATTGTGCAAGAAAACGGTTATGCCATTAACTTGATGTTTAGAATAGATCTGACAGGAGCTATGCGAAGTGAAACAAATTCAAAAGAGATCTAGATTTAGGTGCTAAATACAATCCTTTGTTAGGAGCGTCTGATAGTGATGAAGAAAGGAGTGTTCTATGACACCACTAGGTGTGCTGCAAATGCTAAAACATGGTATCATGGGGATACCACATCCATCCACACCACCTTCATCATCATCTCCACCTCACACACCTAAACCTATGCCTCCACCTCCACCTCCACCACTATTCAATATGGCTAACGTGACGAAGATGCCCATATTCAAGGGTTTGGGGACATAAGACCCTAAACAATTTTGTTTTGTAGTAGATGTTGTGTGGAAGTCACAACAAGTTTCAGATGATGATGTCAAGAAAGTGCAGATGGTTATAATACTGCAGGATAGGGCACTAATATGGTATATTAAGTATTTTCGGCTAATCCAAATGTAGCACTAGACGAAACAAAGAAAGCACTCAATAATGAATTCAAGAAGCCTAAGTCACAAGCCCAGTCAATGACAGAGGTTAAAGAGATCCAACAAAAGGTAAATGGGTCTGCATGGGACTTTGATTAAAGATTGAAGTATCTACTCCAACAGGGTAATATGCATATCACGGTGATCAACATAGGGATTGGTACATTACTTCACTGTTACCGCATCGGATATTGCGACTGTCACAATAGAAAATTGGGACACAGGCTAAAGAATTAGAAATTGCTATGAGATTGGAAGCTTCACCCATTCACGATACGAATCTAGGGGTGCAATAGATTTAGTCACAATTAGCTAGCTTACATATGGAGTTGCAGAGCCTCAAAAAGGGGAAGGAAGTCTAGATTGAGGTTTGCATAGAAGTTTGGTGTTTGAAATTCAAAGGCCATGGTGAGGATAAGGACAATTGCTCGGTCTATCAAAATTATCTTATTGTGGGAGGCCCTATCCCCCTAAAGCCAGAAAATACGATTGGGCCAGCATGAGAGTAGCACCATGGTGCACTATTTGTTAAATTACTTGAAAACATATGATAATTAATAGTCATATACCACAAAAGTTTTCACAGATCCCCCAGCAGTTGTTTTGCAATTTTTGCAAATCTGTAGGTCATGATGAACGCCATTGTTGAAGTTATGAATTGTTGTTGGATAGAACCATTATGTATATAATGCAGGCAAAAGCTTGCCCTTAACAAGATCTAGGCACAACTGCGGCATGTGGAGGATTCCAAGGATGAGGAAGAGGGTGAGGAGGAGGAGGTAGAAGGGGTTGTGTTCAGATCATCTGTTACAATTTGGGGGAAGTGGTTCATTTTTCACGTGATTTTCAAAATCCAACATACCTTTCCTGTCAATATTGTTGATAGTTTGACCATGTTATAGAATATTGTGTAGTGCTTATCATGAAGATGGAAGAAAAGAAGACTTAGACTCAGCAACATACCTATAACATCCAGATAATGAGATAAGAACCATGCGAAGAAGGACCTAGTGTTAATATTTTCATGCAAAGTGGCATAGCTACCAGGAAGGATAAAGGGAAGCGACCCAAAGAAAATGTATGGGTTCACAAGGCTATTGATAAGGAAATAAGATTCGGTGTAAATAAGGTGAAGGAAATGTTTATGGAAGAAAAAAGGAGCTTCACGGATGAAGGAGATTCTACATCAAGGACTCAAAATACAGGAAAGTTTGAAGATACCAATACTACATAGGAGGTAGACTCGTCGTTATTAGCATCATTTTTAAAAAGATGCATGAAACTCCTAAGGGATAAGAAGGAAATAGAAGGACTACAAGAATTGATAGATAATTGGACTAGTAAGAATAAGCCTATACCACAACAGTGCACAACACATAAGGTGGACAAAAGTAAGAAGAGAACTAATCGAGAAATAAGATTAACTGCCCAGATTGGAGAATACAAAATGGACCAGGTAATTCTTGATTTGGGGTCTAATGAAAGTTTTCTGTCCAAGAAGAATTGGGAAAGGATGAGAAGAACAATGCTATAGTGGTCCCTAATCCAGCTAAGAATGTCCAATTAGTAGAAGATTATTTGTATGGGGCACCTAGATGGAGTGACTATGGATATTGAAGGGGTGCGCGCCATAGTTGATTTTGAAGTAATCGAAATAGTGGATAATAGTAACCCGTATCCAACGCTACTTGGAGTTGATTGGGAATTTTATATGAACGTAGTAATCAACTTGAAAAAGTGCAGTATGACATTTGAAAAGAAAGAACTAAGGGTGATTGTGCCATTGGATCCAACTGAAGGTGCGCGATATACTGAACTAGTCTGTGATGATGAGGAGGATCATGACATTGAGTATATCTATAAGATGATTATGCGGGATGAATATTGGATCAACCCTATAGTGGATGGGAAAATCATGTGGGAGAAGGACAACTCCTATAATTTAGATTCAGATGAAGAGCTCGAACACTGCTAGAACCGATTGCATGAAGTATCATCGTTGTGCTGCAACATGCTTACCGAATTGCTACGATGTATATCCACTGAGGTATGAAATTTACCGTATTATGATGGTTTAGAGGATGTCAATTTATTTTTGAATAAATTGGAAAGGGATGTACCAGAGGAACATCATTTCCAAGTGCTAGACATTGTGCTACAAGATATCCCTACCTATTTGTGAGGCACGCATAAGAAAAACTTTGTAGAATGGAAGGAGTATCGAAGAATGGTGAAGTTGAGGTTTGGGTTCACTAATTCCCTCATTATGGAGAAATACACAGGGAATGATGATCTGTGTGAGCACTTAGATAATTGGAAAAAAGCATGGGGAGAAGAACCACAACTAGAGTGGGTTCATATATTCTGCCACACTTTGGATACAATCCCAATGAACTGGTATGTGGAAAAGGAATTGCGACATGGCAACGTAGAATGGGATGCTTTGAAAGATATTTTTCTATTAACTTTCCACTTTGAAGAAGGGTTTGAGTGTATTAATGAAGCACTCCAGGAGATCAAAACTTTTATTTTCAAAATTCATGAAGAATCGATTGAATGGCTACAACCAAATTGGGGTACGTAGTTGCGCCATGCACTCGGATGCTACAACGTGACCACAGAGGATGGCAAAGATTATCCCATGGATATACACATTCTTGAGTATGAAGGATAGCACAAATTCGAGGGACCTAAGGAATAAATCCCTAATATATCAGAGACTTTAAATACTAAGCAGGTGAATATTGGATTAGAAGTGTAGATGAAGTTTGTGAACATAAGATACTATCGGGATGAAGATATAATAGATAAGGTCATAGAGGTATTGCGAGAGTATCAGGACTTGTTTCCCACAAAGTTCTATGATGTAAAAGGGATAGTAGGGGATCTGGGAGTCATGAAGATCATGTTGAAGCCAGATGCAAAGCCAGTGAATCAACACCCCTACCGATTAAATCCTAAGTATAAGGAAAAGTGTGCAAGGAATTAGATAAGATGCTTGAAGCCAAAATCATTGAACCTGTCTAAGAATCAGACTGGGTTAGTCCCATGGTTGTTCAAGAAAAGAAAACACAGGGTGAAATTTGGATATGTGTAGATTTAAGGAAGTTGAATGACGCATGTGTCCACGATCCATTCCCTACTCCATTCACAGATGAGGTACTGGAGAATGTTGGAGGACATGAAGCCTATTCGTTCACAGATGGATTCTCAGGGTACCATCAGATCAAGATCATACTGAAGGACTGGAGTAAGAACACCTTCGCTACTAGGTGGGGCTATTTTTAGTATACATTGATGCCTTTCGAGCTTAAGAATGCCCCTACAATCGTCTCTAGGGTGGTAACTGGGGCTTTCGCGGAATTTATCCATAAATTTTTGGAGGTCTACTTTGATGACTAGACAATGTTCAGGTTAGTAAAGATACATGTTGCTATTCTGTGCCTTGTGTTGGATACTTATCGAAAGCATCGAATAACCCTTAATTTGAAGAAATGCATATTCTGCATACCCTACAAGATATTTTTGGACCATGTTTTTTGCAAGCAGGGATTGAAGGTATACATTGCCAAAATTGTAGTAATCATCAATTTGGAAGCCCCAAAGAATGTTAAGCAATTGGATGCAACATTGGGCCATATGAGATATTATAGGAAGTTCATCAAAGCGTATGTGCAAATCACTGTACCCATGGAAAGATTGCTGAAAAAGGATGCAACATTTTGCGGGGATGAGGACTGCTAGATTAGTTTGGATATTTTAAAGGAGAAAATGGTCACCGCGCCCATTTCATTGTTCCTCGAATGGAAGAATGAGTTGCATGTTCATGTAGATGCTTCCTACATCATGATAGGAGTTATGCTGACCCAAGCAAGTGAAGAATATATCCACCATCCAATAGAATTTGTAAGTAGAAATTTGTCTAAGGCCGGAAAGAACTATTAAACCACATAGTGCAAAGGTTTAGCAATGGTGTATGCGCTACAGAAATTCAGGCACTATCTGTTGGGTGCACATTTCGAGATGTATACATATCATTCTACTCTGAAATACTTGGTCAACAAGCATGTGTTGGGGGGGAAGCTTTGCATATGGTTGCTTTTCTTCTAGGAATATGATTTCGAGGTAATCGTGAAGCCAGGGTGCATGAATGATGGTCTAGATCACCTATTGAGAATTAAGAATGGGGATGAGCCTACAAGTCTAGAGGAAGGGTTACCTGATGTGGTATATGACTATTAATTATCATATGTTTTCAAGTAATTTAACAAATAGTGCACCATGGTGCTACTCTCATGCTGGCCCAATCGTATTTTCTGGCTTTAGGGGG
>Ga0115854_10238_pt1 | contig 10931 bp, 12 predicted proteins | sample InSIn2SAF170_FD_83868 | JGI IMG/M metagenome (GOLD analysis project Ga0115854, IMG submission 83868)
GCCCATGTCATATACCTCGGCCAACGGACCAGTAAATAACCCGTGGCTACGGGGGTACAACGCTGGTGGATCTTCTAGTGGTAACACGTGTCTGCTCGGTCTGCGGACGGCGAAACAGTTAGGTGTACCAGGCATTCCAGAGATTCCACTTCCTGATGCAGCACTCGGAGGTGACCAAGCAGGAAGCATACGATTGCCAGCGAGTTACTGTGGGCTTTACGGACTGAAGCCGACGCATGGATTGGTGCCGTACACAGGAATTGCGGGGTTGCACCCGATGATTGATCATACAGGTCCGATGGCAACTAACGTAGAAGATATCGCAAAGATTTTGACTGCAATTGCAGGGTATGATGGATTAGATCCGAGGTGTACCGCGGAGTGTCCGCTACGGGCAAATGTGACTCAGTACCATGATGAGCTGGCTGCATTCGTAAGTGGTTCACCAGACACAAAGCAGCTGGGCAAAGGACTGAAAGTCGGAATTATCTCAGAGGCATTGATCGACCCAGGTACATCGCCAGAAGTGGCGAAGGTGGTCGAAGAAGCTGCAATGAAACACTTCGCAGCTGCCGGAGCAACAGTGGAAAGAGTCAGCCTACCGATGCATATACTCGCACCCGCCATATGGACCGCCGCCTGCAGAACACACATGTCGTCTCTCACCTTTGCGGGACGTCCCGCAGACTTGCTCTCGCATAATATGCCACACTGGACACCCCAATGGCCAATGACACAAGAGATGTTCGACCTCATGACCATTGCCAATCCAGCTGTGCCGAACATCATCCTCTCAGAGACGTTCTTGACAGGTAAGTTTTCGTCTGCGCAGCAAGCCAAGGCGTATCGACATGTATACCAGTTGAGAGCGGCATATGATATGGTGCTAGCGCAGTATGATGTATTGGTGATGCCGACCACGCCGACTGTCGCCCCTCCGTTACCAAACTTGAAGAGTGGTGAGGGCAGCATTATGGAGAAGATGCGCATAGCTGTGGGGAGCACAAACCATACCTGTCCTTTCAATATTACGGGGCATCCTGGCTTGAGTGTGCCATGTGGTTGGGGAAGAGCAAGTGGTGGTACTCCATGGCCCGGCACTGACAGAACAGGACCTGAAGGGTGGTTGCCTGTAGGAATGCAGATAGTAGGGAAGCGATGGGATGACATGACTGTGCTGAAGGCAGCTAAAGTGTTCGAAGTGGGCGGGGGTGGATTGGGACAATGGCCGGGAATCGTTGCATAGATGGGAGTCGTTCAAAGACTCAATTCGTAGATGTTGTACATACTGAGATGAAGTAGCTGCAGCTCTTCTCCTGAGTAGACAGTGTGAATGGAAGCTCAACTTCAGTCCGCCTAACACCTTTGGATCCATGGTTGGATTCTAATTACCTGTTCCGACACACAATTCTGCCTCTTCCTGGGTATCAATCTGATTTTACAACATCAATGCGCCTCATCATGTTCCTTCATGTCGTCAAGTGAGTTCTCTGCCCTTATATCGCCCTACCATGTTCTTCGTGTATAGTCCTACCAGCGGTACCTACCCCTCCGACGAACCCAAGGCTGATGATAAGTAGACCAATCCCTCTCTCTATCAATACCAAACTGCTCCGCAACATTAACATACCCATCATCACCTTCCGTGCCAGCCTTCACGATCGAGTCGATGTCCGTCTTATCCGCTTGCCATGGTGTGCGGCAGTATACACAACGCACCTGTTGGCCTCGCTGGCTTGCGGCCCATTGGTCGAAACACTCTTTGTGCATGTTGTTGCCGCAGGCTGCTTTGCACCATACTAATTCATTCTGGTCTGGATCGAAATCCATGTAGCAGATTGGGCATTCTCCTTCGACTGGCTTCCTCTTGCCGTCGTACTCTTCATCGGAGTTTTTGGAGGCATGGGGGATGGGAGGGGCGGCTGCGAAGATCTCTTTGACTTCGGATGTGAGGAAGGCACGTTGGTATTGTAGTTCTGGTGGTGCTTTGAGGACGGTGTGGAGGGCGTAGACCTTGTGCTTGCATTCGTTTCCTTTTTGGTGGTCTGGGCAGGTGCAGCTGGGAAGACGTCCTATGGTCACGGTGTATATGTTGCCTGTGGTGCCGACGATGTCGATGTCCTCGTGGAGATCTTGGCCTCGGTTGTGTCTTGTACGACTGATTACGACCATGCGCTGTGTTTGTGCACGCTCAAGCTTTGTGAGGAATGTTTGTGGTGCTTTGGCTCGGAATGGCTTAAGACGTTTCTCTTCCTGCTCTTGCCGCTCTTTCTTTAGCTTTTTGGTCTTCTGAGCTTGAGGTGATACTGGTTCGTCGTCGCTGTCTTGCGTGATGTTCGCGGCCTTGCGCTTTCGGGTTGAGGCTGAGGGTGTTGCTGTTTTACAGGTTTTCTGCTTTGAGGGCGACTTGGTGGTTGTTTTGGAGGAGTATGGGCTTGAACGTTTTCCTGCCTTGTCGTCTTCCTTCTCTCCGGCTATTGCCTTACGGCTATTTCGAGTTGTGGGTCGCGCCATGTCTGTAACTAGAGTGGGTCAGTACATCAATTTGATATGTAAGAGTGTATACGGGTGTCTGATATGACGACGCGCGAGGATTATATGGAGAGCAGTTGGTCCCGAGGAAGCCGCCGATCGCCCCGCCTTACGTAGCGTCAGAAGCGCGCCGGCAGCACGGTTATGCCCAGAAGCACCCCTGTCAGCGGTCTTTCGTTCCTGAGCTTGATTCTAACAAGACCTTTAGCGAGGCGCTTAACTGGATCTTGGGTATCCGTGAACCTGGAAATCAAGAAATGTTTGTCCGGGTTGCGTCATGAACTTCATGTCGCGTGGTGCCGGTCATTGACTTTAGTTCGTTTTCTCCCTTCTAGATGTGTGAGTTGTGAGGTGTTGCTGTGTGCTTGCTCGTTGTTTGTGCGTCCTCTGCAGTCTACGTGCAAAGATGGTCGGAAAGAGGACTTTTGGAACGAGGGATAATCACGAACATGATGATAATTGGAATAAGGATCTTGAAGCTGGTCCTCAGAGAAGATCCAGATTCAAGGATGCCGTCGATCAAGCTATGGCGCAGCGCATGTCGCACCAATTGAAGCAACAATTAACTGAAGGCATCGATACGACCCAATACAAGAAATACCGAAAATCCGATGAAGAGATCAAACAGATCAAGTCGAAAAAGATCAAAGATTACTATAAGAGGATGAATGAAAGACTCGACGATTGGATCGAAGTCGATACTATTGTCAAGGCTATGTCCCACGAGATCATCGACAGCATGAACCCGGACACAGATCACGACGGCATCATGGACCATGAAGGTGCCCTTCAAACCGTGCATGGGAATATTGAAGACCTTCTACCCGGAGACGTGCGGGATCAACGGTTGCACGACAAAAAGATAGCGAGCAGGGCCATCAACGTCAATGTGATAGCAAACATCATTCTGCTTGTTGCTAAAGGTGTTGCGGCGTTAAAATCCGACTCTCTATCTTTAATCGCATCACTTCTCGACTCTGCTCTGGATCTTTTATGTACAGTAATAGTATGGACGACGAACAAAATGGTATCATGGAGGCTAGGCGCTCTCAAGAAAAGATTTCCGGTTGGTCGTAGACGCCTCGAGCCTATCGGTATCCTAGTGTTCTCGGTCATCATGGTCATTTCATTCGCGCAGATCCTTCAGGAATCCGTCCAGAAACTTTTGCCAAACGGTGACCATTCAATCGCAACGCTGCCGCCTCTTGCTATCGCTGCCATGGGTGGTACTGTCGCATTAAAGGGGGTTATTGGCCTCTTTTGCATGAAGATCAAAACCACTCAGGTACAAGCGTTGGTACAGGATTGCAAAACGGATGTTTACTTCAATACACTCTCATTACTATTTCCGTTGATTGGTAAAGCAGCAGGCGTCTGGTGGTTGGATCCTGTCGGTGCAGCTCTCTTATCTCTTTATATCATCTACGATTGGGCAAGCACTGCATTCGAGAACGTGACACGACTTTGTGGTTCGGCAGCTGAACTCGAGCTTCACAAAAAGTTGACGTACCTTGCTTATCGCTTCTCGCCATTAGTCGCGGGGTTCAAGTCAATCACTGCTTATCACGCGGGGGATGGTATCTGGGTCGAGTACGACATTCTATTTGATGAGAAGGCACCATTGAGACAAACGCATGATATTGCGGAAACACTTCAGTATTGTGCAGAAGCACTGCCGGATGTCGATAGATGTTTCGTCACATGTGATTGTAAGTTCATCGAAAAACCAAGCGGACGTAGCACTAATTCAATCCTGCAGATTCGGCGCAAAACCCAGGGGGCCATGCTGCGGATCAAGCTTGAGGGGGGGGATGTTCTTCAGTCAGGTCGTTTTAATAAGGAGGGCGTTGTGCTGTTCTTCTCCATACATTACAGCTAGATATAGTCCTAGGGGTAACGCTCATGGTGAGCGATGTCTTCGTGTTGACCTCGCGAGTATGTGTAGCACCATGTGTATCAACATAAAAAGCCACTGAGCGTTTTGACATTGCATGTCCCGGTCAACACTCGCCTATATCTGACATTCCAGCTCGCTATATTGCTGCAAAGTGTAAACTGTACCGTGCAGGAGTAGTTAGCATCGTGGTCTACAGTGTTGACTGTATACAAACAGATGCCACATTTATTCTTCAGCGGTCGTGAAATAAATAATTCTAATTGGCACATCTTCCACCAGGCAGATCCACTTCGACGTCGTTCACTTCCACCGTTGTTAATAAAAACATTCAATATCCATCTTATACACCCACGGTACACAACCCAGTCAGTCTCCTGACATACAAACCATACACAACGCAACAATGACAGGTCCCTCTCGCAAACGCCAACGCCGCGACGAATATCGCAAAGCCCAAGAAGCCCAACACGGCCAACTAATTCAATTACCTAAAAAGAAATTCTACCGCCAGCGCGCTCATGCGAATCCGTTTTCGGACCATGCTTTGCTATAGTATGTGCCTACTACCTCCATTTCGTGTCCAGAACATGTCTGGCTACGTGCCTATATATGTGGTGTGTTCTCAATGTTAATGTCGGTGATTGCTGTTGTATAGTCCTGCGAGTCCCGAAACGATGGATTGGTCTAGCCATTTCCCGGCCTTCATAAGCAGGGACAACGACAACGACAGCAACGACGCACCAGCGAAACCGTTAATGACCAAGGAAGTCGAAATAGCAGATATAGGATGCGGATTCGGCGGCCTTATAGTCGCACTTAGCCCTCTTTACCCAGAGACACTCATGCTCGGTACGTCTTATCTGTCTATCCACCAGCTTCTTATCACCCTCCTCCTCCTTCTCCCCAAATTACCACGATACCCTTCCCACTCATCCACACACTCTGGTCAGAACAGAACCAACTGCCATCGTTGATGGCATGTACTTACGTACCCCCTCAGGCATGGAGCTCCGCAACCAAGTAACAGACTACGTAATCAACCGTATCGCCGCCCTTCGATCCCAAAACCTTCTCCCTCACACGACTGGCATCACAGCCACAGCCACACCAACCCAAAACCAAATCCTGAACCAAAACCACCAAATATTAACAACAATAACAACATATCCGCCATATCAAAACATATCCGCCCTCCGTACCAACACAATGAAATTCCTCCCAAACTACTTCTCGCAACACCAACTCTCCAAAATCTTTCTATGTTTCCCAGATCCGCACTTCAAGCAACGGAAACATAAAGCGCGCATTGTGTCGGCGCAATTAAACGCCGAGTACGCTTATGTAGTACGGCCGGGTGGGAAAGTATATACGATTACTGATGTTGAGGAATTGCACCATTGGATGGTGAAGCATTTTGAGGGCGAGGAGGCGGGAGATGGGGCGGAGCTTTGGGAACGGGTTGGGCAGGAGGGGCTTGATGAGGATCCTTGTGTTAGGGTTATGAGTGAGGAGACGGAGGAGGGGAAGAAGGTTGGGAGGAATGGGGGGAGGAAGTATGTTGCTGTGTTTAGGAGGAGGGAGAATCCTCCTTGGCCGAGCTAGGTTACTATGTGAGTACTATGCGAGACCTTCTTTCTTTTTCGTTGTCAATGTTTCGTCAGTGGCAGCCTCTAACTGCGGAACTTCCCCGTTCATCATCGCATCTATGTCCAATTGGGGTCCTTTGTAATTCTTCCGACCATCAACAAACCACTGGATGACCGAAACAATGAGCACAATCGCAAAGGCAACGATGCAATAATTCATGTTGTTGCCTGTAACCGGCAACTCTGGAGGGAAAACGAAAAGCACTGTCGTCAAGATCGCCCACAAGACGCCGATCTGCACACATTAGTTTTCATTCTTTACAGAGGCGAAATGTTCTTACGATATTGCAAGTCCAACCAAGCCACTCCGGCAGCTTGAACGCTCGGTCGTCTGGAAGCATTCTTCGACCTCTGCAGATGTTGATGGCTGGCGGGATGGCGTATGAAATGCCAAGAGCCACCACGGATGCCGAAACAATAGCATTGAACGCACTGGTCGAACCAAGGAAAATACAACCAAAGATGATGACCAAGCCTGTGGTCAATAATAGAGCATTGACGGGCGTATCCAGACCGGGCGCAACTTTGGCAAAGACTCTCGAAAAGGGCAAACCGTTGTCGCGTGCAAATGCCCAGGTCATGCGGCTGCTCGTTGACATGATTCCAATCCCGGCGAACAACAGACAGACGAGTGGGAACATCATCAAGCATGTCGAGCCTGCTTTGCTGCCTGTTGCTTGGAACAGGATTTCTAGAAGAGGGCCATTGACCGATGTGTTTACCGCATCGACGTCTGTCAGGACGAAGAGCAAGACGCTCAAGAACACCCATCCCGTAAACATACCGATCAGGATGCAATATATCACAACTTTCGGGCCTTTAAGGTGTGGCTCTGGAATTTCTTCGATCATATGCGCGACGGCATCAAAACCAGTCAAAGCCAATGCGCCTTGCAGCAAACCGAGCAACCACGCAAAACCGTCCGGCCATCCTACTTGGTTGAGAAAATTACCATAGACAAACTGTCCGCTCTGATAATTGGGAGCTGCACACGCCAGGACTGTTATGCTGATAACAACAAATCCAGTAAGTGACCAGATGAAAGCTGTTTGTGTAATAAGAGGAAGAAGTCTGGTAAGGAACGTGTTTATCAGAAAAGCCGCCAGCGTGTAACCAATGTAGATGAGGAATTGCTGCCACCTTTGGGGCTCGTAGTTCGGGTTGTACAGTGAGATCACTCCTATGATCAGTTGACTGCCGAGCAATCCTGCTGTGGCGGTCAAAGCGATCCAGCCTGAAACATTAATCCAACCCGTCACCCATGAAATCCCCTACAGCACACAGTATTAGCGTTCACCACACCATCAACGATATGTCACAAAGGAGATCAGAAAAACCACACTTACCCGCGTCCATTTCTTAGGACTGATGATCGCTGCCCAATGATACTGGCCGCCCGCTGTAGGAAATGCACTCAAAAACTCGGCCATGCTTACGGCCAAACACAAGTTGAACACGCCGGCTGCGATCAGTCCCCAAATCACGGCGGTTGGTCCACCACTCGGAAGCGCCAAATTTAACGAGGCTGCCAAGGCAGTCCAGGTGTTCAATATAGCGAAGGCGAGCCCAAGCATGGAAATCATGCTGAAATTGCGTTGGAGCTCCTGCTTATGGCCCATTGAGGCTAGGGCGGTGGCATCGTCGGTGACGGTTGTGTGACGCCTGCCGGGGACGGAGGATCGGCGTCGTGCGTCACTTGCTGAGACGGACATCTTAGTAACTCAGAGGAGTAGAGGTTGGGTTGAAGAGGAGGGTAGAGATAAGAGCTTTGGCAGAAGCGACTGCCTCGTTATCCGTGGACAAAAAGGTCAAATAGACTGAGTGCGGTGAGATGCAAGCTCACATATCTGCCGCCAATGTGACATTGACGGGGATAAAGTTGAGAAAGCTGATGTCGTATGGCAGGTTGGTGCATACTATATGTATCATGCTGCAACGGTCCACGTCATGTGGTCGGCAGATTGATGGCCTGATAGTCGCGTGCACATACCTGCGGAGCAAAGCGCGGAACTGAAGCTCGAAGCTCGAAGCTCGAAGCTTGGAGAATGCTTGTTCCCGAAGATCGTTTTGATAAGCCGGCATGTGGCCCACGAGGCGCCTGGGCAAATCCTGGTCATGTAGATCATGGACCCATTTCTCTACATCTTTGAAGGCAGCTGAAATCGTTACTCGTATATTAGCACCTTCAGTCGACTCCAAATTGCGAGACATACGGATCTGAGGAGTTGCCTGTAATGTTTATTGTGACCGTGTTCCATCTTAAGTCGTGTTAACTAGAAAATGATCAGATGGGTAGGGTAGATGTGGTCAAGTCCGGGCTTATCGTGGAAGCTTGCAAAAATTGTGGATCGTGTCATTGCTGAGCTTCAATAAAGACAGTTGTGTCAACCTGTATCGAACACAGCGCTTCAAAGATGATGGTTCTCACACCGGTATCTGATCAGCCTCCGGCCATACTTTCTTTCTCACCTGTCACTTGAAGGCAATAAGTATGTTTTCCTTACATCTGGAAGGTTTTGCTAGTCTCGAGATTGCAGATCTTCTTGAACACAAAAGCTGAAATTGCAGCAGAAGACATGCAACGAGCCTGTCGAACTTCCTTGTGGTGGTCGTATCGCATGTACAGAGTAGGAAACCACAATGACTTCTACCACTTTCAGAGAGGTTCGTACTGCCAATGAAAATGATACAATTTGGAAAAAGGTGTCCGAAGATGACTTCCGGAGGCATCTAGTTGAGCTGGAGCAACGAACCAATGCGATCCCTATTGATGTACAGGTCTTCGAGTTAAAAAACCATGGCACCCATGGCCTTTCAAATCAGCATGTTTTACCATTGTCAGTCGAGCAGCGGACTGCAGATGACTTTGCCTTCCTAGCTGCAGTACAGGAAGGTGCTCAGAGTGTCGCTGCTGTTTGCCTCGAGCAGTACCTTGGCAAGAATCAATTGCTGAAGGTGCGATTCGCAGCTGTTGACACCTTTGATGAAAAGCTCAAATTCATGCTGGAGAACATTTGCAAACTTCTGATGCGTGTTAACACTCCTGCTCAGACAAGCCAGGACGACTATACTGAAGAATTGTTTCGCTTGGTTATGAGACATCATCACTCAAGGCTCCTGGCACGTCTACGATCAGTGAAGTGGTCAAAACCTCGATACCTCGCAGCAAGCCACAAGAAGCCACTTTGGCGGGACTTTGCCAACGTAGTCCATCGGGTGCAGCATGTCTATCCAACAAAGAAGGAGAGTGTGACCAGACGTCAAGTGGAGCAGAAACTGTTGCGTCTTGCGTCCGTTTACGAGGACTTCGAATCTTGCGAAGGTGTGGAAGAAGAGCAGATATTGATACGTCTTGTCCGATGTACATACGAACTTTGCCAGTGTCCATGTATCCAGGCCTTCGCCTCAAGGCTCGAACTATTGCGACCAACTGCGCAGATTGCAGCAGCTCTCAAGTGTCTTCACCAGCTCGAGAAAATTGGCTCATATTACAGCATATCCGTGGATCTAGTCTTGACCACGAAACAATATCCTGTTACATTTAGCAACATTCAACTCGAGTACGTTGTTCCATATGCCAGCATTTCAACCTCAATAGCATACGAGTCATGGGCGAACACTTGTCATGTTCACGCCGAAATCCAGCTGGTAGTCGATTACGACTTGCGCCATCAAAACTTAAAGGAGAACGATGGGGAGGCCGTTATGGTATGGCCTCATGTCATCGGTACAAGCAAATATCTATGCTACCTCTGCTACCTGTTCATCAAGCATCACAGACAATACTTTATAGCGAATACACATGGGAGGCTTTATGATCAATGGACAGTGCCCGATCTCAAGGATTATGGACGGGCAGTTCAACAAAGGTATGCTGACGTGCTGAAGAAGATGGACGAAGAAGTACGAGCAACGAGTGACGCCGTTGGTGAACGTGGGCAGTGGAGAGCAGAGCCGATGACTAGTAGACGAAATTTGCTCTTACAATAATATGAAACCATGCAGATTTACTTGCAATAGACCTCAGAAGCAAATGCGTAAAGAAACCAGGATCCATCTCATTCCCAAACCCTTCAACCGAGACAAGACACTATCATGCCTGTGGACATCGTGTTGGCCCAAAGTCAGGTTAATGGCAACGCAGTGTAGATACCTACAATATTAGGAGTCTTTAGATAATACTGCAGTAGTCCAGCTTGAGGAGCTCGGCTTGTTTGCTTCAGATATTCAGGCATCAATATACAACCTATCGGGCACCGTTGCAGGCCTCCGCCATGATTGCAATATCGTTTTTGTGAACTCCGCAAATGAATTTCTGAGATAGGATTCCAGCAACTGTTTCTCTACACAAACCTGCCTTTTGCTCCTTTCCTCTATTCGCTATTGTACAATGGTCCGTTCTCCATTCTGTTGTCGAAGAAACCTGCTGACAATGCATAGTCGAACAATCCCACACAGATCTTCGCGGACGATGTCCAAGAGGAGAAGGGTGAAAATGCCCGTCTCAGCGCATTCGTAGGTGCCATAGCAGTCGGAGACCTCGTCAAATCAACGCTGGGACCGAAAGGAATGGACAAGATATTACAATCAGCCTCTACCGGTGAAATCATGGTCACAAACGACGGCGCAACAATTCTGAAATCTATCGCACTCGATAATGCAGCAGCAAAAGTACTAGTTAATATTTCGAAAGTCCAGGACGATGAGGTTGGAGATGGAACAACATCTGTTACAGTGCTAGCAGCAGAACTATTGCGAGAGGCTGAAAAACTTGTAAACCAGAAGATACATCCACAGACCATCATCGAAGGCTACCGGTTAGCAGCGCAGGCCGCCCTACAAGCCCTCGAGAAGCA
>Ga0115854_10351_pt1 | contig 10871 bp, 8 predicted proteins | sample InSIn2SAF170_FD_83868 | JGI IMG/M metagenome (GOLD analysis project Ga0115854, IMG submission 83868)
CAATGCAAGTTTTCAGATCTTGGGGGTCTCTCCTCCCAAGATCCATGTCAATATTTTATATCTTGAGGGTCTCATCCCAAGATCCGGATCAGTGGGTATCAGAGCAGGTTACGATTCCATGGGAATGAGGGTTTCATGCATATTTCAGTCTCAGTTTTTTTGCAGGAATGTTTTTTGGGCGACGAATTTGCAGATCAGATCTAAAAAAATTGGCACAAAATTTATAAAAACAAATACCAGATCTGGATTCCTCTCGCGAAATCACCTAATTTAAAAAAAAAATGGGTCGAATCTTGAGAGGAAGCCCCCATGGAATCGTAACCTGCTCTGATACCACTGATCTGGATCTTGGGAGGAGGCCCCCAAGATCTAAAATATTGAAATGTATCTTGGGAGGAGAGACCCCCAAGATCTAAAAACTTGCATTTCCAGGAGAAAAATAAGAGAATGCCCAATAAACAAAACCACAAAGAAACTTTTTATGAAAACCCACTGATCCGAATTTAAACATGAATGCAACAAAATACAGAGGTAACCACAAAGATAGTTATGCAGCGGAAATAATACTTCATTTCATTAATGGAAAATACTGAAATATGCTTACAACCAGAAATGGAAATAAACCAGCTAGGGCGATGGTAGCTTATCTCTTAGAAGAGATGTGGCAGCTACATGCCTCTGAGCTGTAAAGGCTACATTGTGGTGGACAATCTGTCCTTTTACAAAATGTGGCTTGTTACTTATAGTATTTTTCAGTTATAATACCACGGGTCAATTCCATGGGTGAATGAATATCATGGGTGGATTTTACAATACCACGAGCAGATGCCATTTACAATACCATGGGTGAATTCCATGGGTCAAAGAATAATATGGGTGGATGAGTACCATGGGTGGATTCTACAATACCATGGGCTGATGCCATTTATAATACCATGGGTAAATTCCATGGGTTGATGAATAATATGGGTGGCTGAGTACCATGGGTTGATGTCATTTTCCATTCGGATCATTATCCAACTTTATTCTTTTCTCCTTTGGAACATGTACATATGCATCACATCCAAATACCCTCAGATGTGAAAGAGAGGGTTTCTTACTAGTCCATACCTCTTGTGGAGTCTTAACCTCCAACGTTGATGAAGGTGATTTGTTGACCAGGTAACATGCTATCTCCACTGTCTCTACCCAGAATTCCTATCCTAACCCAGCACCATTAAGCGTGCCTCTTGCCCTTTCCATCAACGTATTGTTCATTTTTTCTACAACTCCATTTTGCTCAGGTGTGTATGGAGTAGTCTTCTATCGTGCTATACCACACTTATTACAGAATTCTTCAAATTCCTTCTGTAAAACTCTCCACCATTATCTGTCCTCAACAGTTTTATCTTCTTCTCTGTATGGTTTTCCACCAGAGCCTTAAATTCTTTAAACTTGTCAAGTACTTCAAATTTCTTCTTAAGGAAATGTATCCATGTATTCCTTAAGAATTCATCCATAAATGATACATAGTACACAGACTTACCCAGTGATGGAACCTTCACAGGTCCAAACACATCACTGTGCACAAGCTCTAATATCTGTTTCACCCTCTTAACACCAAAGGGGAAACTCATTCGATTCTGCTTCCCATATACACAATTTTCATAGAAATCAAAATCGAGAGAGCTATTAGTGATGCCTTCTACCATACCTTTACCATGAAGTTTTCTAAGGCCCTTCTCTCCAATATGTCCAAGCCTTTGTTTCCATATCATGGTATTTTCTTTAAAGACCACTAGATTTTCTGCTCCACTTTCAGGAACCACAGAACTGTTGCACCCACCAACAACAATGCCACCTTGCAGCTTGTACAGAGTTCCATTTTGAACTCCCTGCATCAATACCAATGCTCCCCGAACCATCTTGCAGATATCCTTCTCTAACATTGTTTTTACATCTACATCATCCAACTTGCTTGCAGAAATCAGATTTCTAGCCAATGCAAGAATATGCAGAACACCCAGAAGTGTTTTAATCCTTCCACCTTGCAAATTCAACTTAACTTTTCTGCGACCAACAATTTTAGCCTTCTTATCATCCCCAAAGAAGAATTCACCACCATCATATTTCTCATACTCGCAGAACAACTCTCTATGGGGAGTGAAGTGAAAGGATGCACCTGAGTCAATCAACCATGCCTCATGATCTACATGTGTACTTGAAGAAGCCAAGTACAAATCCCCACCTTCATTTGAGGTGGTTTTCACCTTTGCAGAAGGAGAATTACCAGATCCCTCTCCTTTCTCAGGAGCTTTAGATTTACAGTCCCTTTTGTAGTGCCCATCCTTTCCGCATTTCTAGCTCACCTTTACAGGTTTTCCTAGAGATTTAGATCTCTCTCTATATTTATATCTCCCACTCAATGACTTATTTTTGTTTATGTTCTGGGACCATCCTCGTACATACAAGGCATCACCCTTTTGGCTCTCCATATTTTTCCATCTCATCTCCTATGTCAGCAAGGATGAGACTATTTCATCAAACTGCAAGGAAGTTGCATTTCTACGTATTGCAATAACCAGACTATCCCACGAATCTTGTAGAGAACACAAAAAATTGATGCACTTATCTTCATCTAAAAATTTAATATCAACAGATAATAACTGACTTACCACAATATCAAATGTGTTCAGATGCTTTGTCACCGAGTCTCCATCTTTCATCCTCATGTTATACAACTTTTTCTGCAGGAACAATTTATTCACCAGAGACTTAGATTGGTATAAAGTCCTTAACTTGTCCCACAAATCCTTCGTTGTAGCTTCCCCTGATACATTTAGAAATACTGAATCTGAGACACGCAATTGTTTTGTGCTCTTTGCCTTCCGATCTAACTTCTTCCATTCTTCAGTGGACACTCCTGTTGGTTTAGTACCCAGATCTATAACGATTCACTGATCTTTATCCACCAACAGATCCTTCATCTTGAGTTTCCATAACTCAAAACTCTGACCATTAAATTTATCGATCTCTATCTTTCCTCTGCTCACCATCTTCTTTCACTACCAGAATCGATCCTGTAGATCTCTCACTGAACAGGGTTTACCACAGTCCCGAGAAAAACCCCACAGCAGCAAAGGCATCCCCTTGAGTCCAAAACATCTCTGATACCAAATGTAGGTAATTTTAACACCGTACAGAAATTACTTGCATATGAATTCTAAAAACATAAAATAAACAATGGCGAGAGCATAACACATAAAACACATATACACAGAGATTTCCCCTAGATCCCAAAACCGAGACTACCAAATTGATTTTTCATTATGTTCCTCTCAATGTTACAATACATATATATACATGCCAAAGCATCCAATACCATGGACCGAAAACCATCGCGCCTAAAACCATGTGCAAAAACCATGCACAAAACCATAGGTAAGTTCACCCACCTAATATAGGGTCCCAAAAAAAATTCCTGGGGGGATGACTGTCCCCCTCAACCCCCCCATACATAGGGGGTTGCCTCCCCCCCTGTGACCCCCTGTTGTGCAATCAAAACAATGAAGGGGGTGCTTCGCCACCCCTCTAACCCCTCGGTTAACTAGGTGAGCTAGACATGGAAATAATATAACACAACCCAACACTTCGTTCATAATTTTGTATATAGTTTTTTGGTTGAGTTTTACCTTTGAATAGATAAAAACCTAGGATTGAAGAACCAATTGAATTGACACAACAATTAATAGTGATCCACTCCCTGCTCTTTGAAAAAATCTTAGGCATATTTCTCCTCCCTCTCTTTGAAATTACCCACATACCAGAATTCCTTCTTACCTATAAGCTTGTTTCATCACAGTTCCATATACGGTCTAAGGCATATGAATGTTGCTCATATGCTACAAAAAGAGTGCCATAGAACTTGGACACAATTACAGGGTGTAAATTTAAAGCTCAGTCTTTTTCAAGGCCCTTGTTGTACGTAACAAAAGGTATGGATGCCCTATTTTAAACCCAATCCATCATGATTTACCAATATTTGAGTTATTGTGGATTTAATTTGTATTAGCTCTAACTTGTGTTCTAATTGGGCCATCTCCTTACACCACTCAACCACCTTGTCCTCCTCCTCTTTAGTCATAATTGTAACATGCCCTCTACACTTTGTATAAGTCAATCCATTTATCCAATAATGTATATTTGAGGTAGCAATCACATGTTTTTTTATAGAGGCGTGAATTGAATATCCCCTAAAATATGTGTCATCAATTTAAGCTAGCATTTCTTTGTTCAACCTCTTATGACATTGATCTTCTTTGTTGAACTTTCACCTTGCACTGTGGTTGAATGTGTTTCTGTGGTTGATGGTGGGATAGCATGATCTTTCATCACACAATCATTCTCAATGACATTGTTGGGAGAATTGGGAGCATTTGCATCATCCCCCCTATCCTCATTTGATGAATTGGATTGTAGTTGGGACCCCCTGGTCCCTTTCCTCCTCTTGTTCCTTGTATGAGTTGCAATAGAAACTCTTGGCATTGATGCAACAACTTGCAAATTTATCACGAAATTTTGATCAAAAAAATGTTGATTTTTCTCAGTAGATCACCAACCATTCATGCATTAGCAATTTCTCAGTGAAAATAAGGCTTATTTCAAGGAATTTGATGTATATTTTCAAGGTATACAATTTTGATATTCCTAATCCAAAAACTGGAACATAAAAATTGTTGATCTCGACATTAACCCAATTGGACGTGCTAATCTAACCAAACGACAATCCCAGTTCACTACAAATTATACCCTAATTGCTATAGGAAAGAAGAACCAAAACCCACTAAGCCTCTAGTCAATTACAGGTACACATCTCTTGAAAATAAGTATAGAAAGAATAATACCCTATCAATGTAGTATTAGTAGACAAGGTAATTTATTGGGCTTTGTAATCAATAAGAAACAACAATCAATGTTTTAGCTATGTACTATAACTTCAATCTAACATTTCATTTTGTTGAATTCCATGTCTATGTGTGTGGTAATCCATGTGTCCCTAAACAATTCCAGGTTACAAATAATTGAAAATTTTTTATCTCTGTGGTTAGATGATCAAATGATCAGATATAAAAAATCCTAGTTTGCAGCTTGATCGCAGTTACTTCTTTGATAGGTAAAATTATATTTTGCTTATAAATGAGGTGTATAAACAATCAAATCGCTTGTACCAGAGAGCATACATCACTAGAAAACAAATGTTGATTTTGTTCAATCTTCTTTTTGTATGAGTGCATACTTTCTGCAATGGTAATTGGTGAACAATCTATGTGGAATTGGGCATGTAAGTACACAGTTCTTGTTTTTTTCATACATGTGATCTATTATTGTGTAAACATTATTGGTATGCTCCTTTCTTAAATTTTTTTTTTTTCGAAAACTTTCCTTTTAATAAATGGGAGGCTACAATTTTTTTTGTGTTAATCCATAAAATAGAAGAGAAGAGGGGAGAATACAAGACTAGTTATAATTCCTATTCCTGTTGCTTGTTCGTATAGGTGGGTTACTTCGAACTTCAATTGCAACTTTTGGACCTGGGACTGCTCGTGCATCTCTAGTCTCTGCTCTTGGTGTTATAGGTGTTGATTCAAAGGATGAACCATATAAACAATAACAACAACAAAAATAAACAAAATTACCCGCAACAAAATAAACTTGATAACATTATTCAACAAAATTAGACTTGATAACACCATGTACACACTTTGGTTATATGCCTCTAACAGCTGATGAGTAGAATGAATGTAATATTGTGCACACACTCTGATTATATATGTCCAGTAGTTGATGAGTAGAATGAATGTTTCAAATGTAAGTTAGTAAGGTTTGAGGTTGTTTTATCATTTTTTGATGTAGAATTTGATTGGTAGGGAAGATTGGCAAGGATTTCCATCTACCAAATTCAAATGTGTGTTCTAGATTTATTTGTACATGATCCAATGTTGAATAACTTTAATGGTTGATCCTTGTGTGTTTAATTCCTTAATTGAAACAGTTGGTGCCATTTATTGCATCATGTGAATTAATTCCTTAATTGAATGGTGCCATTTATTGCCTTCATTAGGTTGAATAGTTGAACACACATGTAGATATGGATGACACACATTTCACATGTTCTTATGAAGGTATTATCCAACCATGGAAACTATTTCTCTGGTGGAATTTGTGGGTGCTTGTTTGATGGGATAGGTGTACTACTGGATAGAAGTTAATGGAATGTTTTGTAGTGCATTTTGACTTAAGTGGTAATTCAAATACGCAGAAAGTTGGGACATAATGTCTTGTCAACTTGTTATGTTAAAGGCTTAGTGTTTGACATTTGTTCGTTCTGGTGAAGAATGTAACTAGTGTCAGTCAATCTTCATAATTGTATTTGATTTATGATGTAATGTATTTGTCAAAAGAAAGAAAAATGAATTTTATTATTAAAGAAATTGACTTAATAAGGCATGGGTTTCATGATTGGGTTAATGATTTGTAGGTCAAAGTCTGCATTGTATGCTTCTAGGGTTTATGTCAAGTTTCCTTGTCCATGACATAATGTAATATACCCTTCTTGGGCATTATCAATCAAGAAACAAATTTATTTTGATATAAATTAGGTCTTTTAGGCCTCCACCAAGTCGGCCTCTAACTAGACAAGTAAGCCTAATTGAGGGGAAGAATATCCTATATAAAGGAAACAACTCGACCTCATTTGGAGCACTCACTCATCAAGTTCGATATGAAATTTCTGGGACAAGAAAAATGTGAAAGTCAAGGTAAAAAGAGGAAACGGATATCAAAGGAGAAGGAGGTCTCTATCAAGCACAATAAGTCGAAATTATCTCTCACACACACATGTGAAGTTGGTGAGTTGCTTGAAGGGTTGAAACTGCAATCCTAAAGTTGGGCCGAAATTCTGAGTTGTTGGAGGCTGAAATCTTGGGTTGTTTTTGGGTTCTAGCTAATTGACAAGAAAAATACTACTGAAGGTTATTGAATCATATTGGAACATTGACTTCAGGAGGAGGAAATTCTTTTGGTCTAGTGTCTCAGTCTATCTCAACTTGAATTTTCTAGTGGAAGAGTTTGATTGGGTTTTCCCTCATAGACGGGTTTTAGCCTTGGCTGAGTGCCTATATTTGGTGTCCCAGGTCTTCATGTTTTGATTTGAGGATTTATTGATGAAAAGAAGATAAATGAATAACATAAACAAATTTAATAAGAACGCGAGAATATCACAATTTATTATCAATATAAGAAAATATTTCTACCTTTCTGATTTTCTAACATGGTATCAGAGCTAAGGTGAAGTAGGAAGAAAAAGGAAAACTAAAGATCTATTGAAAAGAGATATATAAGAAAAAGGGTTCCAAGGAAGGTCACATGGAGTAGAATATAGCAATATGAAAAACTCAATGAAGGGAGAAAAAAAACTAAAAGGAGCCTCTAGCTACAGGGCATGGAAAAAGAGGATAGATCGTATCCTCGCTAAACAAAAAGTTTTGGATCTTGTTCAAGGAAAAGTAAAGAAACCTACAGATGATGCAGGAAAAGAGAAGTTCAACGAAACCAAAATCTTGGCCATGGATCTAATAGATGGAGTAAAGGATAACCTAATTCCGTACATATCCAACATAAACTCCACTCAAGAAATGTATGAGGCTCTCTCACGACTATTCACCATTAATAACATTGGTCAAATAACAAGCCTCAAGAATAAAATAAGGACAATAAATATGATAAAAGATGATATCGTATCATCATACTTTGTAAGAATATCTAGAATAAGAGCTAAACTCCAAGAAATAGATGAAGTTGTACCAGAAAAAGAGCTCGTAATTGTTTCTCTTCTAGGACTGCCAAAATCATGGAGTGCTTTTGCATAAGGAATTACCAGTTGGAAGGATACTCAAACATTCAAACAAATGTGAAATTCATGTAGTCAAGAATAAGCCAAAATATCATTAGTAAACAACAAGAAGGATGATAAAGAAGAAAACACCTATACTACCTATTCTACTCATCACAAGAAGAAGGAAGCCTTCAAGAAGTTCAAAGTACCAAAGAATAAATTTGACCTATCCAAGGTTGGATGCTAAAATTTTCATAAGACAGGTAACTACAAAATTCATTGTCCTGAAGATCCAAGGAATAAGAAGAGAGAAAGAGAACATACGAATGTTGCTAATGGAGATCCGCCTAAGAGAAACAAGACTGGAGAATCTGAAATCAAAGATCTATTTTCCAAAGACTCTTAGGGAATACTATCCCTTACATATACTTCTTAGTATTCTATTCTAAGTTTTGTATTGTTTTCCTTTCTATTTTTATTTCTAGAGTTTGTAGGTCTAACATGTCTTGTTATAACATTTTTGAATTATTTTGATAAGTTGTAGGTATCCCTAAAAAGGATTGGATTAAGATGGAGCATTCACCATTTTACAAAAGATAAGAATCTTGTTATGTGTCTCCTCTTTTATGTTTGGTTTCCCTCTCACATCAATATTTGTTTGTATTATATGCTACTAACCTTTTATATTTTCCTTGGTAGGAAACATTGGAAAATACACAAAGGTTATGGAGGATACTTCAAAGGATAAACTTGAAGCATGAAAGAAGTCATGTTGCAAATGAAGCCCTTCAAGAATTGATGTCTTACAAGGTTTGTTAAAGAACAATTCAAGGTATGTCTTAAACTACAAGTTTTGTTACGAGGTCCTCTTCATAGAGAATATATGTTCATTCTATTTTAATTTGCTTTACTAACATCATTATGTCTAAGGTTTTGAATCTTAAATATTCTTGTTAGGGTGATTAATTGATATATTGAATCTACCCTAATTATATTATCTCTTATTTGATAATTCTTTTGAAACCCTAACCTTTAGAGTTCACTATGAATCCCTATCCTTTTGTGTTAAGAGTATTTATTATGAAACCCTAGTCTACTTAAGGTTGTTGATGAAGTCTCGAAATCCCATTCTTTTGATGTTTAGGGTTTTGGTATTTTTATGCTAGAAACCCTATATATTAAGGGCTTGGTGAATTATGGTTCATGAAAAAAGCATTTGTAATAGTTATAGTAAGATTCTAGGAATGAAGCCCTAGGTGTATGTCCATATGTGTGATCGAAACCCTAGCCGAGTGATAATTGTTGTAGATCTAACTTCGATGTATTAATGTTTGTGTCTTAGGTTTACCTAATTGATATTAATATGTATATGCGAGTATGCTAACTTAAAATTTTATTTTGTGAAATGTAGGGTTTGTAACAAAACCCTATTAGATATTGATATTCTAGGACATGATGATATTGTTTTTAATTAGTGATAAGTTATTAACTTATGTTCTAAATGGGCTCATATGTTGATTAGACCGCTTAGAAAATGGGGAAGGCAGACATATTTTCTTATATTGATAATTACTTGTGATATTCTTGTGTTCTTATTAACTTTGTTTATGCTCTTTTTTTATCTTCTTTTTATTAAAGTAATCATAAAATCAAAACATGAAGATCAAGGACACCATATATAGGGATTCAATCGGGGCTAATACCCCTATATAGGGGAAAAACCTATTTAAAATCTTCCACTAGCGAATTCAAGTTGAGATAGAACAAGACCCTGGACCAAAATACTTTCCTCATCCATCTATTCAACCTTCCAATATGATTCAACAACCATCAATAGTATTTTTTTATCTAACAATAACAAACCAGAATTTTGACCTCCAAAAACTTAGAATTTTGGCCTCCAGCAACTCAAAATTTCAGCCCAACTTCAAAACTACAATTTCAACCCTTCCAATAGCTCAACTGATTCACACATGAGAGAGAGATCTATATATATTTTTGACTTCTTGTTCTTGATAGAGACCACCTTCTCCTTCACTAGCCTTTTACTCTTTTTCCTTTGAATTTTGCACTTTTTCTAGTCCCAGAAATTGCAGATCAAACTTGATGAGTGAGTGATCTTAATGAGGTCGAGTTTTTTCCTTTATATAGGAGATTATACCCTTCAATTAGGTCGATTTTTCCAGCTAGAGTCCGACATGGTGGAGGATGCCTTGAAGACCTAATTTACATCAAAATAAATTTGTTTCTTAATTGACAATGCCCAAGAAGGGTCTGTTACAATATGACATGGACAAGGACACTTGAAATAAACCCTAGAAGCCTACAATGTAATCTTTGACCTATAAATCATTGACCCAAGCATGAAACCCATGCTTTCATTAGTCAATTTCTTTAATAATAAAATTATTTTTTCTTTCGTTTGACAATTAGGTTACATCATAACTCAAATACAATTATGAAGACCGACATTACTTACATGCTTCAAATCTTCCTCTTAACTAGGGAGGTATTCATAATTACATATATACAGAGGTACATGAAATATCTCAAAATTATATTCTCTATGAAGAGTCACAACACACGTAGTGCTACATATTAGATACCTTACTAGGGTACTCTAATCGAGTGGGACTACGGTGGACTAAGGTGGGTACCACCAACCCAAGGATCTAGGTGCATATCCAAGGTCGAAACTCCATGACCAACACTACCCTCCCTACTTTGAGATCTACACATCAACACATAGCCCAACCAGATGTCCTCCCAAACATCTTGGCATAAGATGCTTCATCTCTCCTAATCAACTAAATCAGATATATCCACCAATCCAAGCATGCTTCAAACGTTCAACCTTTTTAAAGAGAGATCCTGCACAATCACAACCCCAATCAGTAATAAACTTTCAAATGTATATATACAAGCAAACACAAACCTTTGGGGTCCTTAATTATTTTGATGCTACTCATATCAACATCAAGTTTTCCAGATATACCTT
>Ga0115854_10352_pt1 | contig 10865 bp, 15 predicted proteins | sample InSIn2SAF170_FD_83868 | JGI IMG/M metagenome (GOLD analysis project Ga0115854, IMG submission 83868)
GGATGACAAGGGAAACCAGCAGTTAGTCATATTTTGGTCTACTCTGGTCATGAAGGAGAAGAAAGAGTACACTCACAAACAATTTACAGAGATGTTTTTTCACCCAACCATAGGTCTCCTAAGCAGCATAACAGAACCGAGGATTAGTGAAGAAATCAAAAGGGTCTTGCAGATGTTAGATCAAGTGCAAATAGGGGACTGGTACCTTTATGAAAATTATACAGAAATAAGAATATTTGGATGTGAACTCCCACCTTATAAGTTGCCAAAATTCATCCCAATGAGGATTTTTTCCTTAGAATACATCAGGCAGATGATCAACATGGATGAAATCCATTTTGTTGCTGCCAAGAAAAAGACCCAGTTTAAAATAAAAAACACAAGTTGACCCTTTCATTTGCAACAACAGGGCAGTAGGGGAAGAGGCAGATAAGCTCTTGAAGGAAATGAATTTTAGCCTCAGTTTTACCTAGTCTTATGATCCATTAGGGATCATTTCTAAGTTAAGGGTAGAAACCAAGTCTACTACTTACTTCCACATAGCCAGGCCAGAAATAGAAAAGTACAAGAATCAGTTAGAGTGGGTTGAGAACACCTTACAAGAGGCAGAAGCACAACATGTATCATCATCTATAGTGCAGAATCCTACTATGTAGGAGAAGACAGCCAAGAGGAGTAGAGAGGAAGAGTCCCCTTTAGGGACTAACATCTTCAGTGAAGGATTTAAGATAATGTACAAAAAGAAGGACAAGCTTAGTTCCAGACTAAGCCTTACCAAAGATTCAGAGAAGCAGACCATTATCACCACTAATGAGCCACTTGTTTCCTCATTAGTCGGTGATCAGTCCATGAAACACAAAAGAATACTCTGGGGAAAGCCTCAGCTAAAAACCCCGCTATATGTATTATCATACAAGTGGAAATATCTCAGGATTACATAAAGCTTTAGCTCTCAAGCTATCCAGCTCTCAGTGCAATCCCTCACTGCTGCTCATAGACAGAATAGAAAACAAATATGCCTTCTCCTTTGTCCTCCAAGCCTCCTATTTCCTTGTGCAATTTTCCCTGGGTCTTCCAGCTGTAACCTGTGTGATTCTCACCTCACACACTGCTCTAGCCTCCGTAGAAATTGCACAATCCTCAAGGAATGAATTCCTTCTACATGCAAGAGATTTCCTCATGGGAATATTCTTACAACTAATAGCACATTGTCCCGGCCTTTAATCCAACTGGGTCTTTGTCTGAACTGACATGCATGAGTTATTTATGAGATAATATTCAGTTATTTGGAGAACACTAGTTGCATGCATGCATGCATTAATTGACTGAACTCACAATTAGTTCCTCCAACTGTTTAGAACTAATTTAACTAGACTTAACTCAGTTAACTGAGCTAACTAATTACAACTCAAAGTACAACTCATCCTGATCTCCTTAATTAAGGGATAACTTCCTCAATCAAAGGGATAATTGTTGCATGTCTTCACAAAGACTTCATGTTTGATTTTCTCCAACTAATTAACTCAAGATGAATTAATTAATTATTTTACAAATAGCGAGTGAGACTAAATTCGAATTTTAATTCTCAATTTTTAATTCAAGGAATAATTAAAATTTGAATCTATCCTGAAATACTATTTATAGCAATGTTATTTTTAGCATTTCTATTTTTTAATATTTCCAACAGAGTTGGAGTATATCCTGAAATGTTATTTATAGCAATGTTATTTTAGCATTTCTTGTTGCTATTTTCAACACTTCACCACCCATTGAGGAATTTTCCTATCTCCACCCATGTGTTGAGGACTTCCCAAAGAAAACCATCTCAACCCGCAACCCTTGGGATTTTCTTGAGACCACCTCACCCAGATCCAAAACCTTCTAGCAATCCAAAGATCAACCAAGAATGAATCCCAACATACCATGTGTTGGACACCTAATCCACTAAGGTTTAAGGTGTGGAAGTTGGACAGTCAAAGGGAGTCCAAGATACGTTGGAAGATGAATCCAACAGTCACAAGAATGTATTGTAAACATACATCTATGGATCTATGTTAATATTAAATGCAATTCATTATTTATCATTTATGTCTCTTCACATTCCATGTGCGTTTAATATGGTATTAGAGCTACTTGGCTCAAAAAATGCCTCTTCCTTCATGAGTTTGTGATATCTAATTTTGGATGCACTCTCTTCTCATATTCTCGTAATCCCTCATATTCACAAGTTGTGACTCCACCTGCTGCTTGAGGACCTCATTCTCGGACCTTCGCCAGTCGCTCAATATCACTAATCTTAGCCTCAAATTCTTTCCTCTGCTCAACCAAACCGTGTTTCAAGGCCTCTTTCTTGGATGAAAAATTATTCACAATGTTATGAAATTTTGGTCTATTGTTGGCCAACATAGATTTATTCATCTCCAAGGTTTCATTGGCGAGGGGCCCAATCTTCAATTCCTCAATCCTAACCTTCATTTCTTTTACTTGCGTTTCCGTAGCAATTATTCTCTGAGCGTTCTTGGCTTGTTCCTCATCCAAAGTACAATGTGCATTGCTTTTCTTTAGCTCCTTCAAACATTTCTTGGTCCGTTGCTTTGGTTCCTTTGTTTTGGATGCTTGGTTCGTTGCTTTGGTTCCAGAATACTACATTCATATTCTCTAATACCACTTGAGTGTCACACCCTACATTAACATTAATATTGAATTTATATGATATATTAACATTAATATATATTATATCGTACGTTGTTTTCCAACTCATGTAATCATTGATTGAGTTCATGTGGATGACTCTCTGCAAATACAAGCTTGAAGGCATATTTTAAGTGGGATATATAACTCTATATCTTTTTGTTCCTTTCATACGAATTTAAAGAGTGGCAATTTTGAGAAGTTGAGGCCGTGATCGAATTGTTTGCATCAGTGCTAGCTTTAACTGTGTGATTCCAATGTAACATTTATTTTGAATGGTTGAATAAAACACATCCATGTGTGAAAATGAATGCATCTTCCACTATATATTGAAGGAAGCCACAAAGGGGAAGCAGTAATGGAGATTGCCATGGAAATCACCTCATCCGTCTCAGCAGAAGGGATCCATGCATGCAACTGAATGTAGCTTCCATTTTCTGTTGAAGGAAGCCACGAAGGGGAAATCTAAAATAGATTTCTCTATTTCTATAGGAGGATTGAAGCCCAAATTCACACCAAAAGAGCGCAGAAAGTTCCCAAATCCACAACGTATGAGTGTAGCAAGTTCCCAAATCCACACCATAAGAGTGCAACAAGTTCCCAAATCCACACCATAAGAGCGCAGCAAGTTTGAATCACCTACTCTGATTGTGAAATTTATTCCATCGAAGAATTGAAGGCTCAAACATCCTATAATATGTGAATTTGCATATGTGAGGTGGTTATCTGAGGTGAATATTTTCTTGAGCACTTGAACTCAAATTGTTAATTTTCCTTAGAGGGATCGCTTTCTAGAGCATACAAACTTACAACAATCAGTTTAAATAAATAAAAAGGCTTTCGATGATGTAATTGGTGCACTAAACTTGTTTCCATGTGAGGACTCTCCCCAATGTTTTAGCCTAATCGATAGGGAAATGGACTGCATAAGAGCTGATACTAAGCTTTGGAAGTTGTTAGCACTTTGTAATTCCTCCAGGCTGAAGAGAGGAACCCAGAGGTAACCACAAACCTTTTTTGGTTGAATGATTGGTATTCTTCAACTTGAGGGGGCTCCCTCACTTAGTAGAATTAGAGATAAAACTTCAAATATGATTTTTGACAGGGAGTTCTGAAAATGTTTAAATTTTTGGTTTGGGGGTAGTAGAGGATTCTAGGAAAACTAGTGTAAGGTGATCATAACCTTCCTGGTACAACATGTTGATGTATCTCCAACCAATTTCATGTACATATGCTCAATTAATATGGCTTTCGGATTAGAAGACAAATTGTAGTATACTGAAAATGGGGATACCAAGGCATTCATCAGAAATAACAGAACAACTAACAGTTTATTACTGCAACAACTTAGATAAATGACTATCGAGAAGAAATCACAAAATTGGCAAAGGCATACATATTCCATTTGAAAATTGAAATATTTGGGATAGCTAGACATGAGCATATAAAATGAATTCAAGTGTAATTATTCCATACACCTTCAAATCAATTTAACAAGATAACACAACAAGGATAATATATAACTAAGAGGAAACAAAATTTGAAGCATCCAAACGATAAGTATCTATGTAAATCCAAGGGAATCTCTTCAATATTAAAGCACATGCATTAACATAGATGACAACAACAACCTACAATAGTTTCCACAACAATAATGAAACCATGAACAACCATTTCCATCTATTTTTCCAGTTTAAATAGACATATAATTGCAAATTCGTAGTTTCTAGATGCATCACGTCATTGATCCAACAAAGGATTGAACCAAAGTAAAAAGATAAAAAAAAAAAAATTGTTTTAAAGTGTTTTCCCTCTAATGATCAAAAATAAAAAAACATAAAGCATTCATATCTTTAAAAAAATAAAAAAAATAAAAATAAAAAAAAAAAAAAAAAAAATAAAAAAAAAAAAAAAAAAATAAAAAAAAAAAAACCAAAAAAAAAAAAAAAAAACAAAATAAAATTATCGACTTTTTTTTTACCAAAATTTAATGATTTTTTTAGTGCTAATAATAACATCACCATTACAACAAGATATTTTTCTAGTGCTAATACTACCATTACAACAAGATATAAGAGGGATATCATACAAAAATTTTAATAATAATATGTATGTAAAAGATGGCCTTCAAACTCGTGAATTCATGAAAAGCAAAAGGACTAGAGTCAAAATAATTGTATGTTATTTACTTTTTTACATAGATTGTCAAAATAATTGCATAAAGCAATTCTTTTAAACCAAAATTTAACAAAAACTTTTCTAGTGCTAACATTAGAACCACCATTACAACAACATATCTTTCTAGTGTTGACAACACCATTATAGTAAGATACATCAAGAGAGATGGAAAATGTAAAAGGTATGATAGTAATATGTATCAAGAAGATGGTATGGAAACTAGTAATTGTTCATGAATCCATAAAACTGTAAGTTCATTCTCATTATCATAATCATTGTCATAATCTTCATTATCATCATCATTACCACCATCATTGTCATCGTTATTTCAATCATTACATTATCATCATAATCACCATTCATGTCATCATCATCAACTCCATCATCATCATCATCATCATTATGGACATTGTCTACAATTGTTCATAATTATAGGTGTTGTAAGAAATATCATCAACCCAAAAAATGCAATCAGTGCTAGAAAAGGGTTGTTTAGGACATATGATATACGCAAGAGAAATAACAACTCTATTCTTGAGAGATGATCGAAATCATTATCATCACCACCGTTATGATCGTCATTATCATTTTATCATCCCCGTCATCATCATTAATGTAATTTCTATCATCATTGTTGTCATCGTCATCATGGATATCATCATCATCCATGCCATTATTGTTTTTGATGATGACCTAAATGAAAATGATGATAATTATGATGATGACAAGGATGACGACACCAAAGATAATGCTTATTATTATGACAATGACAACATTTAAAAACTAGGAAGATTCATCAAAATCATTAGCATTGTCATCGTCATAATCATTGCCATCATCATCATTGTCATTGTAACCACTATCATCTTTATCACCATAATCACAATTCATGTCATCACCATAATCTTCATTTTAATCATTTTCAATATTATTGACATTGTCATTAATTGTTCATAATTGTCAATGCCATAAGGAATATCATCAATGCGGAAAATATGATGAGTGTTGGAAAAGGGATGCAAAAGTGAATACAAAAATGGGGGCAACAATAGAAGTAAAATTGGATGAAAATTGGATGCAACATAAGTAGATGCACAACAACATGCAAAACCTGACAAAAAATTGGATGCAAAAGCAGAAGAAATTGTCAACGCAAACTTTGATGCAAACATGAATGCAAAAGTGGAATCAAACATGGGTCCAATGGTAGACGTAAAACTTGGCACAAATTGTGGTGAAACAAATCTGGATGCAACAACGGACACAAAAAATGACACAAACTTAGATGCAAAATAAGATGAAAAAATGGATGTAAACATGGACACAAACATGGGTGCAACAGTGGACACAAAATTAGATGCAAAAATTGATGCAAAAAAAGTGGACGCAACTTGGGATGCAAAAACATACACAATATTCGAAGAAAACTTGAACACAAAAGAGGGTGCAAATGTGGATGCAAAAGTGGAAGAAAATGTGGTTGCAATGGTAGGCACAAGATATGGTGCATCAAAAGTGGATGTAACAATAGACAAAAAAAATGCAAAATAAGATGCAAAAGGGGATGTAAAAGTGGAATTAAAACATTGACGCAACAGGTGAAACAAAATTGGATGCAAAAAATGGATACAATGGAAGTAGATGAAAAAGTAGATACAAAACAAGATGCAAAACCCAATACATAAACCTAACAAAAAAGTGGATGCAAAAAGAGATGCAATATTTAATACAAAAGCGGATACGAACATGGATGCAAACATGGGTACAATAGTAGGTGCAAAACATAGCGCAAATTGTGGCACAACAGAAGTGGATGTAAAAGTGGATGTAATGATAGATGCAAAAAGATAATCAAACTATGATGCAAACTAAGATGTAAAAAGGGATGCAAAAAGTGAACTTTAAAATGGGTGCAACAGTGGATGCAAAATTGTATGCAAAAGTGGATGTAATAGAAATTGATGCAAAAGTAGATGCAAAACAAGACACAAAACCCAATGCAAATCTTGATCCAAAAGTGGATACAAAAAAGGATGAAAAATAGATGTAAAAGTTGATGAAAACTTAGATGCAAATGAGGATGCAAACGTGGATGCAAAATTATAATCAAAAGTGGGTACAAAAGGAGGTGCCAAACTAGGCACCAACTATGGCACAAAAATATTAGTTGCAATAGTGGGGACAATAATAAATGCAAAAGAGGATGTAAATATGAATGCAAAACAAAATGGAGAAGTGGATGCAACAAAAATAGATGCAAAATTATATGCAAAACTACACATAAAACTCAATGTAAAACTTGGCGCAAAGGGGATGCAAAAAATGATTTTATAAAGGATGCAAAAGTTGATGCAAGTATATGTCCAAAAAGTGGATGCAAATGAAGATGAAAAAGTATGTCAAACAAAATTAGGTGCCAAACTTGATGTAAAACCTGGAACAAAACCTGATGCAAAGGATGACACAAAACTTGGCCAAAAATTTGGTGCAAACTTATTGCAATACCTATCCTAAACTTTTTTTAATATTTGGTACAAAACTCGATGCAAATTTTGTGTCAAGTTTTGCACCATATTAGATAAATGGATGCAAATAGCACCAAAAAAGATCTCTAGATGCAAAAAAAGAAGTAAAAAGGGACGTTAATCATAGGGATTTGTTGTAGTGTACCAAACAATAGGATTGTGTACTAGCTCAATCAAAGTCCACATATAATGATTCACGAAATAGGAGCACAAGGAAGAGTCCATTTCATATTTTGTATGGAATTCATCCTAGAGGAGTTTATGAACTACGATACCTAGAAGTAATGGAACAAATAAGTGTTGAAAGAGAATATTTTGCAACATCAATGAGTGAGTTACATGATAAATTTAAGCAGAGGTTACACGACAATGACTCCAAATACAAGCATAAAGTATATTTAAAGAGAAGAGAAGTGAAATTTGAGGTGGGATACATGGTCTTAGCTCATCTAAGAATGGAGAGGTTTCCAAGAGGGGAGTATAATAAACTTAAGATGAAGAAGATAGCTCCTTGCAAGATACTTCGCAAGTTTTCCGCAAATGCTTATAAACTAGAGTTATCTACATGCATAGGTATTTCACCAATTTTCAATGTGAGAGATTTGTATCCTTATCTAGCCAGCGACAAATACTCATCTGTAGGAAATGCAAATAGTGGTGAATTTAGTGAGCAGCAGTATATAAAACAAATGCCTATGGAAGAAACATTGGAAGCTGAAATTATTTTGGACATAAAGGTTTCAAAGAAGACTAGCGGGAACGAATATCTAGAATACTTGGTGAAGTGGAAAGATCATCTAATTGAATATTCTACTTGAATGAATGTTGCAACTTACAAAAAGCAAGGTATTCCATCGAAGACCTTATGAGCAGGAACTCATAAAAAATTATTTCTTAGGAAGCTTGATGCAGGTGCATAGATGGAGCATAAAATTCAATGAAGATTGGATAAAAGCTTGCCAATGTGATGGGATGATCACATGGTAATGTTCGGGGGAGGGGGGAATATTTGTTTTGAAATTTTGAGTGTTTAATTTAGGAGAAGTTTTGATTTTTTTTAATAAGTGGAGGAGATATTTCTATCGTAAATATGGATTTTTTTAGTTTCCTTTGTTTGTAGAGAAGATGAAATGATCCACCTCTTGTGACCCTTGTTTGTCATATGTTAGTTTTTTTTTTAAGGAGAATGAGTGCCTGGTGTTGGGTGTGTGTTATATTATTTCCACGACTAACATTAGGTGTTGTACATTGCATCGGGCGCAGCACCCCAGGAATTTTTTTATTTGGACCTAATAATAGTTGAGTGGACCCAAGGATGGGGGTGGACCCAGAGATGGTGGGCAGACCTACTTACAATTTTGTGCATGGTTTTTTCACATGGTTTTAGGCATGATGGTTTTCTGCCATGGTGTGCCTCTTCATTTGGCCTTGATGATGAACCACTCTTTTTGGTTAGAAATGCGTCGATTAAGAAATTCTGGTATGTGATTTCTATCGAAATACTTTGCTTAATTCTTTAAACCTCTCAAAGACTTAAGATTTCTTCCTGAGGAAATATATCCATGTATTCTTTGAGAAGTCATCTATAAATTAAGCATATTACACAATGTTACCCAATGATGGGAATGACACAGGTCTAAAGCATCACTGTGCATAAGCTCTAGTATTCCTTTCGACCTCTTAGCACATGAGGGGAAACTCATTTAATTCTGCTTCCCATATACACAACGTTCACAGAAATCAAAATCTAGAGATCAATTAGACATACCTTCTACCATGCCATTACCATGTAGTATTCAAAGGTCCTTCTCTCCAATATTTCAGAGCATTTGATGCCATAGCATGGTCTTTTCTCTATAGACCACTAGATTTTCTGCTCCACTTCTAAGAACCACAAAACTATTGCACCCATCAATAACAATGCTACCCAGAAGTTTGTACAAAATTCCAATACGAACTCCCCAAATGAATACCAGTGCTCCCTAAACCATCTTGCCGGTATCTTTCTCGAACATTGCTTTTACACTTACATCATCCATCTTGCTTACCTAAATGGGATTTTTGACCAATGCTGGAATATGAAGAACACCAGGAAGTGTTCTAATCCTTCAAACTTATAACTTTAGCTTGAATTTTTTCTTCTGATGATTATGGCCTTCTTATCATCCCTTAAGAAGGCATCACCACCATCATATTTCTCGTACTTGCATAACCACTCCCTATGGGGAGTGAAGTGAAAGGACACACCTAAGATAATAAAACATGCCTCATGATATACATGTATACTTGAATAAGAAGCCAAATACACATCCCCCCCCTTCATTTGAAGTGGTTTTTGCCTCTACAGAAGGAGCATCATCATATCCCTTTCTTTTCTTAGGAGTTTGGATTTATAGGTTTTCCTGGAAATTTAGACCTCCCACTTAAAGACTTATTTTTGTTTATGTTATGAGACCATACTCTCGCAGAAAATGCATTCCCATTTTGACTCTCCATATTTTTCCTTCTCATCTCCTTCAACAACAAGGATGATACTTCATCAACTTCAAGGTAGTTGTATTGCTACCTATTGTGACAGCCAGACTATCCCTCGAATCTGGTAGAGAACACAACAAATTGATGCACTTATTTTCATCTGAAATTTTAATATCAATATATAACAACTTAATTACCACAATGTTAAAGGCTTTCAGATGCTCTGTCACTGATTCTCCATCCTTATTCTTATAGTTATACAACGTTTTCTGTAGGAATAACTTGTTCGCTAGAGACTTAGATTGGTACAAATTCCCTAAGTTGTCAGACAAAGATTTCATTGTAGCTTCACCTGATTCATTCAACAACATTGAATCTAAGAGACACAATTGTGTTGTGTTCCTCTTCTTCTGATCTAGGTTTTCCCAATATTTTGTTGACATTCTTGTTGGTACCAAATAAGGATCTACAAAAATCCATAGATCTCAGTCCACCAACAAATCCCCCATCTTGATTTTCCACAAATCAAAACTCTCACCATTAAATTTCTCTATCTCTATGTTTCCACTATTTGCTATTTTCTTTCACCACAAGAATTGATCTCATAGATCTCCCACTGTAACAGAGTTTACCCCAGGTCCGAGCAAAACCCCTCAGTAACAAAGGCATCCCCTTGAAGCTGAAACAACTCTAAAACTAAATATAGCTTTTGATCCTATAGAGAAATTACCTGCAATTGAATTCTTTAAAACATAAAAATAAACAATGGCGAGAACATAAAACAAATATACATAAATATTTTCCCCCGGATCCCAAAACTGAGACTACTAAATTGATTTTTCATTATATTCATTTTAATGTTATAATACATATACATACATTCTGAAGCATCCATAGTTCCCTTGACTATTCTACAAAATACCATGGGCAGAAAACCATCATGCCTAAAACCATGTGAAAAAACCATGCACAAAATTGTAAGTAGGTCTGCCCACC
>Ga0115854_10353_pt1 | contig 10845 bp, 11 predicted proteins | sample InSIn2SAF170_FD_83868 | JGI IMG/M metagenome (GOLD analysis project Ga0115854, IMG submission 83868)
AGTATGGTGGGCAGCGAGGTGGCTATGGTGGGTACGGAGGGCAGCAAGGTGGGTATGGCAGCCGAGGAGGCTATGGTGGGCAGGGAGGATATGGTGGCGGTGGTGGTGGATACGGAGGAGGCTATGGGGGTTCGAATGGTGGATATTCGGGTGGGAGGGGAGGTGGAGGTGGTGGGAGACGGTACTAGGGGTAACGTCCTCCTGCTACCTTCCGCTTAGCACTGCAGAGCGAGTTGTAGCTGATGCCAGCACGAGTCTGCTTGCTTATGCCTCAGCCGCTGTATGTACGAATAGATCGCGATGGCTGTATTGGATGGCTGCCACTACGAGCTCTTTCTTGCTTCTCTTGTCGTGTATACTCTCTTTCTCTCATTATCACCTCAAGGTCATGCATCTAGTAATTGATTGCCTGAGGGCCTACAGTGATGCTGAGCCTCGCCGCCTTACACCTCCTGCATGGCACGTCTTCGGCTCTACTGGCCGGGTCTTCTCCGGCAACAGTGGAGGCGAGGCGGAACAAGATTATTTCGCCGGCAGACCTCTCGGTCTCTTCGACCTCAGAAACACGCCATCTCGTAGAGATTTCAAAGCATGAGCACGTCCACCAGCTATGGTGCGGAACAAATGCGAAGGGTGCAATGGTAGGTGGTAGGCTCTCCTTTGTCCCTTAACAATTCGTGAGCTTTCCATTGCAAGCATTGGCGGGAGCGGCAGGGGAAGACGCGTGCATTGCATCATCTCGAGGCGCGCTCGAAAACGAAATACTTGGACCGGACGACGACTTTGTGCCACTTCCCTATCGACTATGGCAGAAACCGATGCCACAAACCACGATGGCGCCCGCCTTGAAGAGGAGGAAACGCTTTCACCACTTCCCAGCGAACCGGATAAGGATGAGATGAATCCGCAATCAACCAACGAACTACGAAAAATACCATCACTGCAAAAAGCCGTCTCACTACCGCGAGAGATTCTAGTCATCGGCATCATCAGTCTATCGCAATTCACCACTCAGATCGGGTGGAAGACTTCTGGGATAGTGTGGTTCGACAATGCCGGCATGACACCCATCAGCTGCTCGTACGGCCTGAATGGCTTGCCCTTATGAAATGTCACAACCTGGCTCTCCATGTTCACGAAGTCGGAGGCGAATGGCGCATAATGGTACGGGTAATACCACGTCCACGACGGGCAGCCTTGGAAGTAGTAGAGCAGGACCCAGCATAGTCCCTCGACGTACGCGCGTGCGACTTTGTGTCTGAACTCAACGTCGTCAGGCGAAACGTGGAACTTTTGCTCGTAGTAGCGACCTTGGTAACCGTCTTCCCAGAGCCGGACGGTGTCTTCAGGCATTGCTTCTTCGTTAGGTTTGCTATTGCCACCGAGAGCACCGGAAGTGCCTCGGCCTGGTCCGTTGGTGATAGGGTCCGCAATCTCGGCGTTCGGGGTGTTACGGCCGGGTGTGGACGGCGCAGAAGATGCGGAATCTGCTGCTTCGTCTATCATGTCTCGAGTGCGCTTGCCCAGGGCTGACGGAGGTTCATTCTGACCATTGGCACCGGCGAAAAGAGCCTCCAGCTCAGCCTTCTGATTGTCGGCTGGCTTCTTGCTGTTCATGAGCTGCTCCTTGAGCGCAGCCGCAGCGGACTTGTTTGCCTTGTTTGCGTTACCAACGATATCCGCATGCGTCAGATTCGATGCATAGCGCGGGTCATTGCTCGATTGCGCCTGTCCGGGTGCGAATGTAGGCAGTGCGTTCATGTCCGGTGCCTGCTCGCCACGTATTACACCGCCCTTTGGCCCTCTGCGAATGACAGTTTCGTCAAAGCCGCTGTTGTCGTTCGAGAATCGCATGCGCTTCGACTCACGCCTGGCCTTCTCGTCCTCGCGCCGCTTTTGCTGCGCCTCCTTCCTGACTTCTGTCTCTCTTCGACGCTTGAATATGGCGTCCTCCTGCTTTGCCAAACCCTCCAAAATCACTTGTGCTCTTGCAAGATCAACGTGCCCATCTTTCGTGACATAGCCGCCCATGACAGGTATGTTGTCACGCCAAATCGCAATGAGTGTGTCGATACCATCTTCCCGAATGTCCAGCGATGGCAAATGCGGCAAAAAGTCGTTACCAACGAAGAAACACATGAATACCCAGTCGTCTAGTGCTCGCTCCAGGTCGAAGCGGAAGGGCTGATTTGGAACGCTCATCTCGATAGCAAGATACTCGCGCAGTATGCTCACATGCAGCCAGATAAACGGCTTCAACGGCTTCGCCACCTCCTCTTCGCCAGGCTTCGGCTTGGGTTTGCCACGGCATTGATCTGCGAGATGACCTGGCTGATTGCACTTCCGGCAGTGCCCAGGCTTCGTGTCGTTCGCGAAGACGTCTTCTCGTAGTACGCGGAAGTGCGGCTCGTGGGTTGCAATACCCAGCATGATCAAGTCAGCGTCCAGACCGTAGATGACGTGCCTGCACAGTATTAGCGATGTCTTGCCCATAACGTACTCGCACCGCGACCAAGGAGCGTAGCAGACATGAAGCTGAAAGCTCAAAGGAAACAGCATGATACTTGCTTACCTGGTATTCGGGTCGTGGGTCGGGCTGCTGCGCTGCGACCGCACGAAATTCATGATCTTATGCTCACCCTCACCTGGCACCGTAGCATCGGAGATGATTACCTTGAGCTTCTCCCACGCAGGGTCTGTGTTCATCTTATAACTCACCCAGTACCGCAGACTGGCTGCCAGCAAGTCCATGAAAGGTGTACCAGGGGTGATGGAGTTGGAATCCCAAGTCTTCTTGGGCTTCTCGCCATCGCCAGGATTCGACTCATCTGTGATGCCTTTGGCAAGCATCATAGCATGGTACTCGGCTGCCGCCGCATCTTTCTCCGCCGCTTCCTGCGCGCTGCGAAAACGTCTGCTACGTTGCTGGTTCATCTTGGCTCTGGGCGCTACACCGTCCACAGCGATCATGAGCAGCTTCCGCGGCCGCACCATGTTGACCACGCGATCAGTGTACTCGAAGATCGCAATCATCATCTCCTCTTCATTCGCCGGCGGGGGGGCGGTCTTCCGGGTGTGAACAAGGATGCACGATACCGTTCATATCCAGGTATAGATTGTCCATCTCCTCGCCGTTCGGATTCGGCTTACGACCGTCCGTAGGTATCTTAGTCTTTGTGCCATCGCCATTATCGATCTCCTCTGGCAGCTCCTCAATGACTGGGCTGATGATTTTGGGGTACTTCTTGCTGAGCCAGCGGAACAGCGCCGGGACACCCATACTCGCGAAGTTGTACTAGGCGCAGTGACCGATATAGATTGTGTGTAGACGATGCGCGTGAAGTTTTCAGCGGACGTATTTAATTGTCGCGTGCCTTGTCTGGGTGGCGCGAATAGACCCTCGGCCTCGTGATAGTCGAGAAAGTAGGCTCAGGTCAGGTCGCGACGGCTTCAGGCCAGGCAGATTATGTTGACAAGGCTGCCGGCGATGGTCGCTGGTGTAGGTCGAAGGTCGCGAGACGGCTCGGTGCTGGCGGCGATGGAAGATGCGGCGAAATCTGAGCTAGGCCCGATTCGGCCAACGTCCCTGAAACTGTTCGCGCCTGAGGTTGCTCTTCGACTTCGAGACAGCACATCGTCAACGCATAGCGAACCAGCACTCGAAGTACGAGGCGCGCGGAGCAACAGGAACTAGTATACGCGCCTGCCGAACATAAACCAGGAATCGGCATGAGATAATCGCGAGCCTGCCCTCGGGCAGCATACGACATCAATGCTCAAGACACCTCCCCTACAGACCGCTACGGCGACAATAGACACATTATGTGGTCGACTACAGTCCGCCACGTTGCTCGAGGATCGAAGAGGCGCCATACTGGGGCTGCGTAGCTTTGCGAAGCAGTACCCTGCCTCCGTAGCAAGCGGCTCTCTGCGCGAACTCATTACCACATTACGGAGAGATGGCCTGGGCGAGAAGGGCAGCTCAGAACCTGGCAAGCCTAGACAGAGTGAAGAGGGCGGAGATGTGGACACGATCAGACTGGTGCTGGAGACTCTGCTTATGCTGTTCAATCCAGACAGCAGCAGTCCGGAAGCCAGCGATGAGATCGCCTTCTTCATGGCCGATGAATTCTCAATGGTATGCTCCCTCCTCTTATATTGCATATTGGACTAAGGGCTAAGCTAATGCCAGCGCCAAGACAATGTTACCTTACTCTTGAACCTACTGGACCCCACGAGCCTATACGCCGACTACTACTCACGCTTATACAGCGTACAGCTCTTGACTGCCATATGCGCTGCGAGACCTGAGAGGTTGCAGGAATGCATACTCAGCGCGCCACTGGGAGTCAGCAGGCTGGTAGGTGTACTGGACGACACCCGCGACGCTGTACGAAATGCCGGATTGGTCTTACTTGTGGACTTGACCAGTGGCGCCAACGAAGACTTGCGGAAGATCGTCGCCTTTGAAGATGTCTTCGGCAGAATCTTCAGCTTGATACAAACCGAAGGTGGGCTAGTTGAGGCCGGCATCACAGCGCAGGACTGCCTGAGCCTGCTCGCCAACCTTATCAAAGGCTCGCCAAGTAATCAGACTATGTTCCGCGAGTCGGGCTGCGTCACGCAGTTGTCCCGACTACTAGCTGAAGCTTTCCCACCTTCAGAGCCTGAGTCTGTGTTTGCGGCGCAAGCGCGAGAGAGGGCGGCATGGGGTTTGCTGCAACTCCTGGGCTTGTTCCTAGAAGCAGGCGAAACGAGTACCGCGCAGAACCAGGCTGCTTTCTTCCGAGCTGGAGCGGCGCAAGTGTTGAGTGACCTTGGCTTCAGCGCAGAGCTGCCAACGCCTATCAGAGTCTTAGCGCTCAAGGGTGTAGCTTCCCTGATAGCATCGAACCCACCGCTGCAGGAGGCGTTCGCCGCATCTACAGTCGAAACACCCTCAGAGAATGCTGGGACACCGAAGCCTTCACCGCAGGCAAATGGCACGAAATCTGGCCACTCCTCCGCAAGAGGTAGCGCTCGAGCAAGTGCCGAAAGTCCACGGACCTACATCATCGAAGCACTTCTGGACCTTACGCTCAACAGACCTCTAGACGACACGGCATTACGCGCGGCAGCTTGCGGGCTCATACAGGCATACCTCGCAAATCACGACAGAGTGAAAGCCCACTTCCTGCAACGAGCGATAGCTGGGCATACGGAGCACGAAGATGCGTCGAATGTCCTTATTACATTGCTACGTTCTGGCGCGGAACCGAACAGTGTTATCTTCGCTTCTTGGATTGTGTCAGACTTGATCGCAGACGAGCCAGAAGCCAAGGAAGTGCTTGCCACTGTCAAGGAGGGCAACGAGAGCGAAGGCGAGGATGTGTTGACCTCCATACAAGCACTCGGGTCACAATTACAGGCAGCACTGCAATCTGCGGATGAGCGATTGATAGCAGCGTATGCTGGCCTGTTGACAGTGTTCCTGTGGGACTTTGCAGATGGTGTCAACAACTTGCTATCAGAAGGGTCCGGCCTCATACAAGCACTTGTCGCTGCAGCCAATCCGGCGTCTGGCGACATAGTCACTGCTGGCTTATCCGCTACGCTGTTGGGTACCATCTACGAGTTCAGCACGAAGGACAGCCCGATCCCGCGACGAACTCTGGCACCACTGCTGACGCAGAAGCTCGGTCGAAGCAAGTACCTCGACTCACTGAGCCAACTACGCCGTGATCCGGCCATCCGCGACTTCGACATCGAGGTTGGTGAGCAAGAAGGCCGGCTGAGCACGCCATTTGTCGACCTGTTCCAATTGGAGTACTCTCGCCTGCGCAAAGCCATCGACAAAGACCCTGGTCTTGAGGTATTGCCAGCATCAGCAGCTGAAGCTGGCGTCGACCGCGACGTTCTTGACGACTTGAGGCAGCAATTACAGACAACCAAGGACGCTTTATCGCAAGCACAACAGGATGCTCTCACTGTCGGGCAGCAAGCTGAACAAGACCGCATGGCTGTGGCAAAAGAGTTGCAGACTGCCGCTGCCGAGGTCGATCGCTTGCGCCGCATTAATCAAGCGATGCAGACTGGTCACGAGTCCGAACTGGAGAAGCTTGCACAGCAGCACGAACAAGGGAAGCAGCAAATCAATGCTGAGCACCAACGTATCGTGGCCACGGCAAAGCAGGAGGCAGAGCAGCAAACTCAGAATCGGTTGCGAGAACAGGGCGCAGCTTCAGCGCAGAAGATCCAAGAGTACGAGCGCCGCATAGCTGAGCTTGGGAACAGCCACCGCTCAGAGCAGCAAAAGCACAATGAAACTGCGAGGCAACTTGAGGCGCTCACGGCTAGGCACGCGGAGCTCGGGACTGCTGAGCAGGAAGTGCGGAGGCAGTATGAGGATGTCAATGGTAGGTACGCGAAGATGGAGAGGGAGCACCAAGCGCTACAGGCTGAAGCTGAAGGCACGAAGACCGAGCTAGAGAGAGTGCGCAAGGAGTCTGAGAACAGGCAAGAGCTTGTTACGCGGCTTACTACGCAGATCAAGGAGCTCCGCGACGATCTCAAAGGCAAGGAAGACGAGCTAGCGAACGAACGTTCTGGCTTCAGCGAGCTGGAGAAGGAACTCGATGCTGCCAAGGCCTCACTCGCTGAAGCGGACAAGAAGGCATCAGACGCCGAAGCTCGTGTCAAGGGAGCTGAGGCACGCGCGGAGAGCAGCAAGCCCACTAAAGCTGATACTGAGAAGCTGGCCACGCTGGAGAAGCGGGTCAAGGAGCTGGAGGCTCAGGTGGCGGAAGCGAAGGATGGCGAGAAGAGCGCTAAGGAGGAGTTGGACAGCTTGTTCCTCGTCATGAGTGATCTGGAGGCGAAGAGAGACGGGTACAAGGCTAAGGTCAAGGAGTTGGGTGGTGAGGCCACGGAGAGTGAGGGCGAGGACGATGAAGAAGATGAGGACGACGACAGGGAGGAAGGGGAAGAGTAGTTGTATGGGAATGGTAGGTAGAGTTGTACGATCCTGTCAGGAGAAACATGCATGGTAGAGATGGACCCAAGAACCTGTTTCAGGAAGGCGAGATGAGCGATTGCTTGACTCCTTCATTTCTGCAATCCCTTTGGCGAACTCCGGGTCGTCAAGTTCTGCGCGTATGCACAGGTGACTTCGAAAGAAAGCCGATTCTAGGGAGGACTTGTAATTGCTAAACGCCCTTGGCTTGCAGACACCAAGAAGCCTTCATCAGCGCACTTCGTGGGAAGTGCGGGGCTTAAGATCAGGGAGCAGTAACCTTTAGTGAGACGCGGACCCGCAAGGTGACCTGACTCAAAGCCTCCGAAGGCTTGCGTGCAGAACGACGTTCCGGGAACCAGGTTTGTGACTAGAGCTTAAAAGCTGTTTTAGCAGGAAGTGTGCAGACTAAGGATACAAGGAGGTTCTGGAGACTCAGCAAAACCAGGAAACGTGCATACCAAGAAGTCGAGCGAAAGCGAGAGCAGGAAACGAGGCATGAACCAGGAAGCCGTCAATTTTTGCGAACTCTCGCGATTCTGGGAACGATGCCATGAGTTGGAATGCAGCCATGTCACCTCCGGCCCACCGTTCCAGGAAGCCATCTCAACCCTAGAAATGTATCTTATCTCCAAGCCACCCCGTGCATCCAGAAACTTATCAATCCTGATTCAAGTTCGGGTTTTTGCCCGGGCTTCATTTCGCACCCAGCTTCATTCTCGGAGCCAGTCTCCTCTCAGAACCAATTTTCGGACGAAAGTCGTCTTTATCAAAGCGCCATCCAGACAGAGTCCTTCTCAGCAGTAGTCTCCAGCCTAACCAAGTCCTTGATGGGAACAAGGCTGCCTGCCGAGCCAACTATTTGCCAACACCGAGTTGTTCTTGAACCAGGAACCTAGCACCCAGATGGCAGCAGACCAGACAGACACATTTCATTCGCCATTCGAGTGCACACGACACATAGGCTCCTACTTGCCAACTCCGCCATGACCATGTTCCTATTCGTCGGAAACAACGGGTTGTCGCGTAAGATGCCTATAAGCTGCATGACGGTACCAGTACCAGTACCAGAATGGGGATGTGATATCGCAAAGTGGTATACTGTAAGCTTGGTCCGCTCGTCAAACACCGTGCCGCGCGAGCAGTGATGACAAGAAGGCAGTGACAGGAAAGAAGAATCGGAAGAAGTAGTTGAGGATACAGCGGAGTGGGATGCATTCGGGGCTAGGTACCTCATATATGCCCTATCTTCTGCTGGCTACCCATTGTCCCAATGCTGATCTAGTAGCCACAGACCCAGACTCATCTCATGTTGCCCTTGCAACTCGCTCCAGCTCTCTTACCGACTCTGTGAGTAGGTTACTCGCTAACATCGCTCATCACAGTCTCGTTCTCCGTCTCCGTCTCATCATCAATCTCGGTGTGATCTTGCTCCCCTTCTTGGTCCTTATCACTTCTCTGCTCGTCGGATGCTTCGCCGCCATCTACACGGCCTATGTCAGCTCGCTCGAAACCAAGAACTACCAGGAATCGAAAGCCTACCTTCCATAGTTGAGCCGCCCTCTCCCCCCCTCAGCAGCCTTATTGACCTCAGCAAAACCATCGACCTGATGACTCTCACTAATCGCACTAAATATCTCACTCCGGATCTCTCCATACGCAGCAATCGCCTCGTGCAAACGTGCAAAGCAGATTCCGAGGCGGAAATTTGCCTCGCACCGATCGTCGCCATGATGAAGGCCCTGGAATTCATGAAACTTCGGATCATTGACGAGCTCCTCTTCTAGCTCTGCAGCGTCTGTTCCAAGTCAGACTTCACACACCGCACTAGGTACGCCCCCCTGGCTACTTACCGGAGTGCACCATCAGCATCTTCAGCCGAGTAGCCTGGGCACGGAGCAGGAAGATCTCATACTCATCAGAGTCTATCGGGAAGAGGGCCAGGTCTGTGTTCTGGCTGTCCACATAGCCTTCTGCTTGGGTTTTGCTCATGCTGGCTACCTTGGAGATGTATTCGAGAATGGCTTCCCGGTCTATAACTAGGTTGCTAGTTCTGTAGTGGGCGGATTTGGACGACATCTTCCCGATTGCTCTTTGCTACGATCATCATGTGTAAGGGTTGTGGTCGAGGGTATACTGAAGACGAAGATGTTTATATACGTGCCCAGTCACACTAGCGCGGATGTAGCCGGGGTGGCGATCAGTGGATGGGCTTCAGTCATACGATATATTGTTACCGTACCTCATATCTGCAAACACTCGACTTGCCTGCCTTATCAAGAAGGCACAGGTAGTCGATACCCTGAGCAACGACCACTTCGCAGCAGCATCGTGATGTTAGTTGCTCACTAGTGGACAAGTCATACCCTGTCAGCCTTGACAGCCACCCTAGATGGACAGGCCGTCCGCCCCCCGTATCAGCTTCAGATCACTTCTTCGTTGCAGCCGGCGATTTTCCCTTCTCACTATTGACTAGCCTCCATCTGCACTCACGGAGCGAACACACTCTTCTATCCTCCCGAAGCTGTTGCCCTCGCCATCCTCAAGCTTTGGCGTCCTGCCGAGCCTTATGCCAATACCGATCGACTGGAGACTGGCAGATGCAGCAGGTTGGGTCGTTCTCGTGTACTAGCTCCCATACAACCATGGTTTCATGGTCTCATCATTGATAAATGCACAATTACTCCGACCAGCTCCACAGTAAGAAGCATCAGATCACAGAGCATACACATCTTCGCTGACCGGCCTAGCGCGGGAGATGTGGCTGGTGCGGAAGGCCGTCTTCATCTTCGGATGGAAGAGCGTGGCACTCAATGGCTTTGCAGTAGTGCAGAGCAACATATTGCCGGACTTTGAATAGATGGCCTGAAGAGTAATAGCTGCTACAGTGATAGCATGTTCGCTTCTTTCGTTGGGTGGGGCAGTCCACCATACAAAGACCATCGGCGCAGGAACGTGGGCTGAGGAGACGGATATGCCAAGGGTGCAGCCAAGAGCATAAGGCCACTGCCAAGAGCGCATAGCGGGCAGCAGTTGGCTGTCATCTGTTGAGCTCGAGGAGCACACATATACAGCCTAATGGAAGCCTGACACGCATCGCTTTCCCGCTGACGAATACAATGGCAACAATCGCCATGGCCCGCCACAGACTACATCACGGACCGGACACATCTTAAGCCCCTCGTCTGGCCGTCTCTAAACACAGCATACCCATCCTTCAGTAGCTTGTTTGCACCTTGGCCCTCTGCATTGGACCATAGTGCCATAGCAACAATGGCGCAGACACACTCAGCGCTAACGTGGCAAACGCCAGCATACTGTCCCCCCACCCCCACCCAAGCACAGCATACATCCTCGGCGAGAACAGCGGAAAGCCAGACGCTGCCAGACTCCGCAGGAACTGCATCGAAGCCGTCGCCGAGCTCGCATGCTCCGGATACGCATCGATGATATAGGCCGACACAGGTTGCCCTCCCATCTGCAGACCAAACATCGCGAGAACAATCGCAGCATCGACAGCTGCCCAGTGGACGCGATAGTGTACCAGCCAGCCGTAGATGCACAGACCTATAGCCCCGAGGATGAACGCGGGGAGCATGAGTGGGACGTGGTACTCTGGCTTCGTCTCGCCCCTCGCACGGTCTTTGAGATGACGGAATACGCGGTCCATAAGAGCACCGCCGACTTGAGCGCCGAAGAGTTCGCCCAAGGCGACGGCGATGTAGTGTAGGCCCGACATCTCGACGCTTTGGTGATACTTTTGCACCCACATATCGGAGAAGGTTGACAAAATGATGTACAGGACACCATAGCCGAAGGCGCTGATTATTGCCGTGACTTGGATGATGGGATGG
>Ga0115854_10356_pt1 | contig 10821 bp, 7 predicted proteins | sample InSIn2SAF170_FD_83868 | JGI IMG/M metagenome (GOLD analysis project Ga0115854, IMG submission 83868)
CCCTATAACAACATACATTTTTTTAAAGCACTCCATCATGCTCGAACAATGAAGTAGTCAAAGACAATTATTATCTTTTAACAGTCTATCAAGTCATGTAACAACAAATTCTGTAGCTCGGTGGGCCATTGTAAAAATGATTCTAGTATGTTTATAAAGCCATGTAAAACACCTAGGTAAGCTTAAGAATTTTTTCTAACGAGTTTCATCCTAGGGAGTTTTTTAACCTCTTTAATTATTTTGTGTTTCTAAACATGAAATAAGTAATAGAGTTGTTCTCCCAAACATAACCCCAAAACTATGGGGGGGCTCGATGGTGATTTCTGAAGTAAGTCCTAGTCTATCGAGTTTATGTATTTTCATCATACTAGATCATTTCTTGAGTCTCACTGTATTTGGTTGAGTCAAGTGTGTATATTTAGTTATTAACTCTCTAGTTGGTTAGGAAATTTAATATGTTGGATGTAAATTGTAAAATCAAATGATTTTAAAAGTTGAAGTACTCATAATTAGAACCTCTATACCTCAACTTAGTGTCTACATACCTTTTGAGGGTTGGAATTATGTCTATCCCCTCAAGTTATTTTTACTCTTGGTGTTCTAGCAAAAAACGACAAAAAGTTAGCCAGAAATGGTCAAAAAATTGAAATTGAGAGAAAATAAAATTCTCTCCAAGTGGAAAATGAATATTTGGAGAAGGTGGTCATTCTCAAGGAAGAATTGAATTGACAAACCTAATTCCAACGCAGAAAAACCACAAGAAAATAATTGGGGCCAAAAAAGAATTATTTTTTCAAGAAAAATATCTTTTTTGGGCCCTGTTGGTTGAAGAAAATCACAAGTCCAAAACAAGTCAAAATTTCAAGGTGATATGAACCTTGAAAACTTAAAGTTCTGGATTTTTAGCTTTTTTTTTCATCTTTCTTAAGTTTTCTCGGCCTACGCACTTTTTCTTTGGCAACAACGCACAAATTTGAGCACTTTTCCTTTAGCATCAATGCATTTATGCATTGGACATAACTAGTTACCAGTGTAAGTCACTTAAATTTTGGAAAAATTAGGGTTTTAATTTTATTGGGTTTAGAATTTTTTGATTGTTTTAATTTCTTGGATCTGTTTACAGTTTTGAAAAGTCCACTCTATTTTGATTTGATGTTTTGAGTTGCCTTCTTAATTAATTATTCATCTTTGCAAACTAAGGTTCAAAGTTTGATCTCGTGAATTGTTGATTAAGCAAAAGAAAGATAGGTCATTGTTGAGATAGCTTGAGTCTATCCTTCTTCTGTCAAAAGATCAAATTAAGTACTTTGTTTTCATGGTTTCAAAGAATCATTAGTATTGGTAAAAGGTTATGTTCTTTCAAGGCAACACTTGTGATTTGGAGTCTGTTGTTTTTATCGAAGTGAATAGAGGTTATTTCTTTCTATATGACAACACAATATTGTGCTTACAATCATTTGTAATTCATTACATCAAGTTGAAATTATGGCTTGTGTCTCTTGAAGGAGGAATTAATCCTTTGATTTTGGGTATGCAAGAAGTTGTTAAGATTAAAATATTGCATTTTGTAGCTTGGATTTTAAGGAAATTAGGTTCCATTAAAAAAAAAAATCCCCCTCGTGGCCGGGAGGAGGGGAAGAATCATGAATCATGTAGTCTACATTCTCTATGATTTTTATTTTGAAAATGATTCATTGATTCTTGCATTATTAAAAAGTGAATGAAACCTCTCTCGTTACTTTAGTTACGATTCATCAAAGTGAAAAAATTACATTATCATGCTCGATTGCATTCAATTTTCAGTCACATTATAACACCATTGGTTTCATATCCTTCAACCTACTGAGTAAACAACAACTTTAAAAAAATGCTACTAAAATAAATTATACTTTTTATATTTCTAGGGCTCATTACACCTACATTAAATTAAATTATAGGGATTTCGAATAGGAAAGCGAGTTAACTTTCCAAATCTATAAACAAACAATATAATATTTTAGTTTGACTCTGGGAAGGTCCTCTTACAAGGGAGTTAAGCACGAGATCATATCAGGCCCAGTGAAGTTATCGACCCCACTTTATTGGTAAAGATGATGTAATTTTCATGCATTACAAACAATGTTGAAAGGTGCTTGGGGGTCACTTGAAGGCTAAACCTAAGATTGACCACATTGAGGAACCTTCAAAGGGATTGAGATTTGTTACTCTACCCTTGCATGTACCTCTGATTTGTGACTATCCCCCTAGGTTAAATTGTTGTATGTGGTAACCTTAGAGACCATTATATTAGCGATTTTACCCAAGGTGATGGCGAAGGGAAGTCCCTGTTGTACTTGTAGAAAACGTTGATTAAACTCACTTGGACCTTTTTGGAGGGTATTATTCACTCGAGATGGCATAAGTGAAGTTACTTGCACCTGATCATGCCTATTAAGTAGGTTGTCAGCCTAAATGATTCCACCTACTCTATGTATATCCACTTTTCATATTGATCTCTGCGATGTTGGGTTTCATCACCAACTAGTGATTTCATCGTGAAAAGGTTGTTTGCATGGTTCGACTCTTTAGATTTATTAGTACATGTTGTTTTCTTGCTTTAATTTCGACATACCTTAGGTGTTGATTGTGAATTTGGACTATTAATATTGTATAAATTCTTTATAAAATTTATTAAAGTTGAATCTAATGGCAACAATTCTAGAATTTATCAATAATGGAACCCATTTTAATGGGAATCCTAGTTCTTTTCCTTTGGAAATGTTGTTCCTCCTTATATGGCTACGATGTCACTTCCCAAATTCACAAAAGGTTTATTAGTGTGGTTGTTTTCAACTTATTTAGTCCCAAATACCCAAACTATTCCACCTCAACCAAGTTCATTTCCTCAACCAAGTTCTCCATCTCAACAAGATCAATCGTTTGTTGACCCTTTACCTTCTTCACCCAAAATTTCTTCCTCCCTTTCTTCTTCTTCGCTTGGTAAAAGCCTTGATGCTAGTAACTAGGTGGCTAAGAAGAAGAAGAAAGATAAGAATAAGAAGAAGAAGCTAGATAAGAAAGAAGTCAACCAACCAACCATTTCTTTGAATATGGAAAATGTCGAGGAGCCTCTAAAATACATCACAAGCCCATATTCCCTTGCAAGCTTTGTAAGGGTGACCACCTTCTTATTGATTGTCCTGGTATTCGAAAGGTATTAAAGGTGTGGTCTAAAAATTCTTATCAACTTATTGTTGATCCATAAAATAGCAATTGTCAGGTTCCAGGGAAATAGGGTAAAGTTAATCATCCCTATAGGTTATGCAAAGGGAGTCATCAAACTCATATTTTCCCTCACATGGTTGAAGCCTCAAAATTGTTGGAAAAAATTATTGTTTCTCAACAACATCCAACTAGTTACCTTATGCTTTCTCCCAACCTACCATCAGTTGACAGGGTGGTTAATCTAATTCCAAGTACACTCAATCTTACTCTTACACTGGAGAGTGAAACACATATCACTAGGGTTGATGAACCATTAGTTGATTGAGTGGTCGACTCAATTCCACATTCAGTCAATCCCAATCTCTTTCTATAGAGTGACAATAATATGACACAGGTTCTTCTTGTTACTTTAGATTCTTCTACATAAGGGGGCATTTTACCTGTTCCCACAAAACTCCCTCCAAGTACTGAGGTCATTTAATTTAAATGGAGTAGATTGAAAGAGCCTTGTCTTCCTTCTTCCTTCTTCCACCCTACTATATTTACAACATATGCATGAAAACATGTTGGCTATGAAATCTTGGCTCCCAAAATCCATTTACATGCATTATGATCATGTATTTATAACAAGAGGGGGTGACTCTTTAACTCTCTTTTGTGACCTTTAAACTTCCCCATTAATCTTCAACTTATTTACAAAATGACTCATTACATTACATCATGACTCTTCACATTCCAATATAGACACTTGAAATTCCACTTACAAATTATTTACCAAAGAATGTTACAACTACTCATACCCATATGAGACAAAATTGGGTAGAGACCACTAGACAACCTAATAGGACAAAAAAATCTCATGCTTGAGTTTGGGGCAACTCTAGCTCAACAAATTCCACTTGATGTGTCTCGGTCAAGCAACAATGCCAAACTCTATATTTCACAATGAGTCCATCAAATTGTGCGATGATGTCTAGCTGGAAGCAGACTCTAGCCTCCATGGCATCCAGGTCTAGTGACTTGGAACTAGTTTGTACTTATGACATTGACATGAGAAACATTGTGTTAATATGGACATGACCACCAATGTACTTTCGCATGTTCTGTCAGTTTACTTCAAGATATTCTTTAGCAGTGATTTGTCTGCACTGCTCCAAGTATTTATCTATCTCCTACTTGACTTGGTTCTCGTGTTTGGCTTCGTTGAGTGATCTAACTGGTGGGATCCTATGGATATTTACCAAGACATCCATGCCATTATATAATCGTGCATACGAGTCCTAAATGCTAACAATGAACGAGGAGAGTTGTTTGTTGTTATGGATGAGTATCCGAACCTTTCCTTTCTCTAGCTCTGCCTCCTACTTTGTTTTCTTTCCTAGTTCATGCAGTGCCCCTTGTATAACATTGACCATTCATGCACGATAACAATGGCTACTTGTAGAACCTTGAGATTTTTGAAAAAATCTCCGAACTTCTACTGCAAGCCGTGCAAGTGGACAACTTCCTTATGCATGATAATAAGCTCCTCATAGAGATTCTGCATGGTCTCTTCAAGTGTTGATACTTTGCCAAGTATCGCTGCCTTTAGCTCCTCTACATAGACCTGTGTGAAAGCTGTGTTTTGAGCTGCTTCTTGGAGCTGTTCTACCTCTTGTCTTACAACCTGTAATTTCTTTGCCAATTCCTTATTCTTGGCCATCAAATAATCAGTGCCTGAATTTTCTGCACTTGCGAAGGCCAAGTTGGCTGTGACAATGGCATTGAGATTCTTCCTAGTATCTGCCACAATCACCCTTTCTCTAATAAATGTAGGAGATGCGAGGTCATCAAGAAGAACCACTTCCTCTTCCTTTTCCTGGAGCTAACTCTGTTGTTGGAGGTGGTGGAGACTGAATAGTGACCTGCTATGTGCAAGGAATCAGGTTGACATCTTGATTCCTTGGCTTTGGTTCCTCCTCCATGTCTACAATCTCAATCAATTCTTCAATTTGGTGAGCCAGCTCCTGGACCTACATCTATCTGCTCTCCTCCTTTAGTTTTCAGTTTTGTTCTTTCTCTTCAACTTGTTTTCGTACTGTTTCTTCTTCTATTTCTCTTCACCTTTCTTTTTCTCCTTGCTTCTGCTTCAACTCTTTTTCTTGCTTTTTCTTTTCTTCCTCCAATCTCCTCTTCTCTTCCCTCTTCCTCGTTCTTCTCCTTACATCCTTTGTTTCCTCTTTTCCTCTAGTGCTAAAGCCTCTTTCATAATAGTTGGATCTTCTTTCATCTTGCAATTTCATTCTCCCCATGGAATATAAGGATCCTCTCTCCTTCCCTTATCCTGCACGGGGTTTCTCCCTTCTGCTGGCACTTCTTCTAGAGTAGCTTCTATCTATGGACTCATCTGTGAAGTTCTTGCAAAACTGACTAGCTCACTGAACTTGGAGGCATTATGAAAATTCTTCCATGGGTCCTCCTCCGTCCAGTGTAATGTCCCGTTGAGCCACTAGAAGCGAATTCTCGCACAGTGTTCTTTGGAAATACCACAAGGATCATACATATTAAAGTCTTGAGTACCGAATGCAAACTTCTTTATCTCCTTTCCTTCGGCATCTGTGACCTTCAAGTTCTTGATCTAGTACTGTCTAATTTGCATAGGAAGAATTGGCCAAGGTGCTTTCTTCTTCTTATGCAAAGTTGTTAACAATCCTATGGAGAGATGATATGCAACTTATTGCATGACAAGCTTATCAGTGGCATAGCTTGGCAAAAGATGCGATGAATTTTGACCTCTGAACACTCTAAGGAAGGTTCCATCCAATGAGGAAAACTAATTTGTGATCTACAATATTGCTTCCATTGCCCCACGTGACATGTAAGGTGGTCCTTCCTCAAAGATCATACTGTATAGTGGAATGAGGAAGTGGTTAGTTAGCTTTTCCATTACTCCTCTTTGGCTGCAATCCAAGAGAAATATGCAATATATATACACGATAGGGTCCCATGGTGTCCAACTCCATTTCATGCCAGGGAATGCATTATGTGCATAGATTGCATCCAATAGATATGCAGACATGTAGAATCTTTCTTGCGCTCCCTTGGGAGGATTTTGGGCGTTCTCTACAAGTATGACCAGTTGAAAAACATCTACTCATTCACTACCTGGTTTAATAAGATTTCCCACCCTTCAGGAAAGGTCTCCATGCTCTGCTAACTGTATATTCTGCAAGCTAGGATAACCAAGCGCTGATAGGCCATCCTGAGAGACTTTGTATTATAATTATTTGTGGGTGTCTGTCGAAACTTTGATGGCCCTTTCACCCAACCTTTAACAATGTCTTTCATTCTCACATAAGTATTAGTGGCATAAAAGTATGAATCCATGAGCGCTTCTATCTTGGGAAAATGGTACATGAGACGATAATCTATTGCCAGAAAAGTAGCAAGCTTTCGTCTGCTGGAATTGATCAAATTCATAATCTTCACATCAATATGTGAAACAATCCAGTTGATAACATATGAAAATGGGAAGGTTGGATATCTCCATGTAACCTTGTTTAATCCCAATCATTAAACATTAATGTATACATGTTGGTCCTCTAGGTCTTCTTTGAGGATCTTTGTTGAAATTTTTCCATGTAAGATCTGATTCCTTTTCCATAAACAATTGAGTGTTTGAATATACTAGAAATTTTACTGGCGTACTCTCAATTGCTTCCCTGGTAGTACTTTCTGTGGTATCTTTTGAAACAAATCTCTTGTTTGCCATGACAACTGTGACTGCTAGAGAGAAGTGCTCAACTATTGTGATACTTGTAGGAGGAAAATGAACTCATCACAAGATTACATTAGCTTTTGTAAATCAGCTTTTAAGGAAATATCAGGAAACAAACACAATGATTGATGAGAGAGATTGCCCAATTATCATGCTCAATGGAGGGAGACTGACTGAGGGAACTACACATTGCACAGTCTCAATAGTTAGTGATCTAGTTCGAGGCTTGAGACTGCACAATGCGCAGTGACAGGGAGAGACTGTGCATTGCGTAGTCTCAATGGCCAAGGAGGCAGGATTGAGCCCTGGGATTGCACAATGTGCATTTGGGACAACCTGTACTGAGCATAGCACAATCTCTTAGACCAAGATCTCAACTTGAGCCTTAGACTTACACAATGCTCAGTTGGGCAAGGCAGTGCATTAGGAAATAAATATGTAAGGAGAGTCGCTGAAACGATAATCACCGGTGTGAAAAAACAAGAAAACTGATGTGAAACTTATGAAATACGAACAAGAAACTAAATCAAAACTTCTAAAAGCTAATTTACGTTAAAATGCCAGCAACCATGAAGAGAAACAAGAAAAACAACACTCACAGAAGCGAAATGATGAAATGAAATAGAAAAGCGGCAAAACAAAACAAAAGCAAAAATCACTCAGAAAAAATGACGCAAAATCCACCGAAGGCTCCTTGATCTCCTTGGGAATGCTAGAGCTCCAAGATCGAATGTGAAAATTAGCTCTAGAAACGTCAATTAAATAGATTTGAGCATCTTAGGGTTTATGTTGCACATGCCTAAAATCAAGGAAAAGGAGACACTTCAAATATTTCTAAAAATATCGACTGTGCCAGCTTTGAGAATCTAATAATGAACCCCATATTTTATAGGGATGTTTTTTTGGGAAAATTTCCATGCACATTGCTAAGGAATATTGTGCAATTCCAGGGAACTGTGCAACTTCCCGGTTGAGTGCATTGCACAATTTTTGAGAACAAGGGATGGATTGCACAATTTCTAAGCTTAGTATTGGGCTTCCATCCATGAATATGTAATTCTTAAGCTCAAGGTTGAGCTGTCATTCTCAATTGCAGTTTTCATCATCAGGGTTAGCTTGCCTTCCAAGATTGCTCAGTTTCTGGAGGCAAGCCCGGGACTATTGCAAGGTCAAGTCAGAAGGTTATTTTGTGACTCAAAAAGATCAGATCAGTATCAAAACAAGCAAACAAAAGCACAACATAAAAGGATAACTCTTAGTTTCAAAATGAATACTTGACGCAGTAAAATATAAGATCTTGTGGACATAAGGGAAGGCCCCAAAATAAAATCATTGGAAAAATTTTGGAGGTTGGTTGTAGTAGCTACAATAATTGGTGACACACTAGTAGAACTCCAAATTTCTGTATGGGTCTTGTTTCATGCAAGACAAGTCTAACTCTTCAGGAAGTATTCTTCAGTTCATTGATTACCATACCTTATTTACTTAGTTTGAGTTAAATATGTAGTCCCTCCCATTATTTTCATCAGTGACACACTTAACCAAGCCATGTCAAACTAGTTGTTTCGATTGGGGATGAGGAGTATATAGATACACAAGTGAAAAGAATTTCTAGAGTCTTAGTTTTCATCTCTAGTGTTGCTCCACTGCCAACAGGCCTAGACAATATCCCAACAAAGTCATTCTAGGAACACAAACATTGCTCTGCCGCCAGTGAGCTTGGACAATACCCGATGAAGTTGCTTGCTTCACCTCTTTATGCAGGGAGCCTTTCTCTTCTTTTTCTTTTGTTATATATATATATATATATATTTTCATTTTGGTCATAAAATTGTGAATAGACACTTATTCGATTGTGAGGTGGAAGAGAGATCCTGACTTATTGAGAGAACAAGAGGTTGTCCCTTCATAGAAAGATATTTATATGTAACTCTAGCACACTTGTTAATATTTTCCTCCCCTCCTTACTCTATGTGATTTATCTGTTAAGTAACTGAAAATAAAAGACTGATTAGAGTAGGTGATACTAGTTATAGGTTTAAGCATCATGATTCCACTATGGTTTTCCCTGAAAAGAATGTATTTTCCATCAAAGTATCATCGATTAAAAAATCCAAGATTCAAGTAGAGAGAGGGAATAAAAAGATAACCAAACATTGAAAACAACACGACTTCCTCTTGAACTTCACCATGCTTGCTTTGGAAACCAAACATGGTCTCATGCGGAAGCTATCCTACAACTAACAGAAATGAAAAGGTAGAAAAAGGAGCAAGACGGAAAGTAAATCAAAGCAAAACAAAGCAATGAAAACAAGAAAACTACTCCTGCTCCTAAACTAACCAAGAATAGGCCAAACCTATGTGAAATGAAATTTCCAGTGTTACCACCAATGCATCAGCTGGCCTATACAGGCGAGGGAATGCATAACAAGAAATATATTCAAACACAACATCAAACAGGAAAGATAAAATAATGCATACTGCGACATTTGAAGTTTGAAAATGCACGCAAAAAAATATGAAAGAAAAGCACATCAAAAACATTCCACAAATGCATTATGGTATTCAAATAAACTGCGACTCAAAGACATGCAAGAACAAAGTTTAGAATTTCAAAACTAGGCGAACATAATGAAAGAGGAAAACTTGTTTTTCGCAATGAAGCTCATCGTGTATGACTCCTGTTACATAGTATTTTGTCACATTTCCAACACTACACCTGAAGTGTCGTCCTTTGTGCCACTATCGCCACAAATGTCGTAAAGCAAAAAATCTATGTAAACTCATTCACCATGAATTATATGCTTAACACATCCTTGAAGAGATGGAGAACATATGTCTTGAAGTAATTAAGGAAAAACTTATGAAAAACCCTAATTTGCAAGACAAATTCTACTTTTAGTAGCCAAATCCCTACTGGTAGCCTTTTGTCTAACTAGTGACTAGCACTGGAAACATGACTTTCGATAGGAAAATCCGCATTGATCCTCTTCAGGCAGTTTCTCCAAAAATGGAGTAGAAGCTTCTCTTACTAGAAGCCTCGAGAAAAACGAGCTGGTAGTTTTTGGATGAAGATATGGTCAAGTACTCCCATCTAGATGTTCATAAGGTATGTCCTTTTAGGACCATTCTCGTCTTGGATTTACACATCCTCAAGGAGTCTCCTCTTAGACCACTCTTTACTATTGGATTCCCTATCTCATCCTCCAAGAGTATCAGTAACAATCTCAAATGCTTAGTACACAATCCTCCATTCTTTCTTCATGATGTGAAGACAATACTAATGTGTCTATATCTCCCTCTTAACCAGGGAGGTTCTACTCATTACACATGAAAGGAATATATCCAAGCTCCCTCTTAACTGGAGACTTGCTTCCAATATTAGTTGTCTATTCTTATGTGTATATCATGGTACCATCAACTTCTTGTAGGCCATCTTTTTCTTCATCATCAACTTTTATCATAGATCCATCTTCTTTCACAACTTCTCATAGGGACAAGCCATCACTTTCCATATCATAAATTTTATTTGTTGCATATTCATGAACCAGTCACTATGGAATTTGAACATAGGTTCCTTTGAGCATCAAGAAAGTGATCTACCAAGGCATGATCATCAAATCATCTGCAACCTATTACATTTCATTTTAGTGATATGTCTTTTGGACTTAGATTTCCAAATTCATCCAATCAAATTTTTTGCAATTGAATCTAAATTATATTTGTTTGTTACTAAAACTTCTTGCAAAGTATGTTCTTTCGGTAGTAGAATTATATCAAACCATCAGATTCATTGGAATATAACATGGCATGCCTTGTAGATCACTTTCTTGATGCTCAAAGGAACCTATGTTCAAATT
>Ga0115854_10357_pt1 | contig 10787 bp, 12 predicted proteins | sample InSIn2SAF170_FD_83868 | JGI IMG/M metagenome (GOLD analysis project Ga0115854, IMG submission 83868)
TAGTGATCAACAGCCTATTGCTCGTGCAAGCCTCATGAAAATGAGGTTCGACGGTTGGTTCACACGGTGTCCGACACTACACCAATTACTCGGCATTAACTGGACACAGAACACGTCGGTTATTGGCGTGGCACTCATGCCAACTACCGAGAATATATACCATTCCAGGATCTACAACAGCTATTGTGGTTGACCAGAACTTGCTCGTTTCTGTGCGGAGCTTGTTTGCTGCTGTAACCTCTTGGCTACGGCAACTCACTATGGTTCCAGCCCAGCAGGATCGAATGGGGGCACACCTCCTTGGCTCCTAATCCTCGCCACAAAATCCTCCTAATTCTCAGATATCGAGCTCATAATATCACATCAGTGTTGCAATGATTGCAACGCCGCTGGTCTGAGGAGATGCACGAGCAATAGGGGCAAAGGGTTTCATAATGAAACCAGCTGCAGGGCAATGAAGACGGTGAACTCGACAACGGTGCTGTTCCTAAGGAGAGTCGGGACAAGAGCATGGTTCATCACAATGCTCTTCAGCTTTACACGAATTAGCAAGAGCATATAATGCCGCCTTGAGGCCTGAGCGATTAAAGGCGATCCTGCTATACTGCTGGTGATGTTCAAATCGGCGTTCCGGACTGCTGGGGTCACGCACTGTGGACGTACTCAAGCCACGACACCAGCCCGTGGATTGTGTAGAGTTTATTTACTCGGGATTCGAAGATTCCCGCCGCCAAATCTGGAGCGAATACGTCCTATGTACGTGGACTACTTCCCATGATACATCAGAGTACTTTCTACGTATCCAAGCAGCAAAAATTTCTGTTGGTCGAACAGAGTTGTCGAAGTTCCGTAATTAGCTGAACTGGTGATCTGGTGTATATATATACATATCAATCGCGATATAGCTCTCAAAGCTGCAAATGCGATATCAGCATGACTGAATTCGTGATCAACAGTTGTAAGAGGTTTTATTACTCACAAGAGGCTCTACAAAAGGTAGACAAAAGTCCACGCGACCAGAAAGGACACTTTACCATTCTATACGAGGATGTGTACCAAAAGCACATAGTAACAAAGCATATATACCCCTTCGTGGGTGATATGACAGCGCGAGATAGTGCGATAAGGTCCAAAAAACGATGAGAAGAGAACTTTCGTGGCGCTGAATAATGTCTCACCATCAGGGGATTTTCACTTCCTCTATCTGACATTCGAGGTCTGTAGAGACGGTTCCATCCCGCTGCTCCTGCTGAAGTGGTAACCAAGCATTAGTTTATGATGGTATATACGATACCATCTATGCGGGGCCAGTGGTTACTCTCGCAGCAGGCCTTCTAGAGCTGCATGTTAAGCGCTCCAACATCGAGGCAAAGATCGCATTCATGATATCGGATACGACATCACACCTGTGTCATAATTCACAATGCAGCGACCCCTTTCACACCGTGAAAGAGTCGATGCCAACCAATTACAAACGCAATGTTTGTGTCGAAGCCGATGAATGCAACAAGCCCACAAACCTCTATATAGATCTCGACTTCATTTTCAGCTACTCTTATCCCAGAGGACGGCGACTACACAATAAAGTCTTCCAAATGACGGAGCTTGACAATAAGACCTCGCTCAACCTACGATTGTGTTCTAGTCGTCACCTCCAAGCAGCCTTGCCTTATGAAGATAAAGCCGTTGGAATATACACAGCTTTAGGAGCAGTTATTTTCTTTTGGTGCATTGAGCCAGGGCCCGAATAACGTCAAGGAGGCATGAATTCGAGGCGCAGAATGGCATCAATTCATGTCGGATGAATGGTATGGTCCATGGACTATATTCAGGAAAATAGGCCGTATTGAATACTAAGATGAGCCCGAAGATCAGTCTGTAACTATACACAAGAGAGCCATTTTCATCGATGCATTATATAGCTCAGCTATTTAACGAGACCTCTTGGGTGTTCTGGAGAAGACTGGTAAATTCTCATGGGTGTCGGACGCTGGAGATGCTGCCACATCAGCTGCAACGGCTGCACAATCAACACAACCATTGGATATTCAGAATCACGGAGGCCCAGGCCGCCGCCTTAGCGTGGTGGTAAGATCGTGCGAAAGCCATTCATGCAATGGCAAATATCGCTTGTATCAATTCCCTAGGTTCTGGAGATGACATGCCGGTACACTTACCCCCTCCGGAATCAGAAAACGCTTAACGAGCTACTTGTCTTTAGTGTTAACAGTACTGAACAACTATGTCAACAGAGACAAGAAGGGAGGGGAGCTACCGCCAGAAAAAGAGCACTGGTTGTGAGGCAGCATAAGGCAGAGCAGGCGCGGGAGGCAGCTTTGTATGCGAGTTATCGATGGAAAATCGAGATCGTGGAAGGATATAGTGTCATTGTAAGAGCAACAGTGATTTCCAAGTACGACGAGAGGTATGAATAACATCCTTGAGCGACCAAAAGACTTACTTCAACAAAGGGAGGAGTTGAACCAGCAATTGCAAGAAGAAAAGATGAGGACCTCAAAGACCTAAACACAATTCTGGCTAGCAATCCTAGCGATCAAATAACCGCCGATATCAAATGGGTGGTTGAGGCATTCAAATCTCGGCATTGCAACCGGAGAATCCAACGATGTTAAGGTATGGACGGCTAGCGACTATTTCAAGCAAGTGACTACCCAGAAGTGTTAGTAGGAAGAGTACAGACCAGGAGAAGGCTACCGAGAAGTTGAGATTACCCAGACCTTCGAATCCATAAGTGTACCTACACCTTATGGATTGCCTGGAGCTGGACTTTTCCTTATTGAGCTGCTGGAAGGTACATCGCGCGCCTCCTCTCCTATGTCGTTCGACAGGGTGCTTATCAAAACGCAACGAAGGTATTACCTCAAGGTACTACTTTCCCATATCTCTCTTTCTACCAGACGCTCAACACAATACGATGAATATGGATTCCGCTAAGTTCTTTCTCTACCTTCCTGTTTCCCTAGGAAACTTCATGTCAACAGAAATCTAGAGGTTGGATTCACGAAGTCTACTTTTAAATAATATACTTCTTTTCGACATGAATCAAGCAATAGATTTACCACAGTATAGCCAACCTCTACCCACCACACCACTACCACCTCGAGGCCGGTATGCTTGAGTCGGTAACTTAGTCGTCGTGGCTTATGGTGGTGGCATTGTATTCGAAGTGCCGTGGTGTGCCTGTAGGATATAAGGAGAGGGAATCTGGAAATCCTGAGATCTGACTCTCGTCGTCTTGCCTCGCCTTGTGTGGACACTGATTTTAGTGCTGGAATTGCATTCTGATTCGGGGGTTTCAGGTCAAAGTCGAGAGGCTTTCGGGATGGGATTGAGAAGGGAAAGAGGAAGGGAACAATGGACCATGTGAAACATGCCATGCAAAACTGATTTGTGACGAATGAGATGAAAGTGCATGTTTTCTTAGTTTGCTATGAAAGGTCCGATAGCCTTAAAGGAGAGGAAACGACAGAACTTACCGCCTTATGCAATAATTACTTACCCATCACTCAACAAAAACACAGTAGCGCGTAGCGGGATATACCAGACATCCCACTTCTTTCCTCCACTCACTTACCTTGCCTACCCACCCACCCACTCACTTACTCACTCACTCACTCACTCACCCACCTACTCATCTAAAATCAACATCCATATGCCCCCGCCTCGTACTCTCGACACACCCAAACTCAGCCCTCAACCTCGCCGCCGCATCCCTAACCTGCAGTCTCATCGCAGCCATGCGCTTCTTATGCTGGTACTCACATTCCGGACAATCCCTGCGCAACCAGTACGCGTTCCTCTTCTGGTATTCTTCCTTGAGCTTGGTGCAGCGGAGGGGGTTGACGCGGCCGACCATGCAGGGCTCTAGTTTGCTGCCGTTGCTGCGGCCGGAGTTGAGGCCGTGGTAGTCTGTCCAGTGGCCGCAGAGGCATTTGTAGTGGAGCATCCAGCACATTTGTGGGGAGGATGTATATACAGTGTTTGAAATGGGATGGGGGGTGTGTGTGTTAGTTTGTGGAGGGTTACTTAGGTCTTGGATTGGGGTTGAGAGATTCATTTCTGGGTTCGGGGTGTTCATATGTACCGCACTGATGCTGGGGACAATGAGTCTCGAAATAGAAATCAGGTGTGGTGCTTTGTGTTGTGGTGCTGCTATGTTAGTCGAGCATTGTTAGAGTAAGATTGGTATTGGTCAAGATGCTTGTTGGATAATCATTGTATTTTCGCTTCTTTGTGTTCGTAATTGAACTGTGCCGATACATTCCGTTGCAACACCATGAACGCCGGGTATCATATCCATAAGGTCGTAAATGCACTGCGTATGACAGTCTAGTCGACATCCATTTCTTCTTCTGCACCACCACCAACCAGCATCTTCCTCTTTGTCTTCTGCCGCATTCTCTCCACTCCCAGAACTTGGCCGACTTGTTGTGTTTGCTCGATTGGTTCGAGACCTTGCTTGACCAGTTCGATATCCTGTAGCTCTTTCTGAATGAGATGCTCGCCAGTAGCAATGACCTTGAGATCTTCCATTCTCTTCTTTTCTCGTTGCGCTCTTCCAGATAGCCTTCTTCTCGTAAAGACTCGTTCTCTCTTTGCTCTGATCTCCTCTATTCGCTCCATGGCTTTCAATGTAGCAGCCATGAGGGTTCTGTCATACTTGACTGGTGCGTTTCTCTTCTTCGCAAACTGTGACAACAGTAAATTTTGGTCGACAATCATTTCTTTTCCGTGTAACGCTCGATGAGTCTTTGTCCACTTGAGTTTACGTGGTTGTCGCTTCATCTTGAAGTTTTTGTGACATTTCGAACGGCAAAATCTGAAGAGTTTGGCATCGTTGCGAACAAACGTTATACCTTTGGATGGGTATACCGGCCGCGAGCAGAGATGGCAATTATCAATCCTGCCGCAAGTCAGCAAATGCAGAAGAGTCTGCGAACACAACTAACCTCATTGTGAGGAATGAAAATGGCTAACTGATTTTCAAAACAGTTGACAGTGCTAAGATCGAGGTCGCGACACTGACTAGGTCTTCTAAATAGACAATTTATTAACGTGTTGTTGGTGTCTCGTGCCTGGCAAAAAATCCAAAAGTCGGGAAAGAAAGTCACAAAATCCTAAAAGTTTAGCCGAGGTTTTTGCGCTGAAACTTGAATTTCTTGCCGCAATGGGATCATCTCTATGCGCTGCTACCCATCCACTCTACCATCGAAACTGCTACTCTCCTAGCCTCCCATACATTTGATCTCTCACATCAATTCCAAAGCCTTTCGATGGCCTCAACATTAGCTGCTGGTGTAGGCATAGCAGCTGCCGCCTTTTTCGGCCGCGCTGGTCTAGTCGCTTTTCGCCGCTGGAAGAATCCCAACGCCGTCAACGCCATTGGCCGTGCTTTCTACAAAGGTGGCTTCGAACCGAAAATGACACGAAAGGAAGCAGCGTTGATTCTTGAATTGAACGAAAGAACATTGGGAAATCGTGATGTCGCAAAGGAGAAGATCAGGAAGAATCATAGGAAGTTGATGTTGTTGAATCACCCCGATCGAGGTGGAAGCCCTTATCTAGCGACCAAAGTTAATGAAGCGAAAGAGCTGTTAGAGAGAGGTGGAGGAAGCTGATGAAGAGGAAGACGAGAACCTGAATGTTTTGGAGCGCATTGCACGACCAATCCGCTAATTTTCAACTTGCTACTGTGGTCCTGATGGCCATTCCCTGCGGCAGCACAAAACCTTTCCAAAGATAGCGCGGCGTTTCGGATTCCACAATAGTCGGAAGTCTTTTGTTGCACTTACAGATCACCGCTAAGCGAGTTTGCGCAGTATTCACAACACAATCTCCACTTAACGATTGGAAAACTTGTACAGTATTCACTTTCAACATATGCGTATCATTGGAGAGTTCAGCCCATGCCTCGAGGAGGGTTTTGATAGAGGGAACGACGAGAGAACGGATAATAATGGGACAGGGACGAACAGAGAGTGTAAGATAGACAAGGATTTGAATGCTGCAGTTTTTGGTGGGTGTCCAAGAGAAGTAGTAGCAGGACGATGAGGAGGAGGGTTCATTGATTGAATGCCTTTGATCTACTTGCACGTGCACAGTTGGTGTTTGGTCATGAACACACAGCGGATATTTCTGTTTATTCCACCATTATTTGCAGATACTTTTACGAGTCTGAACTGCTATAAACAAGGCATAATTTCACCATTTCAATACTTCCTTGCTTTCAGTTCCTCCATCGTCTCGTGTGTTAGATGGATTCAAAGGTTGACTTCTGCTGCCGTCAAGAGCTTGCGCCGGCTACAGTATATCGGCTAGGCCCGCTAGTCAAATATGTTAGTGTAACTCTACCTATGCTATCTCGACCTTCAAGTTCTTCATCATTTTTCAAGTCATCGAGACAAGCATCTGCCTAACTTGGCGAATTCCACGCGGCGCCGCATGTACAACCCATGAGCAAGCTATACCGTTTCTTTCCAGCCCGGGTGGTATCGTGCTTGTTATTCTTTTGATCACACCACCGAGCTGGACAGATTTCACACCACTTTTCAAGGAGAATGACGCTCGACAAAACGGCCATGACACCCTCGACCGCCCCAACAAGTCCCCGGAAACACCTGAAAGCGGAACAACTTCTTGAACATCCCGCCTTCGACAGCAACGAATGGCACCTCCCACCAACAACCTCCGGCTTCGCCCCCATCAACTCCAAATCTCAACGTCCAGGCGGACCCTTCAAACTCTTCTATGAAATCCACGGCACAGGTCCCACAAAACTAGTACTAGTAATGGGTCTCGGTGCATACCGCACAGCCTGGAAACGCCAAACGAAATACTTCGGCCACGCACCAGAACGCTCATCAAAATACAGCGTGTTGGTCTTCGACAACCGCGGCGTCGCCAAATCAGACAAACCAACCTGCCGCTACAGCACAACAGAAATGGCCCTCGACACCGTCGAAATCCTAGCCCACATAGGTTGGATCGACGACACATTAGCACAAGCAGCCATAGCCAAAGTCTACCCATCAACGTCTCCCGTCTTACCACCTACTACCACCCAATCGCACCGCGATCTAAACATAGCAGGCGTCTCAATGGGCGGCATGATAGCCCAAGAACTAGCCCTCCTCCTCTCCGCCTCCATCCAAACGCTCTTCCTAATAAGCACAGCCCCACGCCTCGTCCGCACAATCCCGTTCATCGAAAACCTACGCCAGCGCATAAACATGTTCATCCCCCGCGACATAGACACGCAACTCGAAGAGATCGCCCACCGCCTCTTTTCCGCATCTTTCCTCGAGCTCGAAGACCGCGAAAACGACGATCCAAAACTGAATTTTCCGACTAATAGAGACCGCTTCGCGGCGAGCGAACTCGCGAAGCGCAAGGATACGGACGGATTTACGAAAAAGGGCTTTGTACTGCAGGCTGTGGCGGTGGGGTGGCATTCTAAATCTGCGGAACAACTTCAGAAGTTGGTGCGAGATGTGGGAGGGGAGAGGATTTGTGTTATGCATGGGAGTGGGGATCGTATGATTACAAATAGACATTTTGAGCTTTTTAGGGAGGAGATGGGGGTGGACAGTGGGGTGACGTTTCGGGAGTGGGAAGAGGTTGGGCATGTTTTGATGTGGGAGAAGGAAAATGAGTTTAATGAGGCTATGGGAGGGTTTTTGGAGAAGGTGAGGGAGAGGGATGGTTGAACTATTGAAGAAATATGAGGATTGGTTTTGTGACTTGTTGATTGTGCTTAGCAAAGCCCAGGAAACGCTGATCTGATCAATGCCAAAGGTCTGCTTTCCTTATCACATTCGCAGCAGCAGCTTTGTCCATAACACCTTCATTATTCCGCCCTGTAGCAAGTCCCTATCTCGAACGACATCCACACAGATTCCCTTCCCCTCGACAATGCGTCAATCACAACCAGGAGGTTCTAGCAATATGGATGAAAGTTTCTGTGAGGATGGGGACCTGATACCTTCCATCTGTTCCAAGTTGTAAGCTGTGCTCTGAACGATGTTTGATGTGGCGACTTGTATGAACTTGTTGCGTGACGGTGTGTAGTGTTCAGCTTCCAGCTGCGGTAGGCGCGGGTGGCCGAAGTCCGTCGTTGCTCTGCATGAGTGGGGTGAAGAGTCACAATGACTGCAATCACAACCTCAAGTTGGAGCAGCATTTCAAGGCATTTGTCTAGTCTTTGGGAAGTTGAACCACCTCAGAAGCCCAGGTGGGATGAGCATGGATTGATGAGCCCAGGTGAGCAAAGTCTAAATTGCTGAGTAGCACGGGAAGAGGAACACTGTCTCCATCTGCTCAGACTTGCCTTTGCACTTCATATCAACCACCATTTACACACCAAGCGGCTATAGCGACCCGTTATGGTACGACATGACCAGCGAAAGTGGCAAGGGTAGGAAGAAATTCAGAAGTATCTGAGGGCTTACACAAAAGTGTAGTCCCGGTCATCATAGCAGACAGTGTTTCGAGTAACCACAGGCATTGCTGCTTGCTCATGTTTCATTAGGCAAGGCATCATCAATGCTGATGATGTCAGTCCCTTTTGTCTTGCCAGCGTGCATTTTCGCAGTTCGTGCGCCAAATTGAATTGCTCTTTTTTTCTCAGCTGAGGCACCTGGCATGCCAAGCTGCCATAAAGCACATCTGAGCAACATCTTCTCTGGATGTAATTCCTCCATATGCTTTGGTACAGTTGTCGTCTCGAAATGTTTTGGTATGGCCGTATCAGGTCTGAAGCCACATTTCTCCCAGGCAGGTAGGTTTAGACTGAACTTGACAAACTTCTCATCGAGAAATGGATATCGCGTTTCGCGACCCCAATGAGCGATCACTCGATCATCGCGACCAAGGTTTCGTGAACCGATGCGAGTGAAATCAACCTCAAGTTCATCGTTCAGTGCCTGGAATCCACCTCGAGCAAATGCTGCGGCATGTCGAGCATAACCACCAAACAACTCGTCAGCGCCAAGACCAGAAAGAAGAACACGCGCAGTTGTAGTGTAAGACGCTAGCTGCCGCATATTGAGGGAGATGGTTGCAACTCCTTGGCCTCTGGCGGCGAAGTACAGTGCGGAGGTAATCGAAAGGTCCATTTCAGTGTTGTGAGGGTGCATCAAGCGTAGGATTGTAGCTTTGTGACTGACGTATTCGGTGTATGGAATGTTAATTGCCACGAACCGCCATGCACGCTCTGGACAGACGCTGACAAGCTCTGCGAAAGATGAACGGCCGGTCATACGATCAGGACACGACTCGTACGTATCGACTTCGAGGTCAGGTGTTGTGGTTGTACTTTTGCTTGTTGTCCTCGCTTTCAGGACTCTTGGATTCTCGAAAGCCACATTGAGGAGGTCAATAGGCTGGTTGTAGGGGAGGATGTCGTGTGTCAGTCGAGCAAGCAGTGTACAATCAAGCCCTCCGGAGAATAAGACAGCAATTCTACTTGGAGAGAAATTCGAGCCAGACGCTGTGTAGGTGGGGATTTCCTCGACCCGTGTCTGCACGGAGGACCGCAGCTGGGCTGTTAGATTGGACACTGCTTCCTGCGACGGCGTCTTCGTTGATACATGACTCTCCGCAGGCACGTTTCTATTGATGCTTGGTAGAGAGAACTTGAAGCTGGTTTCATTTAATATGAGTTCGATTTTCGACAGATCTACCACGGTGAGTGATGTAGTGTTAACTTCGCGTGCTTTGTACAGTTTGTCGTTGGCAGCAACACTAGAGATTGTCAGCTCACCACTCTTACTGGAAGTATCGTTGATTAAGAGAGATCTCCGACCCAGTACATCTCGACCAAAGTAGAGTTTATGGGACACTGCATCAAAAAAGACAAAACCAAATGGCCCCGTTATCCTACCAAGTACATCCGCGACAGCACGTTCAGAATCTGCCTGTGCGGTCACTGCATTGAAAAGATGTTTCGAGATAGTCTGTGTATCATTATCATGGACTTTAGCATCGTCAAAAGACCATGCCTCACCATTCCAGCAAAGGACGGAAGAGGTGCTGTCATCAACGATTGGCTGTGTCTGAAGTGAGTTTCCACGAAGCGACAGCACGCTGGATGTGAAGGTCAAACACCATCGAGCTATGCCAGTCTCGATCACGGTTTGGTGTGTGTGCATCGCATCAGGACCGCGTCGTGACAGAAGCTCGGCATCTTGAGCATCCAATTTTTTATGATAGCTTCTAGAAATGTGCACGTGAATACCGCACATCAGTACGGGGAGCGAGAACACGCGATGAGGTTGCTGGCACAGACAAAGTCAACAATAGTATCGAGCCGACGAGAAAACAGGACAATGATGGATTGTGGCACGGACGCCAAGATTGCTTACCTAAGGCAGATAATAGTGGCTGTTTTCCGGGGTGTTCAAGTTTGGTACATAAACATTTTCGTGGACATGCCCAGCCATATCTGCTGCGACTTATTGTAGGTACCCTATGGTACTCTCTTATACATAGCTCAATGAATCGGATTGTTGAAACGAAACTATACTAGACTAAGCTGAACAGGATCGAGGTAGAAGTGGAAGTGCAACACACGTCTATCCAGTCCTTAACATACCAAACACCCGAGTATCCTGTATACCTTCTATAATCAAAAACCGGCAACGGAGTCAATTATGTCGTATCCGGTAGCCAAATATATCCACCCAAATACATGCGATATGGTTTCGTTGCCATTACGGGTGGAATATAGAATCACGTTTTGACTACATCGAGTAGCTAGGTAGCTGTCG
>Ga0115854_10358_pt1 | contig 10780 bp, 11 predicted proteins | sample InSIn2SAF170_FD_83868 | JGI IMG/M metagenome (GOLD analysis project Ga0115854, IMG submission 83868)
ATGATGTGAAAATGTAGATTAAGATTAATTATTGTGATGCAAAGGCAAGACTCCAAGGAAAAGGCAAAAATGTTGCAAAGATTGTTGTGATGCATTAAGGACAAATATTGTTATTTGATGTTGACATTAGTTTAATGCATTTAATCATTACATGTGGCTGAAATTAATATTGGATGGATTATTCAATTTTTTCTCTAAATATTCAAGATATGAAGAGTTTGGAAACTCATGAAGTGGAAGGCAAAGAGTCAAGCCTATTCACTTCATATTCCTATGTGGAATACAAACAACCAGAATACTATCTTTATAAAAGATGTGAATTTGGAAGGAAGAAAAGGATGTTAGAGAATGGATGAATGTGTGGGAGCTGATTGAACTATTATGAATTAGTTACTTGGCACTTATGAAGCTGATGCGAAGTAGATTTGAATGGAAGAATATGCAGAAATGAAGATGGAGATATGCAAAGTTTATGACCAGGTAAACCAGTACATTGTTATTTTGTGTTTGCATAAGGGGATGGTAGTCTCCTTTCAAGTTGAAGCTTGATAAATATCCAGTTGGAGTTGGTTGAGGTAGGAGCCTCCTGCGGCTTGTAGCCTACATAAATCATATGGGAGTTGGAGCTTCCTTGCATGTTGCAACTTGCAGAAAATTGAGATAGAAACCTCCTGTAGGTTGGGGCCTATAGAAAATAAAATGCAATAAGGAGTAGGAGTTGGCCTTTGCATCACAATAATAATAAAGCCATGGTTTTATCCCTTTATGGGTTTCCACATATATCTGGTGTCGATATGTGTTGTTATTATGTGTTTATGTGATGGTTTAGTTTGCTTATTACATGTTGTTCACATATTCAATATGTTGGTCATTATTTGTTAGGATGCTCATGTAATGTTTCAATTAATGAGTTTGAAGAAAATAATATTATTGTTTATGAGTATGCTAAACTGATTCACCCCCCTCTCAGTTTGGTCAAGTGTTCATCATCTTCAGTAATTTTAGCTAAACCTATTCTCCCTTGTTTAAGGACCAAACTTCGCTTTCCTTTCTGCACATGATTTAGTCCTTAACCCTTCAATACTTTTTCCATAAAATTGTATTTCTCTATTTAACATAGAGACCATAAGTTGTCAAATGATGTAACCTTTTTATCCCATGGATATTTTTTACCTTGATTATCTGTTAGTGCATTATGGTTATCTTCCTTTCTAGATCTTGTAGATGGAAGATATCCAACATCTCTTCATACCCTTTACTTTCATGTAGATCAGATTTCATGTTTACTTCTTCATTGCATCTTCAAAGAATAAGTTTATCATCTACATTAATTTGATGTCTCCAATATCGGTATGTGAGGGGATCTTTCATAAGTATCCCTTTCCATAAATTCAGAGGAGACCTTTTGATATGTTTAATGACTTCAACTTCTTATATTATGACTATCGTCCTTCTTCAGGCAAGGAATCTTGATGACCCATACAACTTATAGATGTCCTTTTGAATCATGAAATCACTAACCAAACTTGATTATAGAATGAAAAGATACTTACTTGTCACGTGAAGATGAAATCTTCACCTAGATCATGTTAATGAAGAAGATGTATGAGGGCTTCTTCTTGAATGATCTTGTTTTAATTGAGAAAGCCTTTCAATAGAAAAGGTTGCTACCTTTTGATGAGGATGATTTGCTACTTACTCAGATGGTCTTCTTCTAGGGCAAGGAGATGATCCTTTCTTGATTTCATAACCTTGGAGATGACAATGCCTTCTTTCCTTCAATATGCTTTGCCTTCTTTTGTAGTGTAGGTCTGGACTGCTTCAATCTTTTCCAAGATGATAATATCTTCATTTTCCCAGATGAAGGTGATGTGGAGACACACGTTCTTGATTTGGAGTTACCTTGATGTTGTAGACTTGATCCTTTAATATTGTCAAAACCCTTAAACTTGATTTGATTCCCTTCTCGAAGACTGACCCTTGAATGTCTCTTTTGTTGCCCTTCCTTTGACTTCAACACCTTAGCTTTGATACCATGTTTAAGAATCTAGGGAAATTAGAGTTAAAGAGATTCTTCTAGTCATCATAACTATTTGTGATGTGTTTTTGACTTTTTCATCTTAGCACAATATTCACTTGTTATTATTATTAAAGTGTGTACTCTTTAGTTAATCATATAGCTACCAAAATAAAGAGACAAGAACACATAATGTTGGCTTTCTGCCAGGGCCAAAATCTCTCCCTCTTGGAGAGGAAAATTTGCACAAAATTTTTCTTATAAAGATTCCAATTGACAAATACAAAGACCACGACCCTTGACCTACTATGCCCTTCCAAGATCAAGACACCAATCCTCTTCTTTGTCGCTATTGAGATCATCATAATAGCTACAACACTGAGGCCATCACTACTGCACCACTGAGATCATTACTGCTTGCATCATTGAGGCCATCACTGTGATCATTACTTCTGCAACACTGCTACACCTTCATCAAGATCATTGATACTCCTTCACATGACACTTGTTGCCCCTTCACTATAACAACGAGATATATATATATATATATATATATATATATATATGGATATATATGAGAGCTGCACTGAGATCTTCATCAAAATTGTGACCTTGAACCTATTATGATCATGACTGAGATCATGATTACCATTGTCTAGAATACATGCCAAGACAGAGTGTCACTGTTGGATAACCATGATTCTTGTCAATGCAACGATGCCTAAACTGATTGTGTTTAGAGAGTATGCCACGAGTGTATTACAAATATCCTTCTCCTCACAACAATGCCTAGACTGTGACTGCGTTTGAGGCAACGATAATAAAAACAGTGAGGAGGCCGAGACACATAGATGCTATCTATCAAAAGTATGACCCTCCTATAACTATTCGAAAATCTAAACATCATCTAAAAATCTGAGTTTCATGCTCTGTTGTAGCCATCCGAAAGTTACAGGAATATGAGTTTTGTGTCTTCCCTTTTGTGCAGACCCTAATGAGGTATACATAGTGGTTCGTCTTCCATATTTAGCTGATGTGTCATTGCGAACCGTTGTGTAGTATACCCAGGGGGTATAATAGGTACCCAAGGGAATAATGTAATAATGGGATGGGCCATAGTAATAAATAAGGTGGTTAACCCATATCATGTAAGGGACCACAAGTAGTTAGCAATAATGTAATAAGCCCATGGTATCAGATAGATGGTATTGAGGGAACCATGGTAATGACCCATGGTATTGTATGTATGAGACCTATATAGAGGCTAGAGAGTCTCCATTGAGGGATGTCAAGGATTATTGTATGAACAGACATATGGCTTGTGGAGTGTTCTCCTTCCTTAAGGAGTGAATATATGGTGTTGCCCTACCTTAAGGGTTTGATCAATAAAAAAACATTTCTATCTATTTATATATTGTTATTTTTTGGGTATATTTCTATTATCTTATATTTTCAGATCAGATCTATAAAAAGTGGTATTAGAGCACTTTCTTGGGCAAAGTGGAGATATTTTTGATTTTTTTTTAAGAAATTTTTTGGGTGGCGAGTTTGCAGATCATATCTGTATGTTATGGTACAAAATCTGTAGAATTTAATTATACAACAGATTTTTTGGCGAAAAAAATACCCAATTTGAAAAAAAATCGGCCGAATCGGAGTTCGGATGAGGGAGATATTGCTAATTTAAAACTTAGTTGTGTTGCAGACATTTTTCAGGGCAACGAGTTTGTGGATCAGACATGTATATTTTGGTGCAAAATCTGTAGAATCTAATTGTAGATCTGGGTTTTTTGTGAAAAAAATACCCAATTTGAAAAAAAATGGTCGAATTGGAATCCGAATGAGGGAGATATTGCTGATTTAAAAATTAGCTTTGTTGTAGACATTTTTCAGGGCGGCGAGTTTGCGGATCATATCTGTACTTTCTGGTGCAAAATCTATAGAATCTAATTGCAGATATGGGTTTTTTTGTGAAAAAATACCTAATTTGAAAAAAAAATTGGCTGAATCAGAGTCCGAATGAGGGAGATACGCTAATTTAAAAATCAGTTGTGTTGAATATATTTTTTGGGGCGATGAGTTTGCAAATAAGATCTGTATGTTCTATGGCAACATTTGCATAATCTAATTGCAGATCTAGGTTCTTTGCAAAATAATACCCAATTTCAAAAAAAAAAATCAATCGAATCGGAGTACGAATGAGGGAGATATATCTAATTTAAAATCACATCTTTTTCATAAATTTTTGTGAAGGCGAGACAACGGTAGTGAGAATCTGAAATTCTAGTGCCTAGATTAGAATTCGATGAAGATGTACAAATTTGATGGCTCGAATCTGGCAATATGGCTAGAACAAATGGAACAATATTTCACTCTAAATCACATCGTAGATGATGAAACTAAACTACGTGTGACATACCTTTACTTGGACCAAGAAAGATGGCAATGGTGGCATGGGCATTCTAAATGATATCCAAGGACAATTACTTGGCAGATGTTTGCAAAATCCATTTGTGACCACTTTGATCGTAAATCTAATTTTTTTGGTCCTCTTACTAAGCTCAGTCAGATAGACACACAACCTAGCAAAGATTTTATTTTTACAGGAAAGAAGGAAACCAAGAAACCTAAAGGGTTATTTTTTGTTGGTGTCTCCTTATTGCAGGTTCATGGATTGATTCAGAAGGAGAAGATCGCTGCGTCTATAAATCCTAGTTGTAAGCATAATTTTGTCAATGTTAATTTGGCAAAAAATTGCAAGTTACAACAAAACAAATGGAGCACACAGGTTAATAATGAGAAGGTGCAAGTTTATAAAGATTTGAAGCTTTATATGGATAAGTATGTGTTGCATTGTGATTTTTATATTTCAGATATGGATAACATGGATGTTGTTTTGGGATATCCTTGGATGGAATCTGTGGGTACTGTCAATATTAATGTGCATAATTTTTTTATGAAACTTTGGTATAAAAAGAAGAAAATAGCATTGCAGGATATTTCTATTAAGACCCAAGCAGAGACTATGGAGGCAAAAGCACACTCTAATGACACTGAAACATCAGTTGATGAGCCTTTAATGGTTGACATCCAAACACAAACATCAAACGAGGTACCAGAAAAACAAAGAGAATCTAAGGAGGCTGAAGCAGAAAATGTTACAGGTACTGTTACATGAGATGAGGACTTAGTGGTGGAAGTAATATTGGAAGATAAGAAACAACGACAAGAACCACAACATGTACTAGATACCAATCAGGTTCCATTAGGTGGTGAATTAAAGAAAAAGATGCCGTTGGTTAAAACTTCAGAATATCACCACCCACATCACCCCGCAAGGAAACAACCAACAAGATGGCAACGAATTAGCCACAAGGACAACAACCCTTGCATGACAGATAGAGAGGGGCGATAATCCACCTACTACACCTCAACATAGAAGAGCTGCCAGGGTCAACTTCCATCTCAAGCGAGCGAGGCACCAGCTAGATCGAGGGTTCACCTTTCTCTTGGATGGCTAGATGCTTGTGCATGGTACCAATGGACTACTCTTTTGAGTAGATCTTATTATTTGTGTTCTTCGTATGTTTCGAGGACGAAACATGTTAGGGGGGTGGGATGTAGTATACCTAGGGGGGATAATAAAGGGTATAGAGGGAGGTACCCAAGGGAATAATGTAATAATGGGATGGGCCATAGTAATAAATAAGGTGGTTAACCCGTATCATGTAAGGGACCACAAGTATTTAGCAATAATGCAATAAGCCCATGGTATTAGATAGATTGTATTGAGGGAACCATGGTAATGACCCATGGTACTGTATGTATGAGACCTATATAGAGGCTAGAGACTCCCCATTGAGGGATGTCAAGGATTATTGTATGAGCATGCATATGGCTTGTGGGGTGCTCTCCTTCCTTAAGGAGTGGATGTATGGTGTTTCTCTACCTTAAGGGTTTGATCAATAAACAAGCAATTCTATCTATTTCTATCTTGTTATTTTTGGCCATATTTCTATTATCATATATTTTCAGATCAGATCTATAACACGTTGTGTCTAGTTCTTTGAGCCGACATGACTGTTCTTAATTCATTTTTGCTGGATGACATAAGAAGAGGATTGTGATTGTCATTTGGAGGGAGACTTGACATTGTTTATGACGCAAATATATTTTTCTCATGCTCAAGAAGAGCCGCTTCATACATGACTTGAATCTTTGAAATTATGACAAATCCTAAAGAAATCAAGAAGAAGTATTTGACCTATGAATGACACTTCTTTCTCATGAAACCCATGCAACAAGGCATACATAAAAATAATTTTATTCTCTTTTATTACATCATTTACATTAGTCATAATCACATGTCATTATGAAGACCGAACCTAGTTACATTTTCTTCAACATTTGATAGGGCACTTGATGATATATGCATAACTCTTCTGCTCGACTTATTTTCCCACCATTGTGGAGATAAAACCCTTCTCAACGTAGGTTGACTTCTATCCTAACCCAAATTTTTCATTGCGTGACCTTTGACTGCTAATAACCATCCAACATTTTGGTGTTGTTAACAAAATTTTGATGGAATTTTTTCTTCTGAACGTCCTTTCTTAGAGAGACTATCTGTGCTTCCAATTCTTCTTTTATCTTGGCATTTTATTCCAACTAATTTTTGACTATTTCTTTAATATTTCTGGCTTCCTCTAATTGGACTTTCAGGTTGATGATGATCTTCTCCAATTCTTCAGCGTTTTTGTTGAGACTTCTAGAATGTTCTTTTAGTTTACTTAGCTCATTTTCCAATTCCTTAATGTTCTTCCTTTCTACCTTTAGATCCTTTAAAGCGCCGACCAGTTCCCCTTCAAGGTATATCTTTCCTTCTTCTTCATTATTTTTATGGGATTCCTTTCAATTTTCTATTTCCATAAATAACACTCTTCCTAAGTCACTGTTTCTTTCTTTGTTAGATGAAGAACTGTCTTCTTTTGAAAAGAGAAGTTTCTTGAAGACTTTCTTTTTACCTTGTTTCTTGTCTTTTCTGATTTTTCTTTACCTTCTTAGGAAGGTTTCTTCTTCATCATTATCTGAACACTTTGCATATGGACATTTGAAGCGAAATAACCAATTTAACCATAATTAAAACACTTCAAAGGGAGCTTACCTTTGTACTTGTTGGTTCCTCTCTTCAACTTCCTCACAAAATTAGCTATTTATTCATTTGAGACCTCACTAAAACTGCAAATTGTACTTGCATTTTACTATTCTTTTGATGGTTCTAGACCCACCGACATTCAGAAGGATTTCCCTGATATGAAGTCCCAACTAGACCTCACATCTTTTGGAGTAGGAGTTCCAGCAGTGGGTGGTAACATTATGCCTCAATTGTGGAAACACGTAGAGTGAAGTATGATAACTTTGGGCGAGAGAAAGTGTATGACGTTGTAGAAATCCAAGTGTGATGCATGAAGGTTCCAACACACAAAGGGAAAAGGAAGTGTGCCCCTTAGAAGCCTCTAATAGTATGCAAATTGAAAGGAATGCACGAGCGTAATGATATGGTAAGCTAAGATGCAGAATAATCCACAAGTTAAAGAGATGAATTGACACAACAACACACATTTAACAAGATTCATACAAATTAAAATGAAATAGTTCATAAGAATAAGCATAAGTTAAATAACATACATTTCAAATACAACAATAATAGTCCTACTGTATTCACAAGATATGCATGAAAGTGTGCTGCTCTAATTTTATTATTACAAGTGAAGGTTCCAATCATACATACACCATTGACGACCACTAGCCCCAGTAATGGAAAATTAAAGTCAAGAACACCTTCTCCTCCAAAGAAGTATACTTGCTCTATGTTACGGAGAAGCCAAGGCTCTTCGCAATACTCCTAAGCTCCTTTAAGCCTAAGCCTAGCCAAAACCTTAGCTCGCAAAAGCCTTTTACATGAGTTATGAGGTTCTATTTTATAACAAGAGGGGTGACTCTTCAACTCCCCTTTGTGACCTTTGGACTACCCTCATGAATCTTCAACTTATTTACAAAAGTGACTCATTACATTACATGACAACTCTTCATATTCCAATATTGACACTTGGAATTTCACTTACAACATAATTACAAATAATATTACATTTTACACTTGTACCCATATAAGATAGAATAGGGTGCAGACCACTTGAGATCCTAACAAGATATAACACTATGATGCTTGAGTTTGGGAGAATTATAGCTTAGCAACCTCCACTTGCTGCTTCTCGGTCACATATTGGTGCCAAGATTGATGCTGTGTGATGATGTCCCCAAACTGCGTGATGGTGTCTGGCTAGAAGTGGACTCTAGCCTCCATGACATCCAGGTACCATGTCTTGGAACCATTTTCAAGTTCGTTTTGAAACATGATCAACATTGTTTTTAATTGGAAAGGACTACCGATGTACTTCTACATGTACAGCTTGTTCAACTCTAAATCCTCTTTGGTGGCAATCTATCTCAACTGCTCCAATTACTCTTTGATCTCCTGCTGGACTTGGTTCTAGATTTAGCTTTAGTGAGTGAACCAACTGATGGGATCTGGTGTGTTCTCACCAAGACATCCAAACTACTGAACAACCATACATATGAGGCCTGAATGCTACCAATGGATGGGGCTAGCTGCTTGTTGTTTTGAATCAACATATGAACTTTCACTTTTTCCAGCCCTACCCATGGCTTCATTTTCTTCACTAAGTCAAGTGGTGCCCCTTTACATCTCATTGTCCACTCTTGGACATAGGCAATGGAAACTTGTATGTTCTTGATAATTTTAACAAACTCTTTGCTCTACTGCTGTAAGCCATGAAAACAGACAACTTCTTTATGTACAGTGACAGACCCCACATAAAGATTTTGCATGGTTTCTTCGAGTGTTGATACTTTAACAAGTATTGTTGTTCTCATATTCTTTAAGTAAACCTGTTTAGAAACTGTATTTTGTGCCACTGCGCGGAGTTGTTTTTCCTCCTGCCTAGCAGCTTGCAAGTTTTGTGCCAATTTCTCATTCTTGGCCATCAAATACGGAATGTTTGATTTTCTTGCTCCTGCATAGGCCAAGTTGGCTTCGAAAATGGAATTTGGATGCTTTCCCAATGTTCGAAACTATCACCCTTTCTCTAACGAATGAAGGTGATGCATGATCATCAGGAAAGTGCTTCCTATGTGCTTGTATAATCCTCCTTTCGAACTCATCAAATGACATAGTGTACACATCCATTACCAGATCCTCATCAAGGGGAACAACACCCGCTTCCTCGCTCGAGGCTGGCTCTACTATTGGAGGTGGTGGAGACCGAGGGATGACCTGTGGTGTGCTCGACATCATATGAACATATTTATTCTATGCCTCCTGTTACATCTTCATGTCTATCACTTCGATCAAGTGCTCAATCTACTAAGCAAGCTCCGGATCCTGCATCTGTTCACCTTCTTCCTGAGCTGTTGGTTGGTCTTGGTCCTACTCTTCAACCTGTATCGATGTTGTTACCTCTGTCATTGTACATTTCCTTTCTTCTTCTTCCTGCTTCCACTTCTCTTCTCATTCTCTCCTCCTCAACTCCTGTTCTTCCTTCAACTTCTGCTTTGTCTCCTACAACTTCAGTTCTGCTTCCTCCAACCTCTGCTTTTTTCTTTTCCTCCACTATGCTCTCTATATCATCTACTTCCTCTTTGCTTCTGCTGCCAAATATTCCTTCATGATAATAGGATTTTCTTTCGTCTTGCAACTTTGTTCTCCCTCTGGATTGTCAACCATCTACCTCTTTCCATTGTCCTACATGGAATTTCTTCCTTTTGCTTCTACTGATTATGAAGTCATTGTCATCTGTGGAGCAACTTGTGAAGTCCCTGCTAAACTAACCAGATCATAGAGTCTGGAGGCATTGTAGCAATACCTCCATGGATCCTCCTTTGGAAAATGGAATGCCCTGCTAAGCCATGAAAAGTAAACTATTGTACAATGGTCTTTGCAAATACCATGGGGATCATACGGATTAAAGTCCTGAGTACCGAATTCAAACCTCACTATCTCTTTTCCCTCAGCATCTGCAACTTTCAATTTATTTATCTCATATAATCCAATTTTCAAAGGAAGAGTGGGCCATGGTGCTTTCTTCTTCCTATGCAATGTTCATGATAATGTTGAAAATAACAACAAGAAATGCTAAATATAGAAGTGCTAAAAATAGCATTGCTATAAATAGCATTTGGAGATACATTCCAATTTTAGTTAGTCCCTGAACTAAAATTGAGAATTAAAATTCGAATTTGATCTTAGCAGCTGTTTGAAAAATAATTAATTAATTCATCTTGAGTTAATTAGTTGGAGAAAACCAAACATGACGTCTATGTAAAGACATGCAACAATTTTCCCTTGAGTTGTACCTTGAGTTGTAATTAGTCAGCTCAATTAACTGAGTTAAGTCCAATTAGATTAGTTCCAATAGTTTGTGGAACTAATTGTGAGTTCAGTTAGTTAATGCATGCAAGCATGTAACTACTGTACTTCAGATAATTGAATATTCTCTCATAAATAACTCATGCATGTCAGTTCAGTCAGAGACCCAATTGAGATCAGAGGATGGGACAATGTACTATCAGTTGCAGGAATATTCCATTGAGGATATCTCTTGCATGCAAAAAAAATTCATTCCTTGGAGATTTCACAGTTACTTCTGAGTTTGGTGAGTTGTGTGAGAGGTAATTACACACAGG
>Ga0115854_10362_pt1 | contig 10771 bp, 9 predicted proteins | sample InSIn2SAF170_FD_83868 | JGI IMG/M metagenome (GOLD analysis project Ga0115854, IMG submission 83868)
ATGTCTCTCTAGCCGACCCTCACCATGCACTACCAGTGAGCGAGGTAGGAAGGGTACTAAAGGATCCACATACCATCCAAGAACAATCTCAAAGCCTCCACCCAGCGCAAACCCATTGACCGCGGCAATAATCGGCTTCTTCCCCTGCCTCCTACTCACACCCGCAAACCCACTCAACGGATGCCGCTGCAAAGCCACATTCACAGGAATCTGCTTAGACCTTATCTTGCCCAATTCAATCAAGTCCTGCCCCGCGCAAAACGCTTTCTTGCCCGCTCCCGTGATGATCGCTACGCGGAGATTGGGCTCCCGGTCGAACCAGTCGAAGACCTCGCCCATCTCGATATGGCCAGCGAAGGGAATGCTATTCATGGCACGCTCCCGATTGATGGTTACGAGGAGGACGTATGGTGCAGGGTAGGTGAGGAGCACATGTTCGGTTTTGGGGGGTGTTGTTGCGGGTTTTAGGGATGCCATGGTGGTGGTGATGAGTGAGTCGTTGAATGGAGGTGGAGGTGGGAAGTATATCAAGACCGACTATGATAAGAGGTGAGAAATGAGGTGAGTAGTGAGCAGTGAGCAATGAGCACTAGCTCTCTTTCTTTGAAGCTTACATGATTAGTATCGTTTGGTGGGGATAAGTTCAGGCGAGTCTCCGCGTCTGAGCTGTTGGGCCGAGGTTGAAGTTGCGACCCCAGACTTTGCTCCGAATCACATCAACTCAGATTCATGCGGAGCGGGCGGCACTCTTTATAGTCAATACCAAGGCATCTTTGACTCGAGTAGTTTCGTTAGGTTTCATTTCGGCCTTACTTTACTTTCATTTCTGCACATCAACGGAGACATAGCTTGGGCCGATAATGCCACAGGAAGAAACTATGTTTCAGTACGTTTCGTACGTCAACCGCGAGTCTCCCGAGACCTTTCTAGTACAATAATTTATGTGAATCTGTACCAACGGGTCATCTAATCATCTCTAGTTCATACTCTTAAAGTACACCAACCCTGCCTTCCTTCTTCCTCGCCGGCAACTCCCGTCTCAATATCTTCCCACTAGGGTTCTTTGGTAGCGTCTGCAAATGGTAGACCCCACCCCTAAGCTTCTTATACCCTGCAACCTGTCCATCTACAAACCGCTGCACATCCTTTAGTACCCTTCCTACCTCGCTCACTGGTAGTGCATGGTGAGGGTCGGCTAGAGAGACATAGGCTAGTGGGACTTCAGACGCTTGGTCATTATCGTAGATGGCGCAGACGGCCGCATCAATGACGTGTGGGTGTTGAACTAGAATATCTTCAAGCTCGGAAGGTGCGATTTGGAGACCTTTGTATTTGATCATCTGGGTTCAATGTAAGCTGATATGAGGGACTGTGGTTTGGTGTGAAATTTTCGAGAGAGACGTACTTCTTTCAAGCGGTCTGTTACCCAAAAGTTTTCATTCTCGTCTACTGTCATGACATCGCCTGTACGTAGCCACTCTCCTACAAAGGTTTCTTTTGTTGCTTTGTCATTGCCGACGTAGCCCCTGGATTGGTCAGTATCTCAATAGCGTTGCAAACAAACAAAAACGCACATCATAGTTTGTGGTCCTCTCACCCACAGTTCACCTTCTTGACCGATGCCAACATCCTTTCCGGAAACCGGGTCAACCAAGCGCGCGTCACTAGCAGTGTTAGCGACTAAGACGAAAAGCAGTAGGATTGGGGAACCTACGTGGTAGATAACAGTCTACCACAAGTTCCAACAGATTCCTCATCGTTTTCGTGCTGCATCAGAACTGACGGAGAGCACTCGGAAAGACCATAGCCTATACATGTTATTAAACATACTAGGGGAATAAGGGGAGTGGCTATACCTTGAAGGATCAGTGTTTGTGGAAACACGGCCTTGATCTTTTGCTGTAATGCTTTCTAGATGACGATCAGCAATTGAATTCTAGCTATACCAGGCATGTCCTAGCTTACCTTCAAAGGAGCTGCTGCAATGACCATGCATTCAAGAGCAGAAAAGTCATACTTGCGCGGGATGTCGGATGCAACAAGCATAAGCACGACAGGTGGTACGAGATATGCCAACGTAGCACGATACTTCCCAAACTGCTGGCAGTATGTTTCAAGGTCGAATGTTGGAATAGCGCAGGTGAAATTGCCGAGCCACATGTTAAATAGAACCACAGTACCCAATCCATAAATATGACAGTCTACAATGTATTAGAATCCCAGAGCTGGAGAAGCGTGAAGCCGTGCTCGACTCACATGGTGCAAAGAAGATGACCCGCTGGTCGGAATTCTGTCTCAGGGGTACCGAGTTTCGACCTTGCAGGATGTTGATGATGTGGTTGTAGTGCGAAATCCTTACACCCTTCATTAACCCTGTAGTTCCTGAAGAGTATATTATCGATGCGACTACGTCCTTGGAGCTTTGATCTTCGAGATCGTAAGGCGGTACAGACTCTCGTGGCGACTGTCCTTCGATGTCTTCTGGGAACTATTTGATCTTAGTGTGTGATTGGTGTATTAGGAATTTAGTCTCACTTTCTGGAGACCCTCTATTCGGTCAATGACGGAGAAGACCTGAGGAATCACTTCACCATTATAACGTTGTATTGCTCCCCTAACTTTCTCGTGAAAAGCTTCCGAGACGGCAATGTGTGTCGGCCGGACTAAGTTTAAGCAATGTAGAATATCCTTTACAGTGAGCTGAGGATTGACAGGTCTACACGGAACAACAAAATTAGCTCAATATTCATTGGCAGAAATCCAGTTGTTCGACCTACGAAACGACAGCCCCAGTCCACCAAATAGAGTGAGCTAAGATGACGAAGTCTGACTATCAAATGAATCAGTTACTTTTCAAAATAGTAAATCAAAACGAACAGACCGAATTCTGCACCAAAATGCACACAACATCTCCAGGTCTCAGGCCCAACCTCTCCTTTAGCCCCCAACTCGCCCTCCCTGCGCTCTCCCTCAACCCTCCATACGTCAACTCCTTCCCTTTGATCAAATCCACATGCACCACCTTATCATTTCCCACATTATCCGGATTGTACCTGGTCATGAATTGAGGAATAGAGATAGCATCGCTGATCTCCACAGGAGCGTACTTGCTCCGGATAATTGTTTCGGCGGCCATTGTGGCTTGATTCGAGTAGAAGACGGCGCCATGGCTATATAAATGATGCACCCTTTTGTAAGTGGAGATGCTTGTTGGTGCTGGACTAGTGGACGGGAAATGCATGGCGTGCTGTTAGGAGACATCGACGGAGCTGACTCGAATTGGGTGACTCGACCATCACGTGGAGCTCTATGGATCTCTGTGCACCTGGAAGGCAGTGCGTGTGTAGCTTTTTCGAACCTAGGCTTGTTAGTTTTGACTTCGCGCAGGAAACAATCATTTTATTGTGCGTATCGCGCTAGTAACGTTGGAGCTCTCGCCAACTGCATGCTTACAGTTTCGATAGGATGCTTTCGCAAGTGACGAAAACGAATGACTCTTACGCGTAGGTACGATGGTATTTCACAAGGCCAGATTGATAGTTTTGGCTTATATGGGTTATGTTGGTTAATACCATAGCTGGCAAAATGCAGTAAATTCTCCACGACGTTCCATGGCTTTAGGCACCCTCTCACATCCATCGGCCCAAAAATTGGCTTCTCCTGATCGGTGAAGGGTGGTGTTTGTGTCCTGGAGCACCTCCTTATGTGCATTCGTAATATCGGCTCGTCCCCCTGGGTATCTCAATTGCAAAAACTCCCACTCCCAAAAATGAACCCGCCTTACCTGCATTATATTTCCGTCGACATCATAATCATCCCTCAGTCATCGTAAAATTTCTGTGGAGCCGCCATGCTCATCCTAAGCTGTCTCTCCCTCTGCTTCGCTTGTAGCTCTAATGTCTCCACGGCGTAACTCAGCCTTTGCTTCTTTGCTCGCAGCTGTTTGTACTTCATCTCTTGCAGGGCACTCATACCCTTTCCTCCATCATCGCCTCCCACTCTTCGCTGGCTACCCCTGCTGTTGGGACGGAAAGCTGATCCTCCAATGCTGTCGCGCGACAGTCGCCCTTCATTCAGGTCGCATTTGGCGATCAGGGACTGTTCGCGACGCTCGAGCTTGTCGAGATAGTTTGAGACGCGTTGGAGGAGGCTGTCGACTTCGGGACGGATCTCGGACAGGAGGGCGGACTGGGCGGATTGGAGGTCGGGTTCTGAGATGAGTTCGAAATGCTGTGAGCTGTTAGTCAAAAATATGACATGACTCGAAACGCGAAGCATTTGATAGAATAACAAGTTCTGTATTTGGGCACTCACCCGCGTAGTCTGTAGTACTTTGGAAAGTCGAGGAAGATCATTTACTCCAGAATCGAGGATGTTTATGGTCGAATCAAGCGTTTGCATGCTACTCCGTAGAGAAGACACGCAGCTCTCAAGTGGAGAAGCCATCATATCGACGCGTTTCGAGAGCTATTGCGTCGAAGGGGCCGTGCTGCAGTAGTTAAAGAGAGAATGTGTGTGCAATGGTGGGGTGGTTTCTCTGGTGTTTACTTCGACATCCCGTTAGCGGCACTTTCCGGCTTGGCATCGAAGGTTTCGGTGAAGGCGGCTCGGGCGAGCTCAACCTTCCATAAACCTCACCACCAACCTCCACACGAAGCCATTACCCCTCCATCGCACATCAACATGCCTTCTCTCCTCGGCAAGAAGTTCCCAGGCATGGTCGGTATGTCAATTCCCCGTTCCAATTGGCGATGCGAAGCCAGACAGGACAAGAATTTGATCACTAACGCATACTCAATTGCAGCTCGGCCCATGGCCCCCTTCTACATCTCAGGTATGTCGCGAACCTATGAGCGCGGTGGCACATCGTGAGAAAGAGCATAGAACATAGTTTTGGATGCGATTGGCGCACATCTGCATACTGGTGGAGTCCCGCTGACTTGTTGCACTAGGTCTCGTTATCCTCTATGGCGTCAATGCGGCCGCGGGCGCAATGGCATCTTGTTAGTCCCCTTCCCGCGCAAACTCTGCAATCAAATGGCCCGGCATTTGTGTCTTCGAAGTGTATGCTAATTGATTCCTTTCAGCCGACGAGTACAAGAACGATCCGCGAAATCCGGCTTACAAGAACCAAGCGCCCAAGGACCATTAAACGACTTCGAACGACGGGATGTCAACGTGGAGGATTGCAATACGACCGCCGCGGGAGGCAATGTACAATAGCTGTGCACATGAGGACTCGGGTGGAGGTCGCGCATTTTGAGATGGCTGTATAGAATTCTCCGGCAAACCCAAATCATCTCTTCCCAATACTCAGCCCGTTCCATGCGATATTTACCAAATTTTGCATGATAAACAAGCTCAAATCTAATCCCATTGCAGCACTATAACAGTCCTAGGGCTACACTACTTGAGTAGCACGTCATTCATCAAATATTTTACAAGCACACATGATTGGAACGCTGCATCGAAAAGATTAGCGTTAGGTCAGTCTATCTGAGCTCTCCTCTTGGAAGCCTGATTTCGCTCAATGGAGTGTGGCCGTATAATGAATTCGGCTTTAGATATGCCGATAGGGAACTGGAGCAAATGATTAACTGTACACTAGGCGAAGGAGCCTTTTCTATCCCCTTTGTCATATTGACGGCAGGCATAATTTCTATTTTGGAAACTAACTAGGACCTAGCAGTACTTCTTGGTACCCACACGTCATTGTTCTCTTAGGGAAGTTAACTCGCTCTACTCAGAAGTGAAGCAAACATGACCATGGTCTGACAGTGTCGACTGGTCAGTTTATAGGCGTAAATAATTCTGACGTTGCACACCTATGGCTAAGCACCACGTCAGAGTCTCGATATCGGTACGGACCGTTATGCATATCCTGCATGTAACGCCCCCACATACGTATATGATATATCACGGTAAGTGGCGTCCGTATGATCCTGCCTAACATGTGAACCTACGTCTTTACATGAGCTGTGTGATTGGTGAAGACGGAGGAATGAAGTGCTGTAATTGAGAGGCGTCCTGCAAGAAAAACACGTGTATTGCTTTGGCTCGTTCGAACATCATTCGATATCCTTGGGCCGATGCGAGTAAGCCATTCAAAACGTCGATTTTATCTGAGATTTATATTATTGAACAATTGTTCAATAAATTGGGCAATGGAACGAGAGTGTATGCTTGTCGTCTCTGATTGCCGAATCTGGGAACAGAAGATGCAACCAAGTGGCAAACTTCATAGGATTTGGTTTGATGAGTGAAACATACTCCGTGTTGTCAACTCCAGTAAGACCCATGAACGTTCTAGCGAGAGGTCCATAGGATCAACCCGGCCTCACAAAGTCCTGTTGTTGCTGCTGCCAGAGGGGGCCAAACATTTGCCGCTGAGTCCCTTTGATGGCGTGCTAGATTTGTCCTATCAGAGCTCGAAGAATGCAGTAGACGGAGAAAACAGGCCTGGAAATCGCAGCGTGTATGCACATGTGTTACCACTAAAGACAGTATTGTAGTGTCTAGATGAGATTAAAGGCCCTCCAGAATCTGATCGCCCTCCACAACGGTGTTATTGCGACTTGTCGCACTCTCTCGTCAGCCACACGAATTGACGTGACATCGGATAACCGGGTGTGCTTCGCATGTATGGAGCCTATTTTGACCGTTTGTGCTCCGTGTCGCTGCCGAATGCGGTGCATTTTCGGTAGTCTGATGCCAGATGAAAGCAGTTTCGTACTGCGATCCAGAGCACCGGGCGAACACTCTGGATCATTACTCGGGAATAAAGTCATTGAATTGCAGTCGTTGGGCACGCCTCTTTGATGCCATAAATGCCAATCTGCGGCGGCTGCGTGTCAAAAATGCCCAAAGACCCAGACCTTCTAAGACGTCTTTCAGCCCGACCGGTCATTCGGCCGGCGACGATCAAAGACAGAGGCATCCTAGACCTTTGAGCATTTCTGGAACACGGGTTCCGCTGCTGTCTCCTCCTTGGAAGATTGCAGACTCTGTACCTGAGTAACTAAGACATGCTAGACAACGTGACATGTTGACCGAGCGGGAAACGCGCATAAAGGGGCAGTGGTGCAGGTGACGGGAGTGCGCAGCTGGGCTCGCGGCATGATAAATTTGGCCATTTGATCGCGCATCTGAAACGCTGTGCGGCATTTCGACCGAGGACACCGAGGAAGGACTACGAGTGCAAGAAGGCAACGAGACCAGGAATGTGGAGCTCTAGAACTTTGGCTCGGCTGTGCTGTTCTTGGGGAAAGTGAGAGAGCTTCTTCTGGGTCACTGTCCAGGTGCAAAGGCTAGCGCACCACGTGACTCACCTCGTAGCCACTTCCAAGGCTGGGATACGAGGCCCTCTTCTCAACTCTCCTCTCCTCATCCTCATCTCCACCACACGCACTCAGGTCTGAGTGACATTCCCCGGGGCTATTTGCTGTTTCGTAGCGTGCAGCCGCCTCTTGCACCCTTTGCCCTCTGCAGCAAACGTTTCCACGCGCCTTCATACTCCTACAAAGTCCACGGTGCCGCTATCCGTTGGGCCTCCGCCATTCACGCCCTGTAAGTCAACCCCAGCTGCCGGCCTCCCAGCCTTTCACCCTCACGTTGCCGTCTATTTATTGCCCACGACACGCTGCCAGCGAGCCTTTTGTGTCTCGCTCGCACTACGCACCGGCTCCCACAGTCCCTTGTGCGGCTCCTCGCTGGTCCGCTCCGCTTACACACCGCCTTGTTGGCAAAAGCCTCAAACTGACCGGTACTCCCGAAGTAGGCTGAACCTCACCCCGACACCAATATTACCGCGTCCCACGAACGCTCTACGACCTACACCCACCCCTTCGACAGGCCAACCTCCTACAGGTTGAACTCGCTCCAAGCATGACGACAATGGTACGCCGACCCCGCCTTCCCACCACCATCTGCATACGGGCCACGAATGCAATATTGTAATGCCAGGACTGACTGTCTTAGGATCTCCGCGTCGGCAACAAATATAGAATCGGTCGAAAAATTGGTAGTGGCAGTTTCGGTGACATTTACCTTGGTAAGTGTCTTTGGTAGCCTTGCTCTCACACCCAGAATTGACTCTAATACAGGCACCAACATCATATCGGGCGAAGAGATCGCTATCAAGCTCGAGAGCGTCAAGGCCAAGCACCCGCAGCTCGAATATGAGGCCCGCGTCTACAAATCCCTCGCCGGTGGTGTCGGCATCCCATTCGTCCGCTGGTTTGGAACCGAATGTGACTACAATGCTATGGTTTTGGATCTCCTAGGCCCCAGTCTGGAGGATCTCTTCAACTTCTGCAACCGCAAGTTCTCTCTGAAGACCGTGCTTCTTCTCGCCGACCAGCTCATCTCCCGGATTGAGTACATTCACGCAAAGTCGTTCATCCACCGCGATATCAAACCGGATAACTTCCTTATGGGTATTGGCAAGCGTGGAAACCAGGTCAACGTGATCGATTTTGGCCTAGCCAAGAAGTACCGTGACCCGAAGACTCACTTCCACATTCCGTACCGTGAGAACAAGAACCTTACTGGTACTGCCCGATATGCTAGCATCAACACTCACTTGGGAGTCGGTAAGTCATCCGCTATACACGCACATAACGTTTGTTAATCTTTCCAGAACAATCTCGCCGTGATGACATGGAATCCCTAGGCTATGTCATGCTCTACTTCTGCCGTGGTTCCCTGCCTTGGCAAGGACTCAAGGCTGCCACGAAGAAGCAGAAGTACGACCGCATCATGGAGAAGAAGATGACGACTCCCACCGAGGTCCTCTGCCGTGGCTTCCCCAACGAGTTTGCCATTTACCTGAACTACACCCGTTCCCTCCGCTTCGATGACAAGCCTGACTACTCGTACCTTCGCAAGATCTTCCGCGATCTCTTCGTCCGCGAGGGATTCCAGTATGATTACGTCTTTGACTGGACCGTGTATAAGTACCAGAAGAATGCCCAGGCCATTGCCCAAGCTGCCGGAAACGCAGGGAATGGCGAGGAAGAAGACAAGAACGGCCGCGGACGCCACGTTACCACGACCAACGCCGCTAATGCTGGTACTACGGCTGCCGCCACCAACAAGCGTGGTCCAGTCAATGCACGTCAAGAGGGCACCGGAATGTGAGTTCGACAAATCTGATCCTAGTAAGGGCCTCTTCTCCTCTGCGTTTAGTGTTCGATCATAACGCTCGGCGCGGGGGATTGCCGTTCAGACCTTACTAACCTCTGTTTTCTACGTTCAGGCAGCTTCGTTCGTCCAAGCGTGGCGGTGGGGATCAGTACGCAACTGGTGGCTACTGATCCTTGATGCAGCTTTCGATTCGTCATCTCCAATCTCTCTTTAGTGGACGTCAGGTTTTGCAACACGGCTCCACTTGCAATCAACGAATGGGAAACGCGGCAGTGCCGTCCTGCGACCTTATTGGACGGCTGTCAGTGCCCCCTCGATCAGTACACGGGCTTTTGTTCGTCGATTTTCTTTCCTAGGACCTGGCTACCACTCTTCGATGTCTTGCGCTCACCATGGCCTCGGATGTCTGGCGGCTTTGCTGCATAACTCTGGACTCGTCCCATATGGTATCTCTCTTACGGACTAGCTTTCGACCGGTATCATATCAACATCAATTATTTTATATGGATTCGGCCGGATAGCGTCCTCTAGAGTTTACCTTGGAAGTCAGACCACAGTTTACTTGGACAGAATTCCTAGGAATGATCATTGGTCGTCTGTTTGATTTCATGGCATTCCTCTCACATTAATTATCCCCTACCCCTGTGTTTTCCTGCGTTTTCTTAATCTGCCCCACTTCCTTCGTGCGTCTTCCCCCTCCGTGGCATGGTCTACCAGCTTGTGGGGAGGTTTTCAGACATCAAGGGGACGAATATATCTAAATTGCAATTGCGACTACTCGGAGAGGAAATCGAAGGATCCTTTTGCCGGTGGGGCGCGGAGGTGGATCACAATGGCGGGCAGCTGTGTAATATCTCATACCAACACGATGGGAGGACTTCTTAGGGCGACTCCCGGGGAGGTGCGAGAGATCTAGCATGCTACCAATGTGGTCGAAGTGTGGTGCACAGAGAAGATGGTGCTAGATTAGCTGCTTTTACTTTACACCCACGACTTTCCTTAAGAGGCTTTCATAGAATCCATCTCGGTGCAACTTCGCTTCTTGATATTCCGTGCCGTGAAGTCGATACATGGATCTTTTGTTAGACAACGGCGAATTGATGATTGGCTCAATGTCAATCCCAAAGCGGATTAGCGCATTTCCATCCGTGAAGAACGATGTTGTAAGGGAACTTTTCTCGCCGCCTGCACACGACACTTGCACACGCCACTGAACCCAACCTGTTCCTAATATGCTCACAGCGCGGATCTTGCAATCCACCTGTGTATCATGCAGACTTAGTTTCCTAATTCCACATGCGCGTAGCGCTCAATCGAATCTAAAGACACACGTTCTGCGCTCAAGCAGCCATCCTCGAGCGTGCACTCTAAGGTCTAGGGGACAGGATGTAGCACAGGGCAGGACATTCTCCACATCGTTCCGACGGCAGGACAATCAGGAATATGCAACGGGAGCAGCAGAGAGATTTGATGATACCCCTTCAACGCCTGTCGAACGACTCAATGTCGAGGTCGAGGCGCGGAGAGCACGGCAACTATTCGGCGATGCCTTGCCACGAGGACACCTGAGCGAAGATGAATATACAGTCTACGAGAGATTGTATGGGACGCCAGTATTCGTGGACAC
>Ga0115854_10363_pt1 | contig 10770 bp, 10 predicted proteins | sample InSIn2SAF170_FD_83868 | JGI IMG/M metagenome (GOLD analysis project Ga0115854, IMG submission 83868)
GAATGGTTTGAAAATTGAATTCATCAAACCTTGAAATGTTGAAGGTGCATTGGTAAGGCCAAAAGGCATGACCAAAAATTCATAATGACCCTCATGAGTTCTAAATGCTGTTTTTGGAAGGAAATGTTGGCAATACACCAAGCACTTAAGAAATGGTGACCCTACCTAATGGGAAGACACTTCAAGGTAAAAATGGATCATGATAGCCTTAAATACTTTTTAGAACAAAGATTATCCTATGAAGAGCAACAAAAGTCGGTCACAAACATGTTGGGTTATGACTTTGAAATCATCTACAAAAAATGGAAGCAAAATGTGGTGGCAAATGCACTCTCAAGAAAGGATGAGGATGTGGAAGCATTGTTGTGCGCCATTTCTATTATCCAACCAGATTGGATAAATGAACCAAGGGAGGAATGAAAGAATGATGAAGAAGTGTGTGCACTTATTCGAAAGCTACAACAAGATTCCAGTACGTCTGATACATTTAGCTGGAAAAATGATTCGTTATGGTAAAAATATCGCTTATACCTCTATAATAATTCCCAGCTAAAACAAAAGATTCTTATGGAATTGCACACTTCTCCCTAAGGAGGGCAGTCAGGATTTTTAAAAACTTACCACATGGTTAAGAAAGATTTTTTTTGGATGGCCTTAAATCAGATATTCAAAAGTTTGTTGCAGAATGTTTGGTTTGCCAACAAAATAAATTCGAAATAATTAAGACATCGGGTCTATTACAACCTTTATCCATTCCAAGCCAACATTGGGAGGAGGTTTCAATGGATTTTATCACAGGTTTACCCAAGTCTAAGGGAAAGAGTGTCATCATGGTGGTAGTTGATAGACTTACCAAGTATGCACACTTTTGTGCATTATCACATCCATTTAAAGCTAGTACAATTTCTACTGCATTTATGGAAATAATTCAAAAGCTACATGGAAACCCAAAGATTATTGTAAGTGACAGAGATCCCATTTTCACTGGAAATTTTTGGACAGAATTATTTTCGTGTCTTGGTACTCAATTAGCTCATAGCTCATCTTATCATCCTCAATCTGATGGGCAAACTGAGATAGTAAACAAATGTTTGGAAGGATATCTTCGTTGCTTTGTATCTGATAAACAGACATAATGGGTCAAATGGATGCCTCTGGATGAATGGTGGTATAACGCTTCTTTCCATACAACAACAAAAATGACCCCATTTATGGCACTTTATGGGTATCAACCACCATTCATCACATCATATTTAAGAGAAAATTCTAAGGTTCAGGTAGTGGAACATCACATCGAACTTCAAAAACAAGTCCTCCAACTCTTAAAGCATAACCTCATGTTGGCACAGAATAGAATGAAACAACAGGCAGATCAACATCGCAGTGAAAGATGTTTTGATGTAGGTGATTGGGTATTCCTACGAATACAACCATATAAGAAAATGTCCCTCAAGCAAGCTAAGAAGGATAATAAATTATCACCAAAGTATTATGGTCCGTACAATGTGTTGCAAAAGATTGGTACTATGGCATACAAATTGGAGCTTCCTACAGCTTCTCGATTGCACCCAGTTTTCCATGTTTCATGTTTAAAGAAGGTTATAGGTGAAAATCTCCCAGTTCAAACAATATTGCCAGAACTTGATGAGGAAGGAAAAATTATATTGGAACTGGAAGTAGTCACAGAAACAAGAACTCGACTGCTATGAAATCGATCAATTTCAGAGTGTCTTATCAAGTGGAAGAACTTATCCGCTGAAGATTCCACATGGGAGGATGAGAATTTTATGGAGAAGTATCTAGAACTACTTAAGTGTTGAGGAAAACACTTTTTTTGAAGGAGAGGGGCATGTTGGGTCCCTATAATACTAGTGATTACCCCATTACTATTGTAGTTATAGCCCTTATTAATATTGTTGTGCCCCTATTGCCCCCATATTGTTATTATTGTGCCCCATAGAATCCCTCTATTGTTATTTTTGTGGCTTTATATTATTATTGTTAGGTCGGCTAGATTATATTGTGACTCCTTAGACTCCTATATATAGAAAGGAGGTTTTGTCATTTTTATCATCCAAGAATTGGTCATTTATGTAATGTAAAGGAGGTTGCCCCTTTGAAGAGGCTGAATTCTAAGGTGTTGATCTATCTTTTCTATCTTTTCTTGAGCTGGTTTCATAACATAAACTTCTTCAGGAGGCCAGCAGTGAGGAAGATCCCATGCAGAGAAGGTTGAATCAAATGATCCACTTGTAGCAAACAAGAGAGGAAGTTTTCAAGAACACATCCAAGTTGCAGGAGAAGATAAAGAAAATCTATGACAGAAAAGCAAAGGCAGATAAATTTCAAGTGGATGGTGTGGTGCTGAAGTGGAATGCAAGAATGAAGAGAAAGGCAAGCACAAAAAGTTCGAAAATGTTTGGAAGGTCCTTTCAGCATTGCAACATATAGGGGTTAAAATGCTTTTCTTCTGAAGGAAATGAACAGGGAAGATTGTCCTGGAGGGCCGATCAATGTTCGGCTGCTCAAGTGGTATCACTATTGATATAGAAACACTACTTCCACTGTCATTGTAAATACCGTTTTTTATTTTAAGTTTGGTTTCAGTCTGTAAAGTTAGTTTTTGAGTTATTTCAATGTCAAGTTTGAGTTAATTTCTTGGTTATTCCATTTTTATAAATAAGTCGGGGTCCTGTGTTGTTTATCTAAGTAATGACTCCATAGCCCAATGGACAAAGGCACTGTCTAGCTCCTCTAGAGATCTGATATTCTTGGTACCTCCAAAGAGCTACCATCTCCCATTGGAGCCAATGTTAGAGTCGCTCTGGTCAGCCCTCCGTCAGGGATAGAAACTCTTTATGCATTTCATTCTAGGTGTCCCGCTCCATTCACTCAGCTGCATTCTGCTAGGGGCATGCCATAATCTGATGAAGAAGGTCATGATGGTTATTTTTCCCTCAAGTCTGGTTCCTGCTGGCTCAGGTCTTTTATGAGTAATCACCAAAGTCCATGGCGGTCAAGGTTTGGTCCTTTACGGGACCAAGGTCATTTTTTATGTTTGGGTCTAGGAATCCATCGATTTGGTCTTTGAAAACATGTCTAGTAAAGCCATGCAGGCCAGAAGGATGCCCTTACACAGCTATGGTTTAGAGAGTTTCATCTTCAGGTGAAAATACTTTGACTCTTCTTCAAAACTCTCTTTTGAAGAAAAGTCAAAAAGGGTCATTTATGAAAATATTTTCCAAAAAAATCGCCAGTTTATTTTTTCAGATGCAGTCATGGTTTCCAAAGCCAAATGCCTAGTCACACAGTCCCCATAAAGAAATGCTAAAAATTTCATTATGTGAGCCAAAATTTCAAAGAAAGAAGTAAAAATTAGGGTGTTTTAAAGACAATGAAAAAGGTGCAAACACAACTTTAGAAAGTGGGTTTTCAATAAAGAAAAAATCAAACCCATCTCCTCCAAGGCTAGAAATACATGTTTTGACCCAAACCAAAGGCATTGTGCTCTTGCAAGACTTGGAGAAAGCATTTGAAAGGTGTGAGTGTGAGTTTGGAGAGTTTGAGTGAGCAGAAGTAGGATTTGGGAGCGTGCGGTGCATATACCCAGGGGCACAGCACACTCACTGGATGCGGTGCACACGCAACCAGTCCGCCGTTGAAAGATTGCAAAGCCACGGTGCATACAAAGTGCATGGCACACACAGTCCAGCGGCCAAGAAACGGTGTCAAACCACTTCAAACTTTGGGGAAGGCTATCAAATTTAGAGGTAAGCCTTATGACATTAACAACTCATCAAATTTTTTCAAGGATATGGTGTTTGTGAAGAGGTCGAATGACACCCAAAATGCATAATGTCAACAATGAAAAAAATCACCAAGAAAATGAGGGTTGCAGTTGTAAATTTGTGTTGATACTGCCAAGGTTTCACTCCACTCACCTAGTCCCCTCACCTATAATTTTTTTCCCATCCTTCCTTGTCCTTTTTCCTAAAAAACCCTACCCTAAGTCACTGTTAAACCCCCTCCGTATTCCTCCACTGTTTTGTTCATGCAAAATCACCAGAGGACCAGCTTATTGGGCAAGCAAAGCTCTGGAAGAGGGGTGCATGATCAAAGGGTTAAAGAGTCAAACAATTAGGAAGAAATTTGGGTGTTTTCATAGTGCACGGTGCACACACCCAAGAGCACAGCATACTCATTAGGCACGGTTCACACAGGGCCCATCCACCATGTAAATAAAACAATGGCGCGGTGCAGACCCGGTGTGCGGTGCACTAGGCAGTGTATGCGGCGCATAGAGATAAAGCCCCGAAACTGTTCAATCTGCCTAAAACAATTTTTGGACACTCACCAAATTTGAAAGGTGGGCCACATACCTCCTTTCTTGCATCAAAACTTGAAAGGGATAGCATGGTGGTAGGGGTATAAATCAAGTACAAACATTTTTATAAAGCCAACAAAAGAAAAACAAAGAAATCATGATCCTAGGGTTTATGCTACAGTGACAAGGTTGTCAATATGTTTCAAACCCTGCCCCATCAACACTATGCCCAAACTACTCCTAAATCCCTGACAAATCTCTCCCTTTAAACCTCTATTCCCCTTTCATCATTCCCCTCCTAATACTCCCTGTTTTATTGTCGCCTTGGTGGTAGATTTTCAGAGCAACTACTAGCTTCATTAGAAATTCAAGGGCAACATAAAACTCAGGGTACAAGGAGCAGTAATGGCATCAGGAGTTTCGTCAAATTATGAGGGGGAGACCTACAATGAAACATCTTCAGGAGAGAGGGCCCATAGGAGACATCACCGGAGTGGCAAACATCTCAGAGATGAGCCAAACACCCTCACGGAGCTGCAGGCATGCCCACTTGCCATGTCTTGTTTCCAGCACTTGGCATGTTATAAATTTTGCCAAAAGTTGGAAAATGTCAGAGTAAATCATGACTTGGCTTTCCTTTTTGCACTTCGTTTATAGGGAGGTCAATCTATCTTGGCTGGGGTCACTTTCACATTGACACCGAAAACCATATCAATGGCAACAAGGATACCAAACATTGGGGAATAGTGGCATAAGAAAAAGAAGGTGGAGAGGCATCATTATGAGCCTTACAACAAGAACAGCTGTTTGAGCCAGCTCACTAGAGTCTTTCCATTTATATTTTTGAGGGATGAGTATGCCCCACTCATGAGATTGATCATGAAGTATTTCAGTTGTGAGGGAAGGTTTTCCGGCTTCTATGCCTATCACATCAGGTTGCTCATGCACTTCACCAGGGTGCGGATGATGAACCTCCCATTTTCATGTGCAACAACATAGAGAAGATGAAAAACTGTTTGCAGCACAAGACCCCTCAACAGTAGCTAAACAGTGTCTATCATTTTGCTCTCATCAGGATTTTGGTGGGCCAACAGTTGGGATTACAGGGTATTACCTGGGAGGACTTCATCTCCCGTGATTTCTTCAGCGCTCCACCAGTGGTATTAGAGGTAGAGCATGAGGTTGGGGCTCGCTCACATCAGTTTGAGTTCCATGAGGTTGCCACCATGCCAGTGTACATCTCATATTAGACAGGTAGTAGACCCTTGTTTGCAGTAGCAAAGCGAGTGTTATCTCCACCCGGGCTGGAAGGGGCCTTGCTTTTGACATCGTCATCACAAGAGAAGAGTAGAGGCAAAGAGCCAGTGAATGATGAGGGGCCGTCAGGAGAAACATCAGGTGAAAGATAGACCGAGTTTGTTCTCCTTCACGATGATGACACAGATATAGAACCAACAAATGAGGAGCTTAGAGAGGTCATCCAGGAACAACAAGCAGACATTAAGGCCTTGTCCCTCGACTTGGAGACAGCCAAGTGGAACATGAAGTACATGGAATAGAGAAATAAGTAGCTAGAGGATTAGTAGGTGATCATGGAGCTACAAAACATTCATGAGCATCGCCAAGCTGCTCAAAGAAGAAGGGTTGAGCTCACATCTTTGGAGCAAGAAATAAATGAAGATCGGAAGGCCAACATCAAGAGGACCAACATGAATTTGGACAGGCTACTAGACAAATTTGACAAGGACCTTGCGCTGTTGAGGTACATGGCATTTCACTACCGGGCACAAAACATGAGCACCAAGGCCTAAATAAAGAGCTTGAAGGCAAAATTGAGAAAGGCAACAAGGAGGGCAAAAGAGGAAAAGGAGCAAGATAGACTTAGAATCTTGGCTGAGGATTCCTTGGCTCAACATGGCACCCCATAGGGAACCTCCAACCCAAATTTCAGTGAATTTGGGGAAGTTTTGGTCAAATTTTGATTTTTTGGGCAAAAAACAGGAAATTCCTCCCAGTGGCGTGACGCTAAAATTCTAGTGCTCCAATCGAGGAACGGTTTGCACTTTTGTATTTAGCATCGAAAATCATGACTAGTGGTGTCTAGGCAAGAAATTTTGACAAGATATGGGCCTCCTAAAGGTCAAAAAACACCCAAAAGTGGCCTCTCTGCCACTTTTTTGACACACAGAAAGCAGTCTTGGGAGGATGAAGATTTGGAGGGGCAAATGAGCTCCAAATTCAAAAATTCTAGTTGGGCTAGAAAGTAGACAGGACAAGCTTTAAAACAAGCCCACTTGTGTACATTTTGGACACCTGAAAGTGCCCCAAAGTAGGCCCCAAAGTGGCACGACTAACAGAGAATTTGGCGCGGCGCACAGAGGAAAAACTGCCAATTTGCTCCCATTTCGTGAAATTTTCGTTCGCGACTTCTCCAAGTGGGCCCAATCATCTACACTTCAATTTTTTGGCAGCAAAGGTGATATTTGAAGAGACTTTTCTCCAGATTGGCATCCATCCAAGTGGCAAAGGAATGCAAAGGTTCACCCAGCCAAATGTCATGATTGTGAGCATTACACCTGTAGCCGATGGTTGGCTCTCCAGCTCCATTTTGTAATCATTCGAGTAACTCCCCAACCCTTGGGCGTTCTATTTCTTCCTCACTCATTCTATATATTGTATGCAAGCTATTTGCAAAGGGTTGGTTGGCTCATAACTTCTGGGAGACTGTGGAAGAGAAACTCTGTTTCTCCACTGTGTAATTTTGACAGAGAATTAATGAAAGGGAGCGGCTCTGTTTCATGAGATTGTTGTGGTTGTGAGTGTAGAAAATGTGTTCTTATGTTTCATATGTATCTTGTTATGTTCCATATTTCAATTCATGTTTAGTTTCAGTGAAATTTTCTGAGTGAGATTAGGTAGAATTCAATTTTTATTACTCTTCCTATGGGAAAGTTTCATATACAGTGTTATTTCTTCTGTTGAAAAGGATTCATACCACTATGCCCTTTTCATTTTCTTTAGCAATCTATTCATGCCGCGGCAACTCAAACTAAATTGCTACATTTTCCGCCTACCTTGCCTCAAGGAATAATCTATGCCTTTGTATTAAATTCTCTGTTCATTATTGAGTGCCAGTCCCATACCATCCCAGAAGCTCGACCATTCATAAAAATTTGTTCCCGAATCCCTTTTCACTTACTAGCCTAAGGTAAATATTTCATTTCAAGTCATCTCAGACCATTTTTGAGTATATATTCATTGAGCGTGACTCAGAGAGAGCCCTCTCCTGTTCTGGTAGGGCTAGCTACCAGAATAAGCGTGGTTTGTGGTTGCCATAATTTTTGCCTTTCTTTAGCCTAGGGCAGATTTAGGTGATAACAACGGGGATCTAGAAGATGAGATCTACATGAAGCAAGATGAAGGTTGTGCAATGAAGGGTAAGGAAGAATTGGTATGCAAGTTAAATAAGTCTTTGTATGCATTAAAATAGTCACCAAGGATGTGGTATCAGAAATTTTATAGATTTATATGGGGACTTGGCTTCACCAGAAGAAAAGAAAATCACTGTGTGTATTTTAAAATTAATTGGTGACCGTGTTATTTATTTGGTCTTGTATGTGGATGATATGTTATTGGTTGGAAATGACAAAGAAATTATCTAGGATTTGAAGACCCAATTGTCCTCCAAATTCGACAGGATAGATCTTGGTGCTACAAACTATATTTTGGGCAAAGAAATTAATAGAGTCTGGGAAAAGAGGAAGCTCTGGTTAAACCAGAGGAAGTATGTCAAGACAATATTGCAAAGGTTTAATATGCAAGATAGTAAACCGGTGAAGGTTCCTATTCCTATAGGTGTGAGGTTATCTGTTGAAAAGTGTCCCAAGACACAAGAAAAGGAAGAGGACATGTCCCATGTTCCATACGCAAGTGCAGTCAGTAGCCTGATGTGTGCAATGGTCTATACTAGACTAGACATTCCACATGCAGTGGGAGTATTGAGCAGGTTTATGTCAAAATCAAGGAAGAAGCATTGGACAACAGTGAAGTGTGTTTTTATGGATTTGTGTGGCACTATCGGTTATGGTTTGTGTTACCAAGGAAGAGCAAGATTGGACAGAGTGTTGGATATTCATGGCTTTGTTGATGTAGACTAGGCTAGAGTTCTGGATCAGAGAATATCTACAAGTGGGTATGTGTTTAACCTATTTAGAGGTGTAATCAGTTGGATGAGTAAGAAAAAATCTATAGTGGCACTCTCAACTACAGAGGCAGAATACATGGCAGACACTCATGCAAGAAAGGAAGCAGTTTGGTTGCAGATATTGTGTTCAAGTATGGGGTTAGTACATGGAGCTATAAGGATAGACTGTGACAACTAAAGTGCAATTTTCTTGGAAAAAAACCACACATATCATTCAAAAATAAAGCACATTGATGTTCAGTATCACTTTGTGAGGGATATGATAGAAGACAAAAAGGTGTTGCTGGTAAAGATGGACACTTTAAAGAATACTACAGATGCATTGAAAAAAATTGTGAGCTCTGAGAAGTTATCTTGGTGTAGAGAAACAATGGGTGTTTCAAGGCTAGATAAATGACTCAAACACATATTTCATTAAACTTGGAATTAGATAGCGAATCTAGAATTTAAAAATAACAAAAAAAACTCAATTTTAGTTATGTAATTGTAATAAAAAAGTTCCAATTTTATTGAAATATTTGTTCTAAGCTCTCTTGTGGCCCCCTGTGGAAAGAAAACAACAAGTGGGAGAATTTTGGGTTGTTTTATATTCTTTCAATGACTAGCCCACGTAGTTAACTGGGGGTTAGAGGGGGGGAGGTCATAGGACATTTGAGGTGTACTCGTAACCCCATTTTATGGGGTCTAGGGTAGTGCCCTGAAAATTTTTGGTTTTGGAACCTATGTTATGTTGGGTGGACCCACCTACGGTTTTGTGCATAATTTTACACATGTTTTTTGGATGTGATGGTTTTTGGTCCATGGTATTGGATGCTTCAACATGTATAAATATGTATTGTAACATTGAAAGGAAAATAATAAAATATCAAGCTGGTAGTCCTGGTTTTGCGATCAAGGGGAAAATCTATGTGTATATGTGTTTTATGTGTTATGCTCTCACATTGTTTATTTTATGTGTTTTAGAATTTGTATGCAGGTAATTTCTATAAGGGGTTAAAACCTACAACAACAACAAAGTTAAATCAGTGTGGTCTGTGGTATGCAAGGATAAGCATGGATGAGATACCGGAAGAAAGGTTTATTGGTAAGGACAATGTGGTTGTGGATGTGTGGTACTATTGTTGAGCATGCGTTGTATATGTTGTACATGTTACATCTATGATGTGTGCACTTGTGTTGTTTTGTATACATAGCATCTGTACATGTTATTTATGCAATGTTATGTACATGGTGGTACAAATAGGGTTGTACAAATATTGCATATGGGGTGTTATATACATATTTTACTATCTTCATGATGTATATGTGGTGTGTGTGCATGTGGTGCTTTGTGCATGTTGGATATGCAGTGTTGTGTACGAATGATGCTATGTACATGTTGGAAAGATAGTTCTATGTACACTTGGTGCTGTGTGCATGTTGTACATATGGTGCTATCTACATATGATGTTGTGTGAATGAATATACAAGTGGTGCTATGAGCATGTGGTGTCATGTACATGTACATAGGGTGCTATGAGCATGCAGTGTTATGTACATGTCGTGCATGTGATGCTATGTACATATGGTGACGTGTACACATCATGCGTGTGATACTATGTACATGTGGTATTGTTTACATGTTGTACAGTGGTGTAGTGTACATGTTGTGTTGTGTACATGTTGCTGGTGGTGCCATGTACATGTGATGTCGTCAACATGTTGTGTAGGTGGTGCAATGTATATGTGGTATTGTGCACATGTTGTACATATGGTACCGATGTACGTGTGGTATTGTGTGCAAGTCGTTGATGTTGTGTTGTGGGCATGCGGTATTATGTATATTCATCATGTGGTCATGGTATTGTGGTGTGTGTACTCATTGTACGGTACTCTATGTAGGTACTTTCACTGGGTGGTATTTCACGTCGAGTATAGATGGATACATTGTATTGTATAAAATGGGTGTAGGTGTATGTGTTGTATGTTAGGTGTAGATGCATGTATTGCATGGTGTGGTATGCTCTGTCGCTGTATGTGTGTGAAGCACACTATATGAACATGGTTGAGGAGAAGGAACTGGGTGTTTTTCTAGTGTAGAAACCGATCTGGAATACATATCGAACAAAAACAAAAGTAGAAGCTAAGGATTCATGAAAGGATAAGTATCATCATTTTATTTCAATTTTATTATGCATGTGATTTATGACCATGGTATATGATGATTATATGTGATCTATGATTCTTGTTTATGATGGCTACA
>Ga0115854_10364_pt1 | contig 10762 bp, 8 predicted proteins | sample InSIn2SAF170_FD_83868 | JGI IMG/M metagenome (GOLD analysis project Ga0115854, IMG submission 83868)
TAAATTTGATTGATGAAGACATCTAAACGTAAGGAAATTAAATTTTAGCACAAAATAAGTTTTTGGATATGCATGTTAGAAAATGTAATGGAGATACTAAGCACAAGTTGATTGTCTCTAAGAAGTAACATTAACCTTTCAAGAACCCTATAGAAGATAAGTATGAAGCTTTGGTAGATAGTCACCAAACTAAAAGCAACAATGATGGGATGACCAAAATAAATTGATTATAAAGCCCCAAATATGAATTCATTTTCAAATTTGATTACTCAAAATGAGGGACAATCACAACCATATAGGAACAGTAGTATTAAATCTTAACAATGATAGGAAAGATTCATTGTGATGAGGGGGCGATGAGTGATGGACATGATATCTTGCATTCGTGTGATAGAAGGGAAAACCCCTTCATTGGGGTTGTAATTGGATATAATTCGCCTCGTGGTAGGTGGGTGGATGGAAATGGAAGTTGGTATGATTGTAGTAGTGACTGAAGTTGTGAAAATGATTTAGCTCGATTGAGGGTAAAACTAAATTTCGATTGGCGCATTGATTTATTGGAGGAATTGATGGACGTCTAGAGGATTCACAACAAGAATAACGATTTTGATGGTAATCGGAACGAAGGCTCCAATAACGATTCAAATCTTATCTTGAAGGATTCTCCCAATTGCAATGATTGGGGATCTCGCTCCCCAAACCTATCATCGTCGAAGCTCAGGACTGTTGAGATTGATAAAGAGGAATTTGACATTGATTTCGAGGAGAAATAAAAATGCACACTTATTTGTAATATTAAAGGAAAAAGACCTAGCTTGAATGATCTTGAAGCTTTTATCAAGAGGTACTGGTATGTAACATGTTGAGTAACCTTGCTACCTAATAATTTCTTTTCTGTTTACTTTGAAAAACTTGATAATAAGAAGTATGTATGGGAGCATCAATGATTTTTTGCTCAACAAGGGATTTAAATTCGAAAATGATCTCCAAGTTTCAATCCCCTATAAGAAAACATTGATTATCAATTTGTTTGGGTTAATTTGTATGTTGTCCTAATCAAATTTTGGGGGGGGAGAAACTATTCACCAAAATTAGTGATTTGTTGGGCTATTATCAGTATATAAATTAATACACCAAAGAAAATTTGAAAAGCAGAAAGAATATGAGCAAAGCAAGATTGGCCATTCTGATGCTTGAAGATAATCCTTGGCCTTAAACCATCACTCTCTCTTCTTGGAAAGAGGAGTGGATCCAGAAAGTTGAATATGATTTTTTTTCAATCCAGTGCTATGGATGCCAACAACAAGGTCATAAAAGAAAGGATTATCTAGTCAAGAGATTGAAATATAATTCCAAGAATCATATAAATTTGGTAGCTAGGTAGATGGAGAAGGATACAAAGAAGAACACTAAACAAGATTATCTACAACATTTTCTAGATTCTCAAATTATTGATGCTCAAGCTGATGATGAAAACTTGATGCCTTTTATGGAAACCGAGGTATGCAATTCCAAGGACACTAGTGGGTCTCCTCCTGATTTGGAGATCCTTCTAAACCTTGAACCAACTAGTTGTGATTCAAATGGATCAATTAAGTGAAGCCAAGGAAAGTCAAAACCTACTCTGCAATCTATAGGCACAAAGGGGGACAAGTATGATTCTTCTAAGAGAGAAGAAAAGTTTTCGATTATTAGCATCTTAGATGGAAAATATGAAGCTATAAAGGAATACATAGAGAATGCAACTCATAGATACTACTTGCAAAGTTTGAAGTGTAAGAATACATTTTCAGATCTAGCAAAATTGTCATAAGGATAACATAAATTGTGGTAGTCGTAGTAGTATGCAACTACTACGACTACTATGGTTACTATTGCAAGCAAAATACTAAGAAAATCAAGATAGTCTCCATAATGCTACGCATTAGACAAGAGTCTCATAATAGTTTATTTTGTGTATCTCATGATCTTATATTGAATGTCTTTCTATGTAAGCATAGGTTTTGGGAGCTTGCATTTTTTAAAACCTGCTAATTAATTTTACCATTACTTAAAAAATCTTAACAATGATAGCAATTTGGTGGTTGTTATTTTATCAACGAATCAAATTTCTTATATTAAAATTGTTAAATATTTTTATATGACCACGTTAACCAAAGCATGTTGGAAAATCAAAGCCAAAGTGTTACTTTGGAAGAAGCTTGGTCAGAAGATAGATATGAAACTGAATATTGTATTTTATTGAAAATCTTATGAACCAAATTTTATACAGACAAGTTTTGGGTCCCTGTATAAAAACCTCTTTAATATATTTTATTGTTGATCAATAATAATAATAATAATAATAATGTGTAATTACCCAAATACCTTTACAATATTCCACATCAAAAATGGATAAGGTAATGGGTTCTACATAATGTATTTTCGTAAAAAGATAAATACAATTCCACAAAATTCAAATGACTGTTTGTTATTTCCTCATATTCTTTTATAAAGAAAATATTGGACTTTGAGATTTGGATAAATCATGATCTTGACTCTTATCAACTTATATTTCTTACTCTTAGAATAAAATTATCAAATAAAGATAACATTACCAATAATAAGATAAAAAGTACAAATATTGTTCTTAAACATAATTATCTTTTCAAAAGGATCTTCAAGTTGCATTAAACTCATCTCCTAAAACTATATCCTCATTAACTTATTTATATAATACTTTCACCTCAAAATTGTCTACCTATCAACAATCTTGCCAAATGTTTTTCATCCATAACCATTGAAAAATAAATAGTGGCATGGCATGGAATGTAAATTTGCTAGATAAAATATTAAGTTTGTCCAAAATAGTATGATTAAGAATCAAAAAATAAAAGAATGTAAGAACTTGGTTAAATATATAAGAAACAAATATTTTTAAATCGACAACATGAAAAACTTTTAGACCTATACAAACATAATCCAAAATAGTTTGGAGAAAAAAAATAGCTATTAAATAATAAGTGAACTTCAAATTAATGTAAAGAGTTGGAATTATTAGCTATAAAAGCTTTATACTTCACCTTTAAAAATGGAGGACACTTTACAATACATAAAATTATGACTTATCCAAAAGAATATTTTCTCCATAAAGGACATTGAGGATGGAATTGAGAAGATATCTAAAGAGAAGGACAAATACATCAAAGGATATCAAGTAAAACAAAAATTAAAATTGGAAGGTATTCCCTTAACCTTTATGTACAAACCCTTTTCTACATGTCTCTTAGAGAAGGGCCCTGAACAATGGATTATAAGTTCAAAAAAATTAGGAATAAGAACAGTCCATCTAATTATAGAAATATTATGATATGTCCTTTACTTGCCAAACTTTATGATAGTATTCTAAAAAATAAAATTAGTGATTAGCTTGATGATAAAAAATTAAGAGTTAATGGTCAAACTGATTTTAGAAGCAAAAATTCAATAATTAACCACATCCTCATATTTTGAATTGTTGTTGAAAACTATTGAAATAATAAAGATCTATTTTCTTGCTTTGTGGATTTATAAACTTTGATATTATTCCCAAGGATAAAATTTTAAAGCATATGGCCAACTTACAAATACCTTCTAAACTAAGATTTGCAATTCTTCAGCTTAATGAGCAAGTTATTATCAAACTCAAAACAAATAAACGATAGTCTAACGAAATTAATTACAATATTGGAGTTATACAAGGATGCCCACTGTCTCCAATTCGATTTGTTATTTACATAGATCAATTAGAAATATATTTAGAAGTTGGGTGTAGAGGTACCAACCTTTGCAGCCTTTAATATAGAAATAACTAAATCCTAAGAATTAAGTATCAAGTAGGAAATATTAACATAAAATATTAAAGATAAAGTCAACATTTAATGTTCTTTAAACCTATTGGTTTGTAGGACCTATGAAGAGTTTTTAATTATCACTAATGTAGGGGGTGGGTGTTGAACTTAGAATGTGGGTTCCTTCACATCTCACTTGTCTTCCAACTCCCTTAACAAGTGGTGATAAAAGGTAAAGTCAACACCTACAATAATAAATGTTTTCCCTAGATGGAATAATATTTTCTTTTACAAGTAATTTAGTCATATGCCCTCAAAACTCAAATGATTATTTCTTTATATATACACACATAAAAAGAAAAGATCTCTTATTTCAATATGGAGACCACTAAATCTATATAAATTTATTTTAAGTTTTCAAGTGTTTTAGTTTATATACTTTGCACATTGCGAGATTGAATAATGATAAGGATAAAAAAAATTTTAGTTATATCCAATACTGTTAATTTTCAATTTTTATTGCCGCAAAACATTGGTGTAGTGGTAAGGGCTCTTGGTCTTCCTTTGGGAGGTCATGGGTTCCAATCCCACAAGCCAAAGAGAGGAAACTATACCCATGTGGAGGAGTAATAAAGGAAGTGGTAAAAATCATCTAGGTGTTGGTGAAGATTGACCATGGTTTCCTACATGGTAGGTTATAAGGACTCCCCATTACACACACATATCTAAATTCTTCATATTTAACCCAAAAAAAAAGAAAATCTTAAGGCATTGGTGTACTGGTAAGGGCTCTTGGTCTTCCTTTTGGAGGTCATGGATTCCAATCCCACATGCCAAAGAGAGGAAACTATACCCATGTGGAGGGGTAATAAAGGAAGTGGTAAAACTCATCTAGGTGTTGGTAAAGGTCGACCATGGTTTCCTATGTGGTAGGTTATAAGGAATCCCCATTACACGCACATGGATATAGATTCCTCATATCTAACCCTAAAATATTTATGTCGTAAGGCATTGGTGTAGAAGTGAGGGCTCTTGGTCTTCCTTTGGGAGGTCATGGGTTCCAATCCCATAAGCCAAAGAGAGGAAATTATACCCATGTGGAGGGGTAATAAAGGAAGTGGTAAAACTTGTGTTGGTGTTACTAAAGGTCGACCAGGGTTTCCTACATGGTAAGTTATAAGGACTCCCCATACATGCACATGGATATAGATTTCTTGTATCTAATCCAAAAACATTTGTTGCAAGGCATTGGTGTTGTGGTAAGGGCTCTTTGTCTTCCTTTGCAAGGTCATGGGTTCCAATCACATAAGCCAAAGAGAGGAAACTATACCCATGTGGAGTGGTAATAAAGGAAGTAAAACTCATATGTGTTGGTAAAGGTGGACCAAGGTTTCCTACATGGTAGGTTATAAGGAATCCCCATTACACGCACATGGATATAGATTCCTCGAATATAACCCAAAAAACTTATGACATAAGAAGTTTATCATGCTCTTTAATATAATTTTTTTATTGTTCACCATAAATTGCCAACTTGCATGCTTTTTGGGGATGATCTACATCAGCTAAATATACCCCAATTATGAGGATGCAAGTGAGAAGCGAAGCGAGGAGAGGAGCAAGGTCCGTTGAAAACCTAGCACAGGAGGGGTTGAGCGGAGCTTCGATGAGCACATGTGGACTGGTAGGCCATGGAGGACCTGTTATCAGCAACGATGATGATGGTGATTCTGGTGAGGGTGAAGGCAATGTCAGGTGTTACAGATGATGAGGGTTATGGGGTTCAACTACAAGGAGATGTGGGAGAAGATAGGGAGATCGAAGAGGAGGTTAAGAAGAGCAATAAGTTGGCTGAGAGGGAGTCTTTGGGAGGACTGGAAGAGATCGAAGGGGCTTTCTCAATGACGGTAATGGAGATCTACGAGATGGCAGCACATGTTGACCTTTCTTAGTTACTAAAGGAGTTGATCTTAGAGCCAAAGATCTCATGTCTCAGCGAACTCAAACCGACCTCTATATGAAGGATCTATGGGGGAAACCTTGATGGATGATGGTTTTAACTGACATCTCACAAGCAGAACTTTGGTTCAGGTGGAAGGATGAAATCATGTGTTTAATGATGATATAAAGCCATATTTTCTTTGTTCTGGAGATCAACCAAGGGAAACCCTGAGGACTACTGATGTTGACCAACAATCGATAGGTTGGCCTCTAGACTTAGACAAAGTTACTTTTGGTTTTGTGGGTCTTAACAATAGTTGGGATCCATGTGGGTGAGCAGCTTGTAGAAGAGCAACGGTTAGGAGACTATGTAATGGTTAGAAGGTGAACCTAGGGTCTATATAGACCTACTATAGCATGGGAGGCTACGTGAACTTGCAAGGACTAGGGCCTTGCATTTTGGATCCCTATGACTCTACCAACGACATGGAGGCATTTTATAATAAACCGACATTAGCTTTGTTTTGGGAGGAAATGGCCTTGTTTTTATGTTATAAAGGAGTTATTTAGGATTTGCTTGAATGCATCGGAGAAGACTTGATTAGAAGCCAACATGGACCAAGCTCTGAATGCATAGTTTGTGGGCAAAGAACTTCGTTTTTGTCCTTTGATAGATTTACAACATTTGAATTTGGAAAAGTTCAGAATATGTTCGAACATGCATGCTTTGAACCTGTTTGGAGAATTTATGGATGACGTTATCAGGCTTGGAACAATCTTACTTGAAATTTGAATTTCGAAACCTGAAATGGGCAAGACCTTGCCTGTTTTAAATTTTAGCCCTATGTTGAGGTGATAGCAAAATCCTTACGAGTCTATGGGGAGAGATTCCTTGGTTTTGAACGATAGCTAGTGTTCAAATTTGTGGGCCCTGTTTCAATTGTGTTTGTTAGATAGACCCATAAGGCATAAAATAAGTCTTATGAGTTTCAAATTTGATTGTTAGTAAGGCATGCCTTTGATAATAGTTATTTACCAAGAACTATTAGGATTGAAAAGAATATCTTAAAACTTTATGTAAGGTAAGAGATCCATTTAAAATCCCACCCCTTTAACTTTAATAAATTAAAATTAAAAAATAGAACTTAATGCCATTCAGATTAAAATAAATGTCAATCAATCTACATATAAGATAACCTAGCATATGTGAGTTGAATATAGATGTATATTAAACAGAAATAAAACATCAAATGTTATCAAGAGAATTACCATATGAATGTAGCCTTAAGGGTGGGATAAAGTTGAGGATGTAACATCATCTTATTTAGGCCAAATATTTGTTATATTAAAGTTAGTAAGTGTCCCTTCAATTCTATCAATTAATCATGATTAATAAAAAAACAATTTAATTACTTATATATTTTTAAATTTTTAATCAAATTTGAACATGATATTTTATTTCACTTTGTTTTAGACTCACCAATTACAATGAATCTTAATTGGGAAGTGCTAATAACATATTATATCCCTTTGAATGCATTTATGTTAAGTATTCCTCATATAGTAACATTGAAATTAATCAAAAAATATCAAGAGTTGATACAGATGGAGCTAGATCTGATTATAGATGAATATTTGTACCCATCCATGGAAACATTCATTTGGAACATCAATATGAAACTTGGTTCGAGGCTTTTATAAAACCATGGATACAAAAAACTTATAGAACATACTATTACATAAGAAGGTTGATGCCATGTCTATCAAATTAATGCAATATAAAATCTAAATATATTATGATCCTAAAATCATCAATACTACAACAAAACATTTAATATGAGATTAGATCAAGAAGAATTCAAAGATGAGAAAACTCTTTAACTGTAAATAATTTCAAATATTTTGTTGATCTTAAGTATTACTTTAAGTGGTACAAAAAAAATGTGGTGTTCTATTAATATTCATAAGTTCGAAGGTATCTTGAACATTTGCATCGTTTTTAAAAAGAAAACTTGAATTATATTTAGGATTAAAAAATGCTGATAGAAAAAAATAATTGTTGAGCAATTTGTGGAAAAATTAAATAAGTGTGAAATAAATGAATGCCCAAAAAGAAAGTTGTCAATCTACTATTCAATGTCGAATATTATATGAATCCAATAGCCTTCTGTGTCCATATCTTGCTAAAGGTAATTTTTACAAGAGATTCTACTATAGAAATCTACCAAGGAAAAACAATTTTGGCATGAAAGTTATCAGTGGACTCTTGACATTGACAAATCTAGTTGCTGAAGTGGGTTACAGGTAACTACTACAATAAATAAGCCACCCTTGGGATAAAGGAACTCAGTTTCCAATTCGCATTTTCATGTCCATGTAATTAAACTAGTGCCTGGAGAGCATATTCCTGCAGAGAGAACGATAAGTACAAACCGGAACACTCATTGAAGTAATGAACCAATAGTTGCAATAATACAATAATATCACGAATGTTGCCATACATGTTTGTAAACGAGGCCAACTAAATGAGATTCTGACTTTACGACCATTGATCAACTCTGGAAAAGGGAACGGATACTCCATATATTACAAGTGCTAAAAATTTGAAAAAAAAAAACCTATGTTCAATATTAAGAAAATTGTGGCTTCCAAATCAACATCTTGGAGGAATCCCAAGATATACAAAATTTGTTATTTCAAAAACCTTTCAGGTCAATTTAGTGGTTTGCAACTTCTCTTTGAGCAGCATCTTCATATTCAACCTAAGAAAACAAAATTCTCTATGTCAGCATTGTTTCTTCAAAATTCAAAATAGATTTTACTTTTGAATTCAAATCCATCTTATAGAAAATGTCCAAACAGATGACAATAAACATGTTTATATTCCAAGGGCTTAAGAGTATGGTCTAAGATGAGATAAATTATAAACAAATATTCAATAATTAGATCAACTAAAAATCATTGACTGTAACAACTAATCACACCCCTTAAAAGTAATTAACTGAACAGTGCTGTCAAACTCTCCATGGAATTAAAAGAATTATATATATGGAATCATATAAAAAAGGAAATATATCACATCTACAGAACGGTAACCAATGTTCAGTTGCCTTTCCTCTATACAGACCAATTTCAATCAGAATCCATAAGCTTGTAGATTCTGACTATAAACCTACTCACCTTATCAACTTTTTGACCTATCGCTGTAGTTGTAAGTCTTCATACCTGTTAAATTACTCTTGCATCTTTCATTATTTCTGCCCTGGTTGTTTTATATTGGTGTAGCATCACTCACATGAAGATTACTTTTGTCCTTTTTTATTATATGTTTTACCTTTCAACATCTTCCTCACCATTCCCTTAGAGGAAGGCTATAACAGATCCTAGAATACCAGGCTATATGATTTAGTTTCTAACATGAGTAGCAAGTCCTTGTTGGATATGGCCCATCCTTTGCAGAGGAAGTATTGTACACCGGGACCCTATCTCAGCGGTCCCGCTCGCTGATGAGCAGGCTGGGGGGTTTGGGGGGGCGGGAGCCCATCCCCAGGAAAAACATTTTGAGGATTCACCTAAGATTCGCCAGATTTCCACATGGAGTTGGTGGGATTTCCAATGTATCGCCAAAATGCGATGGGTAAAATTGAGGCCATGATATTCTAATACTGAGTTGTGGTTTAGGGTAACAAGAGTTTCCTATATATCGATTGTAATGTGCCATTTGCGGCAGATGTAATGTGTGTAAGCAATAATATAGGAGGAGGAGAAACTCTTGTTTGCTAGATGTAGCCCAAATTGGTTTAACTTAGGTAAATCTCTTGTGTTCAATTGTGGTTGTGTGATTGTTGTGTTTAATTTGCTTCAATTCTGCATTATAATTCTAGAATATGTTTGGATAGGACTCTTCAATCCTGCCATCTGCTTTGATTTACCTTTATCCTCTCTAGAAACATGGTTTGTTCAGTCCATAGCCACCTAAACATTTGTTTCCAAGAAGGAATTGCATAATCATGTTTTCCAACTTTGTATTGATGGTTGAATCAAAGTAAAATCAATACTATTGTATTCATTATCTGCAATTGCACAACTTATGGATGGTGCAATTTATATAACATATCCTTTTAAGTTAAATACAGAAGTGCAAAAGTCAATCTATGTCTAATCAACTAAAACATATGGAATTCATCAAAATTACTTCACCATATCTGTTAGAACACATCAGCAATAAGAATACAAAAAACAGCAGGAAAATAATTTAGAAATAACACAAAAGGTAAAGGTAAAGGTAAATTATATTAACGTCCACTGGATACCAACTGATCTATGGGATGAACAGCTTGTAGTAGGCTATTACACAGAGATTTAACATGGAAAACTTTGCAATGTGCAAGGAAAAACCACGAGGCAAATGACAGCTTCAGTCTTTATTACTTTCAGATTTCACTATACACAAAGACAAGGGGTCTATCCCTTTTTATAAGAAAAATAGGAAGATTCCAATTAAACCCGCTCTACATGTGCATCACGTTTAATAATAGTCATGCATAACAATAGTTGCATGCTATCTAAAAATAGTGACTAATGAACATTAAAGATTTGGATATTGACTTCACTTAACATTCTCCCACATGAAGTCTATATACAAGAATTCTTTGTCTCTCTCTCCCATCCAAGCTGCCAATTTGCCCAATGCTGCCTTCATTACGTTTTAAACAAGCCCAAAGAAGTTATGCACAAATTCAACTTCTATCCATAGTAAATAGCAACATTTGAAGTGCCCCTTAAGTATCTGAATATCCATTTTGTTAAAGTCCAATGCTCCCTATCAGGATTTGCCATGAATTGTCTAACAACTCCCACTACTTGGGCAATGTCAAGTTTGGTGCTCACCATGGCAAACAAGAGAATTCTTATTGCTGATGTGTTCTAACAGATATGGTGAAGTAATTTTGATGAATTCCATATGTTTCAGTTGATTAGACATAGATTGACTTTTGCACTTCTGTATTTAA
>Ga0115854_10365_pt1 | contig 10736 bp, 9 predicted proteins | sample InSIn2SAF170_FD_83868 | JGI IMG/M metagenome (GOLD analysis project Ga0115854, IMG submission 83868)
AAACGGTATCAACGTAGTTGCCATTGCGCAGGGCTCATCTGAATATAACGTTTCAGTAGTAATTGAAAGAAACGATCTTTCGAAAGCTCTTAATGCATTACATGATGCTTTTTTTCTTTCGGGTACAAAAACTCTTAATGTGTATATTGTAGGAGTTGGATTAATTGGTGGAACTCTTATTCAGCAACTAAAAAAACAGGGAGAATTTTTAAGAACGCATCGCTCACTTAATATTAATATAGTTGGTATTGCCAATACAAAGAAAATTTATTTCAATGTGGATGGCGTTGATAAACTAAACTGGAAAGATCAGTTAGAAAAAGAGGGAGAAAGTCTGGATATTAAAGCTTTTACTGAAAAAATGTTTGCTTTAAATCTGCCGAACAGTGTATTTGTAGACAATACAGCAAGTAAAGAGATTACGAAATTCTATAAGAATATTTTGTCCAACAGCATCTCAATTGTGACTCCTAATAAACACGCAAATTCTGGGAGCTATAAGCAGTATGAAGAATTAAAAAATGCTGCTAAAGGACACGGTGTAAGCTTATTATATGAAACAAATGTCGGTGCTGGACTGCCAGTATTAGGGACACTACAGGACTTAATAATAAGTGGGGACCAAATCTTAAAGATTGAAGCTATTCTTTCCGGTACCTTATCTTATATATTCAACAATTTTATAGACGGGAAAAATTTTAGTGAAGTCGTTAAAGTTGCTAAAGATTTAGGGTATACCGAACCAGATCCCCGGGATGATTTAAATGGAATGGATGTAGCACGAAAAATATTAATTCTGGCTCGTGATTCCGGATTTAAGTTAGAGCCAGAAGATGTAGAGGTAGAAAATATACTTCCAATAGATTGTCAAAAAGCTAGAAGTGTTACCGACTTCTTTAATGAACTTGAAAAGGAAAATCAATATTTTGAGAATAAGAGAAAAGAGGCGGAACAAAAAGGAAAAGTATTAAGATTCATAGCCTCACTTGAAAATGGGAAAGCAACTGTATCTCTTAAATCTGTGGATTCCAACCATCCGTTTTATTCTTTATCAGGAAGTGATAATGTTATTTCCTTTACAACCGAAAGATATAAAGACAGGCCATTGGTGGTAAAAGGTCCAGGTGCAGGAGCTGAAGTAACGGCAGCAGGAGTATTTGCAGATATTATCTCAATAAGCAATTACCTGTCTTAACTTTTAATGAACTAACTGGGTACTTCATACCACTTTTGCTGAAAGTAGAAGTTGAATAACTTACAGTTTTAATCCTTAAAGGTTAATTTAAAATAAAGCAAAGTCAACGCCAAGACAAGGGTTGCTGCATTAGCTACAAGGATTGGAAAATTTGAAGTGTAAAATCCGTAAACCAGCCAACATGTTACTCCTGTGCAAAATATGGAGAACATACCAAGAGATAAGTCTTTTGCGGATTTTGATTTCCAGGTCTTTATTACTTGCGGTACAAATGCTACGGTTGTAAAAATGGCAGCAATATATCCTATTATTGAAATTGAAAACATTAATTAAAATAAAAATTACTTTTAGAGCTTACGATTAATGACAGTGGCAGTTTCCTCCCCAAAATGAAGTCCCGTCTTCGTAAAATTCATTTTTCCAAATGGGAGCCTCATGCTTTACTCTGTCAATAATATACTTGTTCGCTTCATAAGATTCTTTCCTATGACTATGCGAAGTAACAACTACTACGGCACTTTCACAAACGTCAAGCTTTCCTATTCTATGTACACAAAAAGCAAAATGTAATCCCCACTTTTCTTTTGCTGAATTTACAATTTCATCGATCATTTTTTCTGCCATTGGTACATATGCCTCATACTCCAGATATTTAACAGGCTTATCCAAATGATGATTTCTAACTTCTCCGCTAAACAGGACAATGCCTCCTGCCTTTGGATGATGAGCTTTTTTAATTATACTGCAAATATCAATAGAGTCTTTAGTAATTAAAGGTAATTTAACCTCCACTTGAGGGTGGGATAATATAGATGTGTTCATTGGCTTTGAGTTGAAAATTTCCGCTGACAAATTCCTCGTTTATAGCAAACCGGCAAGCATTTATAATTTGTGAAGCCGAATCATTTATTTTTATTAATTCATTTTTAAGTTCTTGAATAGTATCTATCTGAGGATTATTAATTTCGAATGATTCGGAATAATAGTCCTTTAAAACAGCAAAAACCTGAATTTTCATGAGATTATATTTAGCAGTAAGATTTTAGAAGCAAAACAACAATTAAATAATTTAAATGAGTTTGTAAAATTCTATTTGTATTGATCATTTTATCCTCCAATTGCCAACATTGAAATTTCACTTCCTTTAAATCTCACTTTTTGTTTGTGATTTAATGCTTCAAGTAGTTTTTTTGAAAGTTCCAGAGCACTATTACTTTCTAAAATTGAAATGGGTTTGTTTTCACTAAGGCAGCCATAAATGTTCCCGAAGCTATCCATACGCAGCCTGTTACAATCATTGCAAAAAGGCTCTGATTCATTGGCTATTACTCCGAAAACTTGCCCTTCATCGGTTTCCCAATAATTAGCGGTGGAAGCTTTTTTCCTTTTTAACTTTAACGACTTGTATTTCAAATCTATTACTGCTAATATTTCTTCCTCTGAATAAAAACTAGATGAAAAATTTCCATTTTGAAGATGCCCCATTTTCATTAATTCTAAAAATCGAACTACAATTTTTCTATCGAAGGCAAACTCTAGTAATGGAATAATCTGGCTATCGTTAGTTCCTTTCATTATCACGGAATTTAACTTTACCTCTATTCCTGAATTTATCGCTTCGTCTATTCCTTCAATTACTTTTTTAATATTTTTTCTTCTGCTTATGTTAAAAAAAACGTCAGGATCTATTGCATCCAGTGAAATATTTAAGTGAGTTAAGCCTGCTTCTGCTAATGCTTTTGCCTTATTTTTTAATAGAAAGGCATTTGAAGTCATTTTGATCTCTTTCATTCCAAGTTCCCTTACTCCAGCTATCAAAGGAAGTAAATCCTTATATAATGTAGGCTCTCCTCCTGTCAACCTTATTACCTCCAGATCCAATATCTCATTAAGTAATTTTATTTGTTTTAAGATTTCATCAACAGAAATAATTTCCCCGTCCTTTGAATCATCCTTAATATCATCTTCGTCTGTTCCACTGACACAATACACGCAACCTAAGTTGCATGAATTAGTGAGACTAACTCTCAGTGTTTTAAAGGTTCTACCTAAGGAATCAATTATCGGCAACAATTTCATTCAGGAAATATCGAATTCATTCTTAACACAAATTAAGTTTTACCACTCCAGGATCTCAGAAAAAGGGGCGTTCTGAAATGATCTTCGAATTTAATGATTATTTCGTTATGCTTTTTAATGAATAACGATAATGAAAAAAGAAGTCCTGAAAGATTTCAAAACTTCTTTTTTATAAACGAACTAAAAATGGATCGCCCGATTTTCAGAAGCAGCTAAACAAGCTTCTTTCATTGCTTCGGTATAGGTTGGATGGGCATGAGACATTCGCGCAACATCTTCAGCTGAAGCTCTAAACTCCATAGCCACGACGGCTTCTGAAATCATGTCGGCAGCTCTCGCCCCAATTATATGAACACCCAGTATTTCGTCCGTTGATTTATCTGCAAGCACTTTTACCAAACCATCCAGATCCATACTTGCCCTCGCTCTTCCTAATGCTTTAAATGGAAACGATCCTGTCTTATATGCTCTTCCTGATTCTTTTAATTGTTCTTCTGTATAGCCTACACCAGCGACTTCAGGCCAGGTATAAACTACGCCTGGAATCAAATTATAATTGATATGTGGCTTTTGTCCCGCTATGACTTCTGCCACGAAAACACCTTCTTCTTCTGCTTTATGTGCTAGCATAGGACCTTTTACGACATCGCCGATAGCATATACTCCCGGAACGGCTGTTTCAAGATGATCATTTACCTCTACTTTTCCTCTTTGGTCTGCTTTTAGCCCGATATTTTCCAGTCCAAGTCCTTCCGTGTAAGGAACTCGTCCAACTGCTACAAGGCAATAGTCTCCTTTTACCTCCAGCTTTTCTCCAGATTTGGATTCAGCGGTAACCGTAACTTCATTTCCTTTTACAGTTGCACCTGTTACTTTATGACTGAAGTGGAAGTCGAAACCCAGTCGTTTTAAAACCTTTTGCAGTTCCTTTCCCAAGGTCTTATCCATTGAAGGAATTAATCCATCGAGGTATTCAATAACAGTTATCTTAGCTCCTAATCTTGCATATACAGACCCCAGTTCCATTCCAATAATTCCTCCCCCTATTACAATCATATGTTTTGGAATCTCAGTTAATTCTAAAGCTTCTGTAGAGGTAATTATTCGTTTTTTATCAATGTTAACATTGGGAATTTTCGTAGGTTTAGAACCAGTAGCAATAATAGTTTTAGCCGTTTTTATTTCCTGTGTTTTGCCATCTGATGCAGTTACCTTAATGGTATTTTTATCGGAAAATGCGCCGACGCCAGTATAAACGTCAATCTTATTCTTTTTCATCAGATACTGGATCCCGTCCACATTTGACTTTATCACCTCATTCTTTCTTTTAATCATCTGCGACAGATTCACTTTAATATCTTTAATTTCAACACCATGTGTTTGAAAAGTATGAATCGCATTATGATAATGTTCGCTGGAATCGAGCAAAGCTTTAGAAGGAATACATCCCACGTTTAGACAAGTTCCTCCCAGCGTAGGATATTTCTCTATAATAGCCGTTTTCATTCCCAATTGTGCGCATCTGATTGCTGCTACATATCCTCCAGGTCCTGAACCTATTACTGTTACGTCGTATTGCATAATTTTAACTTTGTCTTAAGTGCTGAGTAATGAGTATTTTCGCTTAAACTCCTAAAAGCAATCTTGCCGGATCTTCTAAAAGTTGTTTAATTCTTACTAAAAAACTCACCGCTTCTCTTCCGTCAATAATTCTGTGATCATAGGAAAGCGCCAAATACATAATTGGTCTTACTACTACTTGTCCATCTATTACAACAGCTCTTTCTACAATATTGTGCATTCCCATAATTGCCGATTGCGGAGGATTCAAGATAGGAGTAGAAAGCATTGAACCAAAAATTCCACCATTGGTAAGAGAGAAAGTTCCTCCCGTCATTTCTTCAATAGTCAATTTGTTGTCTTTTGCTTTTGTCGCCAAAGCTACAATTGCCTTTTCTATCTGGTCAAAAGAAAGCTTTTCGGCATTTCGGATCACCGGGACTACCAGACCTTTCGGAGCTGACACAGCTACTGAAATATCGATAAAGTCATTATAAATAATTTCGTCGCCATCAATAAATGCATTTACTGCCGGAAACTCCTGCAAGGCCATACAGGCTGCTTTAGTAAAAAAAGACATAAACCCAAGACCCACATTATATTTCTCTTTGAATTTGTCTTTGTACTTGGATCGTAACTCCATCACAGGCTTCATGTCCACTTCATTAAAAGTAGTTAACATAGCCGTTTCATTTTTAGCAGCTACCAATCTTCGCGCGATAGTTTTTCGAAGACTAGTCATTTTTTGTCTTCTTGTATTTCTATCACCAGCCGAAGGAGAAGGAGCCGCAGAAGCTGATTGTTTTGCAGGTTCGGCAGAAACTGGTTTTGAAGAAGCATTTTGTGCATCTTCTTTGGTAATTCTTCCATCCACACCAGACCCTTTTACCTCTTGTGCACTTATTCCTTTTTCAGACAAAATTTTAGATGCTGCAGGAGATGCGTGGCCTGTTGCATAAGATTCCGTTGATGCTCCGGTATTTTTTGTCTGAGAAGTAGTTTCCTGTTTTGACGGAGCCGAAGATCCTTCAGCTTGCTTTGGAGCCTCTCCGGAAACTGTTATTTTACAAATCAAAGCGCCGATCTCTATCGTCTCACCTTGTTTCGCAACTATCTCAAGAATGCCTGAAGCATCGGCAGGTAATTCAAAAGTCGCTTTGTCGGATTCTATTTCACATAAGATTTCATCTTTAGTTACAGAGTCTCCTGTCTTTTTATTCCAAGTTCCTATTGTTACCTCATTTATTGATTCTCCAACCGAAGGAACTCTCATTTCTAATACTTTTCCAGTTGTTGCGCCTGATGCCATTTTTGTTTCTTGCTGAGGTTTGTTTTGTTCCTTTGATATTTCCGGTTTGGATACACCGTTTTGTTCTATATTACCAATCACTTCGCCTATTGAAGCAACTTCACCTTCCTTTGATTTAATGGATAATTTTCCTGCAGCCGGCGCCGTTAATTCAAATGTGGCTTTATCTGATTCAAGTTCACAAATTACTTCATCCAACTTTACCTCATCACCATCTTTTTTTAACCATCTTGAAATAGTTACCTCAGATATAGATTCACCAACTGTGGGTACTTTAAGTTCCATAAGGATTGTTTTGTTAGTTAATAAAAAATATTTTTAATTATAGCAATTTTATTATTTATTCGAAGGCTCTTTTGATAATATTTGACTGCTCTTCTGCATGTTTTTTTGCATAACCCGTCGCCGGAGAGGCACTCACTCTTCTTGAAATAATTTCATAAGACCTACTTCTGAAACTTCTCAACAAATATGACCAGGATCCCATATTTTCTGGCTCTTCCTGCACCCAAAAGATCTTGGCATCTTTATACTTAGAAAGTGCCGCCTCCAATTGAGATGTTGGGAAAGGATGGATTTGTTCTAATCGTATTATTGCAATATCCTCTCTTTTCTTCTCCTGTTGCTCGTTATACAATTCCCAATAAAATTTTCCGGAAACAATTAATACTTTTTTCACTTTGCTAGGGTTTGCATAAACATCAGAAATAACTTCCTGAAATTTATTATTAGTAAATTCTTCCAGGGAAGAAACACAAAGCGGATGACGTAACATTGACTTTGGTGACATTACAACTAATGGCTTTCTAAAAGGCCATGCAAGTTGCCGACGCAATAAGTGGAAAAAATTAGCTGGAGTAGTAACATTTGCAATGACCCAGTTGTACTCTGCAGAAAGTTGTAAAAATCTTTCCAGACGAGCGCTTGAATGTTCGGGTCCTTGTCCTTCATATCCGTGCGGCAGCAACATAACTACCGAATTCATTCTATTCCATTTAGTCTCCGAGCAGGATATGAATTGATCGATCATAACCTGGGCACCATTACTAAAATCACCAAATTGAGCTTCCCAAACTACAAGAGCGTCAGGATTTGCCATGGAATAACCAAATTCAAAACCCAAAACTCCATACTCGGAAAGTAAGGAATTATAGATCATAAAGTCCGATTGTTTAGGATCTACATGACTTAAATTGCAAAACTGCTCATTATTTACTGCATCGTGCAAAACAGCGTGTCTATGGGAAAATGTTCCTCTTTCCACATCCTGACCACTTATTCTGACTTCTTTATCTTCTAATAATAAAGATCCGTATGCAAGCAATTCTGCAGCAGCCCAGTTTAATACTTTTGTTTCAAAGAACATTTGTTTACGTTCCTTCAAAAGTTTTTCAATTTGTTTAAGTGGTTTAAATCCTTCCGGAATTGTTGTTAAAGCTTTTCCAACTTTATCTAAGACTTCTTTACTGATTGCAGTATTTGGTGAGCTCACAAAATCCTCTGCTGTGGATTTCCTAAGTTCTTTCCACGCCTGTTCAGTTTTTTGAAAAGCATAAGGAACCTGATGTTGTTTCACAAGGTTGAGTCTGTCCTGGAGAAGGTTTCGGAATTCCTTATCCATGTTGTCTGCAAGCTTTGCATCCACATCACCTCTTTCCATCAGTTTTTTAAAATATACTTCTCTTGGATTAGGATGCCTTGAAATGATATTATAAAGTGCAGGTTGTGTGAACTTCGGCTCGTCACTTTCATTATGACCATGCCTTCTATAGCAAACCATATCTATGAAAATATCTTTTTTAAACTTCTGCCTGAATTCAACTGCCAATTTCGCACAAAAAACAACTGCTTCCGGATCATCCCCATTTACGTGTAATACCGGGGCATCTATCACTTTTGCTACATCTGTGCAATATATACTTGATCGAGCATCTTCCCAGTCCGTTGTGAAACCTACCTGGTTATTTATCACAAAATGAATAGTTCCTCCTACATGGTATCCATTTAATTTGGCCATTTGAATTACTTCATAAACAATTCCTTGTCCAGCAACCGCAGCATCACCGTGAATAAGGATTGGCAAAACTTTGGAGTAATCTTTATCATAAAGATTATCTGCTTTTGCTCTTGCATACCCTTGTACTACCGGATTTACAGCTTCTAAATGCGAGGGATTAGGTGTTAGCTGAAGATTAAAACTTTGTCCACTAGGAATAGTAATCTGACTTGCGTAGCCCATATGGTACTTCACATCGCCATCTCCCATGGTTTGTTCCAGATTTACGTTCCCTTCAAATTCATTGAAGATCTGCTCATATGTCTTGCCCATAATGTTGGCGAGTACATTAAGCCTTCCTCTATGAGCCATACCAATTACTGCCTCCTTTACTCCCAGTTCTCCAGCTTTATTAATAATTGCATCCAAAGCAGGAATTGTCGTCTCTCCACCTTCGAGCGAAAACCTCTTTTGACCTATATATTTTGTATGAAGGAAATTTTCAAAAACAACAGCCTCATTTAATTTTGAAAGTATTCTCTTTTTTTCTTCCGTAGTGGGATTAAAAGCCAGCGCTTCTTTTTCCGATTTGTTTTTAAACCAACTCCAGATTTCCGGTTCCCGAATATACATATACTCAAAGCCGACAGTTCCTGAGTATATATATTTTAGTTTTTCTATTAGTTCCCTCAATGTGGTAGCACCAATACCAATTTCTTTGGTGGCCTCGAATACGGTGTCCAGATCAGCTTCGCTCAAATTAAAGTCTGAAAGATCGAGTAATGCCTTTCTGTCTTTTCTCTCTCTAACTGGATTTGTTTTTGATTTTAGATGACCTCTGGATCTGTAAGCGTAGATAAGATTCCGGACTTGTATTTCTTTTTCAGTTGGAGCGGAAATAGCGGTTTTTTCAGCGACTTCTACGCTTCCATTGGTACCTTTATTTACAAGAGAAAATTCATACCCTTCAAAAAATTTCTGCCAGGTTAAATCAACTGATTCGGGATTCTCTTTATATGATTTATATAATTCATCGATATAGGCGCCATGCGCATTCGATATATAGGAGTATTTATCCATTTAAAATAAAATTTTCAATAAGGAATGCAAAGGTAAACACTTAATTTTAAAATCAAAATCGCAAATTCGCGTGAACGAATATCGTTGATTATCAATAGAGTTAATAATTTTTGTGATTGTCCCTCTATTTATTCCTTACGAAACATTCTGAAAAGGTTTATAGTGAAACAAGTATGGACAGGAAAACGGTAGTTTATTTTAGCATAATTATCCTTTTACTCATTAATTGTAGTAAAAAAGATGAGAATGGATTAGATATCGAAAGTTATTTCTGCAGAGATAAAAAAAATGAAATTGACACAAATAAAATTAGAGCCACAATAATTGGAAAGTGGCAATTGGTAGCCTCTCTTAGTCCCTGGACTCAAGAAGTAAAACAATTTGAAAATCAACCGAAACAGACCTATTTAATAATATATCCTGATTTTACTTATGAAAGATTCACAGAGGGAGATACTATTTTAAAAGATAAATTTTTAATAACGATTGATAGCACCACCGCTTCAAGTAATGTGGAAGGTAATTTTTGGTTTTGTAATGAAAATATATTGATTACAAGTAATGCCTACCTGGACGGTCCAACTTACAGATATGAACGAAGTAAATAGAAGTTTTAATAAATATTTTAGTATCTGAAAAATAAACTCTACTTTTGCAGTCCTTTTGGTGGACGGGTTCCATCGCGTAAAAAACAAATATGGCAGTTAAAATTAGATTATCCCGAAGGGGAAGAAAAAAACTGGCGCTATTCGATGTAGTAGTGGCAGACGCTAGAGCACCACGAGATGGTCGCTTTATAGAAAAGTTAGGTATTTACAATCCAAATACCAATCCAGCAACCGTTAAAATCAATGAAGATTCTGCATTGAAATGGTTATTGAACGGAGCTTTACCGACAGAAACTGCTAGAACTATCCTTTCACATCAGGGAGTTATGTTCAAAAAGCATTTACAAGTAGGAGTAAACAAAGGAGCAATTACTCAGGAACAAGCCGATAAGAAATTTGAATCTTGGAAATCTGAGAAAGAAGGAACTGTTCTTAACAGAAAAGACCAGCTTGCAAAAGCAAAAGCAGATGCAAAGAAAGCTCGTTTTGATGCTGAGTCTAAAATAAAAGACGCGAGAACAGAAGCAATTGCAAAGAAAAACATTGTTCCTGAACCAGAAGCTCCGGCTGCAACTGAAGAGGCTCCGGCAGCAACAGAATAATTAAAAGAATTTTTAACTTTTAATTATAGTACCATGAGTATTGATGAATGTTTCCATTTGGGTTATGTCATTAAACCGCATGGGGTAAAAGGAGAAGTTCAGATATTTCTGGATTCGGATAATCCGGATTACTATAAAAAATTGGAATCAGTCTTTTTGGAAATTAACCAAAAACTGGTTCCTTTTTTTGTTGGTCAAATTCAAATTTCGAATAATATTGGAATTGTTAAATTTGAAGATGTTCACTCATTTGATGAGGCAGAGGATCTCATTGCTGCTAACCTTTACCTTCCTTTAAGTTTTTTAC
>Ga0115854_10366_pt1 | contig 10725 bp, 15 predicted proteins | sample InSIn2SAF170_FD_83868 | JGI IMG/M metagenome (GOLD analysis project Ga0115854, IMG submission 83868)
GTTCTCAAGTGCTCTGGCATCCCGACGGACGAGCCTTCGCGACTCCGACGGCGGGCCGCGAGATGCAGGTCATGTCTACCAGCGACTGGGAGCGCCAACGCTCCTTCAAGACCGGACACTCAAATGACATCACGGCGGCGGCTTGGTCACCGAATGGAGCTCTATTAGCTACGACATCTAGCGACCTGAATCTCTGCCTCTGGGACGCGAAGACCCAAAAGCTGCTCAAGAAGTATGACGACGTGAAAGCTACGATCTTGGCCATGGCGTGGCATCCGACAGAGAATATCCTATCGTACACGAATAACGACGGCGAGCTCTACATCCACACAGACATTGTTCCTGAAGAGCACGCTCCTCTATTACAAAAGTCACTGCAACCAGCCCCCTTCTTCCACGATCCATCAGAAGACCGATCCGGAATTGCGACCAAGCCACTCACGAATGGCACGAAACATGCGCTACCCGAGCGTCAAGCAAGAGCTGGCAGTGCGGACTCTCTCGATGATATCCTAGGCCCAGACGGCATGAGCGACGATGATGTGGACCTGGAAGACTTTGTCGTAGACGATGATGGCGCCGGCTACGCACCTGCACTCAACGGCCTCCGGAAACGCACAAACGGACATCTCGGTGCTCTCCAATCGCCCAAAGGCAAGCGGCGCGCCTACGGCTCCTCCTTCTCCCCTGAAGCCCATGAAGGCTTCCAACCTGGCAGCACACCATGGCGTGGCAACCGACGCTACCTATGCGTAAATCTGACCGGCTGGGTATGGTGCCAGAGTCAAGAATCTTCTCATCATAGTATCACAGTAGAATTCCACGACGCAGAGCACCACCGCAAATTCCACTTCACAGACCCGTTCCTCTACGACAAGGCCTGTCTAAATGACAACGGCACACTGTTCTCCTGCCAACCGAGAGCCGGCGAGCCGGCGATGATATATTACCGCCCACACGAGACGTGGACGACACGCACAGAATGGCGTACGAGCTTACCGACCGGGGAGTCCGTGACGGCAATCGCACTCTCGGAGAGCTACATCGTGGTGACCACGAGCACGAACTATATCCGGATTTATACGCTCTTCGGACTCCCCCTACGCGTCTACCGCCAGAAAGCAAGTCCGGCTGTGACATGCGCTGCGTGGCGCGACTACGTGTTGACCATCGGCAACGGGCCCGTCTCCAGCGATGGCACATGCCAACTGCTCTACACGATCGAGAACGTGAAGCGCGATGAAGTGCTTCAGTCCTGCGACATCGTATCTCTCCCGCCCAACGCTTCTCTAAAATCGGTGTTCTTCAGTGAAGAGGGCGACCCGTATATCTACGACTCCGAGGGCGTCTTACTCACACTCTTACATTGGCGGAGCAGTGGCCAAGCAAGATGGGTACCTATGCTCGACACTCGACTTCTCGAACGGCGAGCCGGCGGCGGAAAGGAGGAGAGGTATTGGCCGGTCGCCGTCGCCCATTCCGCCAACAACCAGCCTCAATTCCATTGCTTTATTCTCAAGGGCGCCGAGGAGAGCCCGTATTGGCCGATGCCCGTACTCTCGGAATTCCCTCTCTCGATACCGCTCACTTCTCCCTCAGACGTTGAGAAGGAGAGGGAGAGAAATATCGACGCCATGTCCGACGACGAAGATTCTCCGGCTAAGAAACCAGCTTCTCAGACGTCGATGCTCGAATCTTCTCTTATACTTACTTCGACTCTGCATACGCAACTCACGTCGACGCTTTCTCATACTCATCCTACTGCACACCAACGCCAGACTCTCGCCGTGCTTGAGGTGGAGATCAACCGCACCCTGCTTCAATTGCTTGGGCTGGAGTGTCTAGCGGGCGAAGACAGAGGTATGAAGGCGTTGGAGATTGTCACGCTCATGCGCGGGGATGACGGCAAGATGCTGGATTTGGCGGGTAGGGTCGCGCAAAAGTATGGGAGAGAGGTGCTTGGAGAGAAGATCAGGGAGTTGGCGGAGCGGAGGTTGGTAGGTTTGGAGGGGGAGGATGATTGAACGAGGAGGACTGGATCTTGGAGGGTGTGAAGGAGTGCTAGTATGGTGTGTGCAATGTTTATATGGACGGAAAGGGAGGTTCATGACTGTTTGGCGCTGGGGTAATGATGGAATGTTGATGTAGCATGAGCATGAGCATAATCATTGTTTGGTTGGGTAATCGAAGCTGGAACAGCATTAAGAAGTCTATCATCTTCATCTCATTTGACGCCAATGCTATACGTGGGACTAGATTTCATCCAAGATCCAGTTCGAGCAATTTTAGTGAGTGGTCAGAAAGGTCAGTAGAGCCTTGCAAATAGCGGTTGCCTATGTCACAGACCTACGACGTGTAAACGGGTAGTCGTACTATTACTCTGATCACTTATCCACACCTGCATTCATCAAGAGTTCGACATCAGGACTAATATCCAGGGTAACAAATCAATTTACTGGTGTGTACCGCATTAGTGAATCGAGTAACATAGAACAAGGAAAGGTCAATCCGCCCAAAATCTCTCCCGGAGGACCAGGTCATTGACACGACTCTTGTAGCCATCACAAACTCCTAGTATCGCCAAAAGCCCATGCTCCCATCAGCCGCAGCGAAAGCGAGGCTAACCTCCGACCATCGAGAACATGCCAATCAACAATACAGAACTGTTTTTCCACCACACCACTCCAAATACGCAGACACGCCTAGTACTCGGCCTCGACGCCGTCATCGCCCTCGAGCGAGTCCGCAGCGACCTCCTCGTAGTCGCGCTCAAGAGCAGCCAGGTCTTCACGAGCTTCAGAGAACTCACCCTCCTCCATACCCTCACCAACGTACCAGTGGACGAAAGCACGCTTGGAGTACATAAGATCGAACTTGTGAGACAAAGCGGACCAAGCCTCGGCAATGGCAGTGGTGTTTGACAACATGCAGACGGCGCGGTTGACCTTGGCCAAATCGCCGTTGGGCACGACTTGCGGGGGCTGGTAGCAGATACCAATCTTGAATCCAGTGGGGCACCAGTCGACGAACTGGATGGTTCGCTTCGTCTTGAGATGGGCAATGGCGACGTGAGTGTCCTTGGGGACAACATCGCCGCGGTACAGGAGGCAAGTAGCCATGTACTTTCCGTTGCGGGGATCACACTTGACCATCTGGTTGTTGGGCTCGAAGCAAGCGTTGGTGATCTCCATGACCGAGTTGGCCTCGTGGGCAGCCTTGGCCGCGGAAACGACCGGAGCGTAGGCAACAAGGGGGAAATGGATACGTGGGTACGGGACAAGGTTGGTCTGGAACTCGTTGAGGTCGACGTTCAAAGAGCCGTCGAATCGGAGAGAAGCGGTGATTGAGGAGACGACTATTGCACATTAGACGAATCTGAACAAGTGAGCTGATGTTAACATACCCTGCGAGATGAGGCGGTTCAGGTTCTCGTAGTTGGGACGCTCAATGCCCAAGTTACGTCGGCAGATGTCGTAGATAGCCTCGTTGTCAACCATGAAGCTGCAGTCGGAATGCTCTAGGGTGGTGTGAGTGGTGAGAATTGAGTTGTAGGGCTCAACAACTGAAGTGGCGACCTGCGGCGCAGGGTAGACGCAGAACTCCAACTTGCACTTCTTTCCGTAGTCGACCGACAGACGCTCCATCAAAAGAGCGCCAAACCCGGACCCAGTTCCACCGCCGAAGGAGTGGAAAACGAGAAAACCTTGTAGTCCGGAGCAGTTATCGGCGACACGTCGAACCTTGTCCAGGACCTGGTCGATGAGCTCCTTTCCGACAGTGTAGTGGCCACGGGCGTAGTTGTTGGAGGCATCCTCCTTGCCAGTGATCATGTACTCGGGATGGAAGAGGGAGCGGTATGTGCCGGTGCGGACTTCATCGACGACGTTGGGCTCTAGATCGGCGTAAATGGTGCGGGGAACATACTTGCCCTGGCCTAGAGAGTGCGGGTCAGCGTCTGTTATGCCTTATCGAGGCGATATGGCTTACCCGTCTCGGAGAAGAAGGTGCTGAAACCGTGATCGTCCTGGGCGGCTTTACGCTCCTCGGTGAGATAGCCATCGGGCTAAGAAAGCGAGAGTTAGTTTCTTGAAAGGTGCAATGGGGGAATGAGTGTAAACGTACCTGAATGCCGTGCTCGAGGCAGTAAAGCTGTGTGATTTGTCAGTTGAGCAATTTTCCCTGAGTTCGGCCAAGGCATCCGCGAATGGCCCCTCCTTTTCGCATTGCGAGGGCCACAGGAGCGTAGAGGACGTAGTGTCGAGGGAAACTCACCTCCCAGCAGGAGTTGGCGATCTGGCAACCGGCCTGGCCGACTATACGCGTGCAAAGTCAGTATCAACGTATGTCTCTGGCATGTCCCGCCAAAGGCGGTCAAGGCGCGTGCGCGCGTGGGGTGGCGTACCGTTCAAGCTAATAACCTCTCTCATGGCTGCGATTTGGTGGAGTAGGAACTCGGGTATTTGAAATGATCTTTCGCGGCGTTGCTGTGCTCTTGTTGTGAGAGCGGGCGGTGGTGGAGTTTGGGCGAAGCGGGGGGAGCGTCGACGGTCGTTGGCGTTGGTGGTGGTGTTGTTGACGAGATTCGCAGCGCAAAATACTCCCGGCTGACTTAGCGTGTCACTAGGGAAGCTCGGGCCAAGGCCACTTTTTTGGCTGCCTGGAGAGAGAGAGAGCTCAACACGCACAGCGACAGCGACAGCGACACCAATTACCCCAGTTCCCCCCCGCGACGCGACTGCAACATACATTGCTCTTCCAATGGCCCCGCCCTGAGCACGTGAGAAGCAGAGCATGAAGAGCCGCCTGCCGAAGATGCCCCTCGTCCTCTGCCTGCTCTGCACCGTCACACAGCTCTGGACGGTGAAGGCCAACGTCGAGAAGACCATCTTCCTTGGCCCGAGCCCCGTCGCCCTCCCCAATGCTCACCCCGGCCTGGACGACCTGCGACTAGACGTCCTCGACCCGGCCCGCAGTCTCATCCTCGCGACACAGCTGGCCGTTCAGTTCCCCACCGCGCCTGCACCCCGCGGTCTGGAGTCTTGGTACCTTCTGCGCGGCCTAGAGGACGGCCGGAGGTACGAGGTCCGCATCTGCTGGCCTGCTACAGTGAGTTTATATCTCTTTCTACATAATTGTGCTTGCTGTGCGCGGCGCCGCCGGCCGTTGCTGAGCTGCCGTGTCTTTGTTTGCCTGCGACAACAAATGCTAACTCCAAGCTCAGCAACCCACCGACTTCTGGGTAGACGCGTACCCGCTCACTCACGTCTTCGACACACCCGACCTCATATCCTCCCTCGCCCTCTACAGCGAGCAGCGTCCAAAGCTCAGTCTGCTAGACATAGGCGATTCGGAAGACGGCCCCGCCCAGTCTACACTATTCCTACGCATACAGGCCGCCGCATCATACTATTCGACGAATCGTACGTTGATGGAACATCCCCCAGCCGTGGATGTCGATATTAGTACGTCAAGCCCACATGTCACACGTCCTACCGGCTAACACGACCAGTTCTCGATCCTTACCTCTTTAACATCCTTCCCCAAACCCTCGCTCCGACCGCCGCCTACATCAGCGTTGTTGCTGTCTTCGCGTGGTTCCTCTCCGGCTTCATATACCGCTGGTTGCTCGCGGTCGCCGTACAGCCGCAGCAAAAGCCCCACACCGACTGAAATGTCACAAGCTGCAGGGGCGCCTCCCCCACCACCACCACCTCCACCGCCCAAGAAGAACTTGGACGACCTGCCCGCCGAGCTTTTACTGTCCATAATTCAGTACCTTAAGATCAGTGATTATGTCACCTTTGCCCTGGCCATCTACCCCGTGCTGCGCCAGCATGGTCTAGTGCCCCCGCTCACTGTAGATATCTACCACCGAATCACTCGCCAACAGCCACCGCCTACGGGGAGGACTAGGTCTCATTGGACGCTACCTACGGAGCTGACGGAGGAGATCATGAGCTATCTGGAGCCGGCGGATAGCATCGCATTTCTGTTCTCACACCGGGAGCTGTTTTGGAATTATTTACCGGAGCTAGGGGAAGAGACGAAGACGAGGCTCTGGAAATCAAGAGTGAAAGATTAGTGATATCTCACGATATCATGGGAAGCTTGAAGCTAGCCTCGAAGGACAGGCTCTAGAACGGGAGAAAAGCAGCATCTCGTCATGGAACTCGTGGGAGAGGTAGGGTGAACTTCGCTCTCATAAAGGAGATGACGAACTAAACGATTGTCCGGACTATAATGAGATCATGAGATCACGGCTTGCACCTGAAGAGTCAAGTACTCGATAGCAAAGGTAATAATTAGGCTCGATCTGGAAAAGAAGGGTCTTCTACTTTTGGATCGTCAATTAAAACGTTGAAATCGATTGAAGCTCTCTCATCCCGTGGTGTCAATCGCTACAAGCCCGTAGCAATGGTCCCGAACGAATCCATATCAAAGGCCTAGCCGCGCTCTTAACCAACGTAGTATGTCCCTCAAGTATTTCCATAGGCCTCCGTTCAGCACTACTCAAGCCTCCCACTAAACCCCAACGTCCCCCCAGGCCCACAACCCCCGTCACCCTCACAATCACCATCATATAGTGAAACGACACTCGCGATACTCTTTAAATGCCTAGCCCTTCCCGCACCCAGCACGTCCATCAACATCGCTCCCATCCCACACCCCTGCACTTTCTTCCCCAACCTCGAGCCGCTCAAATAGTCCGCCATCATCTCGACGCTACTAAATTATCAATCAAGTCATACAACCAGACCCAACCAAAAGAAAAGATACACACCCCTCCCCTCCACACGCCCTCTACCTTCAATCCTATGCATATGCCGTCCAAACACGCCCACACCCACAAGCACAGCCACAACAACGCCCAACGCCATTAAAAAGCGCATTGTAGACCAGGAGAACGTGGTGTTGAGAACTGTGCGCCGCGTGTGCTGGATTGAGGGTCTAGTACGGTTTCGGCGAGGGGGGAGTAGCATTTTGGATAGGGTTGATGGGTTGGGGGAGTAGAGATGTTGAAGAGTGGAAGTGCTGCGAGATGGGGATGGTGGGAGGGATAGAAGGGTGGAGGAGGGTAAGGTGTAGGCACAGTAGCGTGCTTGCTTTCTAAGACTTTGGTAGTATTGTATGGGGTGGATGGGAAGGAGCGGGTGTGATGTGTCCGCTGTGTATGTTTGTCTGTGTGTAGCTGTGGGGTGAGGAAAGAGGGAAAGGGGAAGAGAGATTTCAGATTGAAAGGGTGTACGAAGGAAAGAAAGTAGAGGAGCTTAGTTGTGGATATGTGTATGTGAGGAGTGAAAAGAAGCATTCACGGCGCCATTCTGGCGCACACAATAACCAGGAGACAAGACAATGCCCGATCGATGCAATTGGCCTTCTACAAATATGCTATGTATAGAGGTCTAGAATTGTATGAGTTCCCTTACCGATTGACAACATGACACACGAGTAGTCTGATAACGGGAATGTGAGTACTTGCATCGCATTTCCTAATATTACAAATCTATGAAAACTATACATGAAGATCGATGAAGAAATGTCAAAAATCCGCCAGCGCCGTATATGCTCATGTACTAAGTCATTCCATCCCATCCCATCCCAATGCCACGCTATGCATCACATCCATAAAAAACGCCTTATACTTTTGCACTTCCCTTCCCAGCACTCATCCGCTACCCACCTCTTTTCTCCGTCTCATCCCCATCTCTAGGGAACTCGTCCTCAAGCCCAATAACAACCTTAACATTCATACTCCCCAGCTCCTGAATGAGCAACTTCGCCGCATACGGCATTGTTAAATGTCGAATCTTCTCCTCACTCTCACACATCTTGCAGTACCCCATGGAGCCCATCTGCCCACACTTCTCGCATACGTCGACTTTATGCGCATCAGAACTGATCATCAATCGTTCGAGGAGAAGTTGACTTGCGCCGTACGCGATAAGGCAATCGCGCTCCATCTCTCCGAGACGTAGACCGCCGTCGCGCGCTCGCCCTTCTGTGGGCTGACGCGTCAGGATAGCGCGCGGTCCGCGAGCTCGCGAGTGCATCTTGTCTTGGACCATGTGCTTAAGCTTTTGGTAGTAAATAGGGCCGAAGAAGACGTAGAACTGAAGTGCTTCTCCAGTGATTCCCGAGGTTAGGTAGTCCTTCCCGGAGTAGCTGAAGCCGTGTTTGAGAAGAAGATCAGCCATGTCTTCGACTTTACTGCCGCCGAATGCAGTACCATACTCCAAGGATCCATCGAGCACCCCGGCTTTGCCTGATAGAAGCTCCATCATCTTGCCGACCGTCATACGCGACGGGAAACCGTGGGGGTTCATGATGATGTCGGGCGTGATGCCTTGGTCGTTGAACGGCATGTCCTCTTGGGGCGAGATGAGACCTACGACACCCTTCTGTCCGTGCCTTGACGAGAACTTGTCTCCCAATTCCGGCCTACGTGTCTGCCTCAAGAGGACCTTGATGAGCGTAGTGCCAGCTTCGTTTTCGGTGATGCAGACTTTGTCCACGTACGAGACATCCGGTAGCTTCCAATTCGATGGTACGTTTTTGTAGTTGTTAGTCCCTGCGGTGGAAGTGGTGTCCATGGGCAAAGCTTTCAACATAAAAGCGTCGCCTTGATGTAGCCGCGCCCCTACTTGTGCAATCCCATCGGAGCCGATCGCTTGGTGTTTGGCATTTTTTGCATCAAACGCCGAGGCGTTGACACGGTCTGAGGTTCCGTTTGCGTAGGTTTTCAGCGGAGTAGAATTCTTCTTGAGGACCTGGCAGCGTCCGAAGCCCCGGTCACAGGAAGCTTTGTTGAGGACTAAAGCGTCCTCGATATCGTACCCGGAGTAAGACATTACAGCTACGGTGGCGTTCTGTCCTGCTGGAAGCTTGTCGTATTTGATGAGCTCGATGGTTCGTGTTTTCACCATCGGCTTTTGTGGGTAGACCATGAGATACAATAAGGTGTCTATCCTCGAGAACTGGTTGTAGGCAATGGCACCGATAGCTTGTTTACCCATAGCGCATTGGTATGTGTTTCGAGGAGACTGGTTGTGATGAGGATAAGGAATAAGGCCAGCAACGGCACCGAGGATAGTAAAAGGTTCTATTTCGAGATGGGTGGTGTGCTGGTTAATCTCCCGCTCGGAGAGTGCAATGTTAGTATCGTTCTCCTCGTTGACATCTAGGTATTCCACGAGACCACGCGACAAGAAATCCTCGAACTCCATGGTGCCTTTCCGTAGTGCTTTGAGGTACCGCGCAGTTACTTTGGAACGTCCATTCTCCACTACGATCATAGGTCTACAGATACGGCCTTCATCGGTAGCAATGTGGACTTCGTTGTAGTCGTGGTTGATGTAAATACTTGTGAACTCGGAGATGCGGCCCATTCGTCTGAGCTTCCGGAAGCTGTTTAGGAATCGCTTTGGCACATCCGTAACCGCGATCGGGGTGCCGTTTATGCAGACCGAATACACACCTTCCGCGTGTATTTCCTCTCCTGTATGCGCACATATGTCCTCGGCCCCAAGTAGAAAAACTATCTTTCGCACCGGGTCCTCATCGTCCTGGGTGGTGATGTGGGTCATGAGTGCTAGATTCTTGACCAGGCCGCATGCTTCTCCTTCGCAATGTGATGGAATCACGATATGAGAGCTAGGTGGTAGATGGGAGCTTCTTCAAGCTTTAAATACTGGTTCTTTGGCAGAAGGATGATCACAACTCGATGGGTGGACAATGATGCAAGTGGTGGTGAACCCTTAACCTATCTGAGTAGCTCTGCACTGACCAGCATGCGCCACCGCTCCACGCGACAGCGCGTCTCCATCTCGACGCGTTCGCAGCTCCAACATCGATAATTTCTGAACGACAATCATGGCTCTCCAGCAGCGAATTCGCTACCGCCAGGCTCGTAAGTCCCTCTTAAACCCACCATGATACCTCAAGTATTAATTGTACATGTAGATGCTCCCGGCGCAGCCTACCTATCCTACACCCCAAACGGCAAGAAACTGATCACAGCCGGCGTTGACAATTTCTGCCGCATATTCAGCACCGGATCGGACGATGAGCCTGTTACTGTGGATGATTGCCAGGAGAACAGCACTGCTGTTGTCGCTAGCGTACGTAAAACACATCACCTGGTGGTCAAAAGGAATGCTAATAGGAAGTTTAGAATGGCTTCTTTGCTGCGGGCGCCGAGGATGGGACAGTGAGCAAGTACTCGTTGGAGAACAATCGGTTCGATGAGATGCTTGTGAGGACTTCGCTACCGGTGCGAGACCTGTCGATAAGTCCAGATGGGAATTGGATTGCTGTTGCAAGCGAGTACGTCTCCTTCATCTGTGTGGAATGACACGAGGTAATGAGTAGTAGTGAGATCGTCGTCAAAGTTGTCAACACAAAGGACATGACCGAAGTGCACACCCTGCGCGACCACACTCGCGCCGTAAAGCATGTCGCTTTCAACAAAACCGGCTCTCATCTTGCAGTGTCCTGCACAGACGGCAACATCTATATGTATTCATTCAGCGCCGAGAAGCAAGAGTTAGTCAAGAAAGTGGATGGCATGATCAAGAGCCTGGAAACAACCGCAGAAGCGAGTTCTCAAGTGCTCTGGCATCCCGACGGACGAGCCTTCGCGACTCCGACGGCGGGCCGCGAGATGCAGGTCATGTCTACCAGCGACTGGGAGCGCCAACGCTCCTTCAAGACCGGACACTCAAATGA
>Ga0115854_10367_pt1 | contig 10689 bp, 11 predicted proteins | sample InSIn2SAF170_FD_83868 | JGI IMG/M metagenome (GOLD analysis project Ga0115854, IMG submission 83868)
CACACTTGATCTTTAAAAGCATTCTTAAAACTTTAAACTAGGATTTCCATTGCATTAGAATACTTTAAGAGACCAACAAGAACAAAAACCCAAAACAACATAAACTATAAAACAACGAAGTAAGAAAAAAGGTTAACTAAGCACATATGGTGCAGCACACTTCATCAGTTTACAATACACGGATTGATAATTTATGTAGAGCAATTTAAGACGTTAAATTGACTAGACAAGTGCTACATTTTCTTCATGCAGAAGAAAGACCAGAAATTCTCCAAATTTTGTGAATTTAAAGCACTTATTGAGAAAGACACAGGGAGGAAAGTGAAGGCTCTTAAGAGCGATAACAATGGATAATATGTGTCAAATGAATTCAATAACTTATGCGCATCAGAAGGAATTCGGTGGGAGTTAATAGCACCCCATAACCCATAGCAGAATGGGGTGGCTAAGAGGAAGAACAAAATTATCGTGGGAGTTTCACAGGAAATGTTACATGATCAGGGCCTACCGTTGCACTTTTGGGTTGAAGCATGCAACAAAGTTGTATATGTCTACAACAGGAGTCCTCGTCGGATTCTTGGGATGAGTAAACCAAAAGAATATTTTTCGGGGAATAAACCAGGTGTGTCACACTTAAGGATCTTTGGTTCATCAATTTACTGTCATGTTACCAAGGATGCACGGAAAAAGATAGAGCCAACAGTTGAGTTGGCCATATTTGAGGGATACACTGATACACCTCACAACTACCAGGTGTACCTTCCATCTCAAAGGATGAAAATTGTTTGTAGAGATGTGAATTTTGATGAAGAGAACGACGTGAGATGTTCCCTTGAGAGGGAGCTTCAGTTACATGTAGATGAGGATCTTTTAACTCCAAAGGAAGAACCTCTAGATGATGTGGAGTGACCACATGCAGAGGAGCAGAGAGTGGAAGCACCCACTCATACAGAGACATCCATAGATGGAAGGAATCACACCAGAGAAGCTAATAGATTGATGCATGATGCTAGAGAGAATATGGGAGCACCCACATCATAACGCAGGGAGAGGAAGTCATCATATCGGTACACTTGGTACATGGCTATGATGAGCGAGAATGTAGAGACTAAGCCATCCTCATTCGAGGAAGCATTTCAACAACCAATATGGGTTCATGCCATGGTAGAGGAGAATGACCCCATTATAAAGAACAGTGCTTGGGAAATTGTCCCAAGGCTAGAGGGAAAGTCAGTGGTAGGTTCTAGGTGGATCTACAAGGTGAAGCAAGTAGTGTATGGGAGTGTCGAGAAACACAAGGCCACATTTTTGGCCAAGGGGTTCTCTCAAGTGCAGGGAATTGATTACGAAGAAACCTTTGCTCTAGTTGGAAGGAACTCTTCAATCAGATCTAATCCACTTTCAGTGAAAATGAGATGGAAAATACATCAAATGGATGTGAAGAGAACCTTCCTCAACAGAGTCATTAAGGAAGAGGTGTACATAGAGCAGCTGGAAGGATTTGAGACCTTTAAAAAAGGATTGTATGTGTACAGACTCAAGTGAGTGTTGTATGGATTGAAACAAGAACCTCGTGCTTGGTACACCATGATCGAAAGATATTTCATCAGGTTAGGCTTCACCAAAAGTGAAGCAGATGCAAACATTTACCATATTATGGTTGAAGGTAAATTATTGATTATAGTAATATATGTCGATGATTTAATTCTAACAGTTGATGAGAATTTGGCCAAATCTTGAAAAGAGGATCTTGTAAGAGAAATTGAGATAAAGAACCTAGGGCTTAGGCATTATTTCCTTGGTATGGAAGTATGACAAGGAGATGGGGAACTGTTTGTCTCTCAGGGTATATATTCCAATGAGATACAAATGAAGTTCCACATGGAGAGCAACAAACCCATGGAGACTCCTCTAGCAATGAATTGGAGGAGGGAATATGCTACTTCAAGTGAAGTAGTAGAGGCTACTATTTATAGGCATCTTGTGGGTTCACTTATGTACTTGGTGAACACATGATTGAACGTGTTTTCCATTTCATCAACTTAGTCAAGCAATGGTTAAGCCAACCAAACTCTATTGGAAGGTAGCTAAACATGGGTTGAGATAACTCAAAGGCACCACTCAGTTTGGTATTTGGTATAAACGGACAAAAGGAGTGAAGATGCAAGATTTCATAGATGAAAATTTGGTAGGGAGTCCATCAGAAAAGAAGAGAACATCAGAGGGAATCTGCAATGTTGGGTCAACATCGATTTCTTGGTATATAAGTAGATATCAGTTTCATTAAGTTGAGCAGAAGCAGAGTACATGGCTGCTAGTCAAGCAATTTGTGAGGTTATCTAGATGAGGAAGATCCTTGTTGCGTTATTTGGTTAGTAGATGGATCCTACAGTGATTTACTGTGACAATCAAAGTTGTCTCAAACTCTATGAAAATCCAGTTTTCATGATTGGTCCAAGCATATCAACGTCCAGTATCACCATTTACGAGTTTGTGTGCAAAGGAGAATCATGTTGTTGGAGTACATTCCTACAGAGGAACGTGATGCAAACATCTTGACTAAGGCATTGTCAAGAGGAAAATTTGAGTTCCATAGAGGTAGGATTGGGGTATCTGATAATCTATTTCTTGTTGAGAGGGAGTGCTTAAAATGCAAAAAGAAAATCTGGATTTAATTTTCCCTTGAATTAAATTAGAAGAAAATTTTTAATTCCAGATCACAAGACAACTTGTACGAGTTAAATAAGGTAATTTGACTTAGTTGGTTTAGTTAATTCGATTTGAGGGTCTGACTTGGGTCATGTAGAGTGGCTCCTACTTTATAGGAGCCCTGGTTAAGTTTATTTTGAGTTGTAATTAATTAATTCAGTTAAAGTCAATTAAACTAGTTCCAAATGATGGAGTAACTAGTAGGAGGTATAACAGTGGGGTGTTGCTTTATGTGTTCAACCAGTTAATGGATAATTCAACCATAAATAACTCATGCATGTGTGACCTGAGAGTCACCCAGTTGATATTGGAGTTAAAGGGAAGTGTACTATCAGTTGTATAATCATCCAAATTCTACAGGTGGTGCATGCAGTCAGAGGAAGGCCTATGATTGATTGTGCAATTCCAATTGAGGAATTTCCCTAATTAATAGGGGCTAATTCCCAAGGAAACAACAAAAGGAAATAGGGACTTGGGCAAGTAGAAAATTGGTTAAGTATTGGCCAAGGCTTGTTTAGGAAGATGTGAGATAGATAGAGAGAGTGGAGAGGTTGCTCGGGCTTGAGAAAAGCATTCTAATCTTCTCATATTTTCTGACTAATGCAATATACAGATAACAGGGGTTTTTAGATGTGGATTTCTCTAGGAAATCATTGTGTAATGTGTTGATTGAATTCTTTCTCTTGTATGCTTTATGATTTCTCAATCGATTAATTGTTTTTGTTGATGAGTAGAGTATATTCAAGTCTATTGTTTTATCAAATTACATAAGCAGTTTGAATTTACAAGCAATTTCTACACTCTTGTGAATGTGAGAAAACACCAATATGAGCACTTTCACAATTCTATTTTTCAATAATTTCATCATGAGACAAAAACTCAGAAAATGATTGTTTTGAAGAGGCAATTGTTTGACTATCCTCATACTTTTGGTCACATTAAAGTTGACAAACCTTTTGCATATCTTCATCAATTTCAGGGGATGAAACATCACTGTCTACACCAAGAAGTTGATCTATTTCATTTTTTGTCAAGGGAGAAGCTCTAATCCGCTGAAAATTGTTCTAATTATCACAACAACTAGTTTCTATTGTTTCTTGTTGAGAAAAATATTCATAAATGGATTCTATAATTTCATCATCCATAAGCTCCCCATCATCATAAATAACTTGCAAGTACTTAATAAAATCCTCACAATACTCACAACAGTTTTGGAACAGTGACAAAGAAGGATGAAATGCTGCATAATACTACAAGAATACTATGTGAAAATATTTAAGAGAGTATAAGCTACTTGGTTTTAATCTCTTATACCATGATCTATCTTTGTCTACCAGGGTATCCATAAACATCTTCATTAAGAAATCCTCATGAAACTTAATCACAAGCTTATATATATGTCTATGAAACTTAATCAGATGCAAAACTGCATCATCTCCTTCCTGATAGTTGAATTTTGGGAAATACGTTTGCCAATCTATGCGGGGCAAACAACTTGGAAAAACAGGAACATGTGAGCAGTTCATAGGAGCATACCTTATAGATCTGTAAGCCTCCATTGAAGCCATATTCGTATTGTGGAGTTGCCAATGACACTTTAAATTATGGATCTCGCTGACAATGGAGTCGCTAGCACAAATCGAACATCCATTATGTTATCTAACATTTTGTTTTCCGTCAGAAAGTAGATCTGATCTTCAAATTAGTTCTGGGGAAGATAAACCTTTTGTAATCCATTGTATGGTCGCCAAGATGTTATCACTTAGAAATTTTATCTTGGTTGTAGGAGAAATTGCCCAATGTAACCTTTTCACTCCAACTTGTGGATTGAAGGCTAGCCCCTTCAATCCAAAGAAGGAACTCTCTGACCTTTACACTGTGGCTAGATATTTAGATAGGTTGTGTTGATTTGGGGTTTGGTTGGGTCAAAATCAATAGATCATTGGGTGATGGAGTCAAATATCTAGGTTTAGATAAGTTTACCAAGATAACAGGTTGTCTAATTAGTAATGATAAAGGCAAGGTGGATAGGAGATTCTAAACCTTTTCCATTTGTTGTAGATGGATGAAGAAACAGAAGAACAGTCCACCATTATGTGGCATACTCAATGAATCCTATGGTGGATTTAGAAGATCAGGATGGGAACCTTTGAAAATTTAACTCAGAGACCAAAACATAATGAATTATGAATTAATTAATCTTTCCCAAACATTCAAAAGGAATACATTCATCAAATTATAAAGGAGAAATTGAAAAACATAGAGAGAGTTCATACTAGAACCTAATATCGCATGGATGTTTATATCACTAGTCATAATGTATTGATCTTGGCAAATGAAATGAATAAAGAATTCAAAACACACACAAAAATGACTATATATTTTCAAAAAACTCAACCATTTCTTCATATTTTTTATGAAATATATAGGAAAATACAATCAAGATTCAAATCCACAATTTGTGGAAAGCATTAATTAAAATAACCATCAAGATACAAAAGAAATGGATCCGAAAACCCATCTTTATTTTGTTCTCTAAGTCTAATTTGGTGAGGTGGCCTTCATTTGTTGACTTGGCGTATTTATAGGAAACAAAATTTTGAAATGTCTGGAAAATTCCTAAAAATAGGGTCCAAAGGGGCATTCGAATCTTCCGAAACATGACACATGTTAGACAACATAGGGATTTTTTTTTTTTGATTGATCCATTATCTCCAAAAACCTCTTTTTTTTTTCAAAATTCATATCCATATTTTCATAAATGGCTTTTGAAAATAATGACTAAAACAGGAAAATACATAATTACAAAATATGTAAACTTGGCCTCAAACATTCCTCTATAGTTTCTAAACCATGAGGTCTGGGTAAAATATGAAACATGCTTTTTGAATCAATCCGTTCACAACCAAAAACTCTTATAGTTTTTAAAATTCATTACCACCTACATGGAATCTCGGTTTGAACATAGCGACTAAAACAACGAAAATGGAGTGTTGGTAAACATGTTACTTCAAGGTTATTTTTCCTTATGTTGACTTGTATTCTCTACACTTCCTCAACCACAAAAATATCTAATATTTGACGACATTACATTCAAAAATAATTTTATGCTTGAAATATTAACTTGAGTAAGCCAAAACGTCGAAGAACCCTTAGGGTTTGATGCAACAAAATTAGGATTCGTGTAATATTCTGCTCCTGAAGTCAACTAATCATTTTTCTGTCTTCTCCGACTTGAGCAAGGATAGCCCTCTTGTTTTGACTCCTTGTCATCCTTCTAGTGAGTTTTTTTGGACTTTTGTAAGCTTTTAGGGTTTTTCCTTCATTCTTATTAGCATACTCTATTTTCTTTTGTCTTTTTCTACTCTTTGAACTCTCATCTATTTTTTCTTCTTCATCAAGTATGATAATTGTTTCTTTGAACTTAGGATTCATTCTCAATTTGAAATTCAACCTTAGTTTGTTACGAGTGTGAGGAATTTTTCCCTGAAACCTAACTTCTGCCTTGACTTCCTCATCCTCAATGTCAACTTTTTGTTTGCCATTTTTGCTTTTTGAGATTTTATGTTTTGTTTCTTCCTCCTCTACCAAATTCTCTGTTGGCTTCTTTAGCTTCTAGTCTTCCCTTCATAAAATTCAACCTCTGAAATCTTCACATGTCTCGACCGACCCATTTACAATGCTCCAAGACCTACAAACACCTTTACTAACCTCAAAATACCCTAACAAAGGACTACAAGAAAACTAGCAACCTTTCTGCACTGGAAAACTGCAAATCTTAGTTTGCTGGAAAAATTGGTTTTAAGAAAAAAGGGAAAACTAGGGTTTGATCTTAAATGACTCAATTGTGCTAAAAAACTATGGAAAATGTCATATCATGCAGGTGGAGGTTTACAAATCACAACTTGAGGGCTCAAAAAATATGGGTTAATGTGTCGAAAATAAAGTTTTAATTTTTTTCAAAAAGCACTACGAAAACATTTCGTAGCACCAGCCGAATTTTTACTATAGGTCAAATCACTAAGAAAATTTTTGCATAGACTTAGGGTTAGGTAAAAGAGTTTTAATGACACATTTCCCTAGGCCTAGAAAACCTTATAATTAATACAACACCCCGCTTTACATGATTTATGACTTGCAAAAAGATAGACTTACATCATTGATTTGAAATGAAGGTGTAAACCAAACGCTAACAGATTCATATTTCATTAATTTTGAAACTAGAACCATCAATGCCACATCTTTTTACAAACAAAAAAAAATTGTCTCTTCAAACACTCACTAAAGCACCTTCAACAATCTCTGATTATTGGGAAACTCACCATACATACCAGCAACCTCAATCCAACCCAACTGGCATACACACTTGCAGAATTCCTTAATCGATTCTGCTTATAAAGAAATTTTCCTTGCTCAAATTAAGCTTCTTTCTTCTAAGTTATCTTCACTTTAATATTTGCATGAATGCTTTATTTTTGGCTTTATCCTTCTTCAACTAGCTCTATTAAATATGATCTGCATATCTTCAAACACTTCTTTGTTGTTTAAAACTCAATTTCTGAGTTAAACTGTTAATTTCATCTATTCTGGCACATTACAGGGTTTAGCTAGGACTTTAGTTGTAGTTCCAACTTTTTTTAAACTCCAAATATAGGGAAAATGCCAAAAAAAAATCCAATAACATCTATGTCACTAAATTTCTCCTTTAAGCCCCTGACACAAGTGCATTGGCCCTTTTCTGCCCATAAGACCAAGGCACTATGACCACCACCTTAGTCCTTGAGCACTTAGCTTTAAAATTTGCGGACTATTTTCTCCTTTAAGCCTCAAGGTTTGTTTTCTTTACAAACTATCTCTACACCCTTGATCTTCTCATCACATGGGACTAAGTGTTGGTGCTTCGTTCCTGGCACCTTTATTCCCTTAATTTTCCTTTCAGGGTCATGTCGTAGGGATTACCTATCCCATGGGGATACCTTATGCTCTTCTCTAATTGGTTTCCACTTTCGATGTGTCCTGGCCCCGTCAACCCACCATTCTCCTCTGCTACAACTTGAAACCTTTCGGGGTCTACCTTTAGGGACAAGTGGTCCCAGTGGGTCCCTCGCTCCACTCACAAGTGAATCGACTGTTTATCCGAGTTGAGTTTTCTCTGATGACTACAAAATTTCTCGCTTCCTAGTCATCTTGACGAAGCCTTCGAATGCAGTACTCAAACCTTCTGGGGTTGGCCATACGGGATGATGTCATACCTACATCATCAGTGGCACATGGCGCTCTATGAGTGGTCTAGATGTGTTAAGTTATGGTATGTTCTATGCTTATAACAGTTTACTTCTTTTTCTTATTATATTCCATAGATTAGCAATCACATGTACATAAAGTAAAGTGCAGATAGAACATTAAACAATCGACAGAAAACAAGCCAAGACAAGAGACACAAGATGTGGCGGCTAGCCAGGGACAAACCCCACAATGTGTGGGGAAACCCTTTGATCAAATCTTCTTTTATCTTCAATAATTCAACAGAGAGAAATAGTACAATAAATCTGATTCATATCAGTAGTAGCAAACCCTAGATCAACAGCATCAACATTAGCGGCTTCATTATCAAACTAGGGCAGACCATAGCTCACAAACCGACCGTCGGATTGACTTTATTCCACCACCAAAAGTTTCGGGTTCCAGAGGAGGTTCAGATGAACCTACAGCGCAATTCAGATGAGGAGATCTTCTAGGCCACGCAAGTCAATCTTTACTTCTGCAGTTACAGCGTCAGTTTCAGCAGTTTCCGGCTTCAAACTAGGGCAGTCGATATCTTGCAAACCGTTCATCGGATTGACTTCATTCCACCACCAAAAGTTGCGGCTTTCCGAGGAGGTTCAGATGAACCTACAGCGCAGTTCCAAAGAGGAGATCTTCTAGGCCACGCAATTCAATCTTTAGTTCTGCAGTTGCAGCTTCAATTTCGGCAGTTTCCGGCTTCACATGTGTGAGAGAGAGAGACCCATTTCAGCGCAGTAGAGAAGAGACTCATATCTGCACAGTAGAGAGAGAGAGATGTGATGAGATGAGTGAGTCCAAATGAGGAAAAGTCCTCTTATATTTATACACAACATTGGTGGGTGAATAGATGCGATTGTTAGGCTTCTGAGCCTACATGAGTTGTAGGTCGGCTTGATAATAATTCCATAATCAAAATAAATTCATATCTCCATGAATACTTATCGGAATCGGATGATCTTTATATCAATCCTACACCTCTCGACGAGAGGAATCTAATAAAAATATTATCAGCCATGAATAAGATGACCCACATGAAGTTTTGCCCTGGTTGCCAATTTTAACAAGATGTCACCCTTAAATGGCCCACTAGGGCACCCAAAAGCACCAAATTTGCATGCCATGTGTCCCCTAGTCCATACTTCAACATCACTTGTGTTGATTTCATCTTTGACCAGTCGGATGCTGCCATGTGTCCTGTTAGAGAAGAGAGAGAAAAGGTCTCAGAGCCTTGGTGATGGGCCTCTAAATTAGACATAAATTAAGGCCAGTCTGACCATCCTTCAGCACATTAAACCTTTATTTTTGCATTAGATAATATATTTTTAACTTTAATATGTTCATTGGGAAGGTTTATGGATAATTGCATATTTGTGCCTAATATTATTTATTTTTGTAGAATATTGTGAGAATATTGGGCAGATAATGGAGATTTTGAGGAGGAGATAATTTAGGGACTTTCTTCCTACTATAGGAGGATCAAAATTGGATAATAAATCAACAAGATATTGCACAAATTTTGGAGGTCCAATGATTGAGAAAATCTAGGAATGTGTTCCTTATCATTTAACACAAATTCCTAGTGTTGGGAACTAGATCCACTATTTGAGGGATTTCATAGGGAAAACTTCCACCTTTCATGGAGAATGCTTCCTAATCATTTTGTACAAGTACCAATTCAAATTTTCCTCTAGGAGTTGATTTTTCTTAGTCTTCTTGTGGAGAAAATTCGTATTTTTGCAGCTCCACTTTCATTTCTTGTAGGGATGTAATTGTATTAATTGAAATAATGAAGATTTGTGCCATGTTAAACTTCTAAATATTGGTCTACTTCATAAGACTCTTATTTTACTTGGGCTTTTCTATCCCAGGAACCTTAGATCCCTTTTGTATAATTTATTTTTCTTCTTTTCATTTCTTATTCACATGCATCTCTTGTTCTTGTTTTTTTCTCTTTCTGCATTTAGTATTGATGATTTCTTGTTGTAGGATTGTATTAAATGGTTGATGTAAGTTCTTTTACAGGATCACATACATTATTTTATCCTTGGAACAACTTTGGAAAGTCATAGGAATCATTGAGCTACTTGGATTAGTTTGCTTATTCCCAAATCTCAAATTTCTAGATTTTAGACTAGTAATTTTCTGCTACTTTTTTAGCATGTGTTAACAAACATATTTTTGAGTGATTCCACTTGCAATGGAGACATAATATATCATATTAAATAAAATAAAAAAATCCATGCAATTTGGATTTTATTTACTTGGTCATTTGGTGAATTATATCTTCCTGTACCAAATCTGTAACTTCCTGTAGCAACATGTAACTTCATGTAGCACTCTTCCAACATGTATATACTTGCCTAGATTTGCTCAAAAATCTTGGTTTTTGTCCCTTAGGTTTGAATCATAACCCTTAGGATCTAAATAAATGGTTGAGGATGAATAAACACCACTTATGACTTTCCCTTTTACCCCTGTAAAACATATCAATAATTTGGGTTAATGGACATATTTATGAATTGGATAATACAATAATGATTTTCTTGATTGCCACACCCAATGAACTATGTCAATGGATCTAAACTCTTTGAAATGTAATGATTAATATTTATTTCATGATATTTTCTTTATGGCAAGTGGAATCACTCAAAAATATGTTTGTTAACACATGCTAAAAAAGTAGCAGAAAATTAC
>Ga0115854_10370_pt1 | contig 10604 bp, 12 predicted proteins | sample InSIn2SAF170_FD_83868 | JGI IMG/M metagenome (GOLD analysis project Ga0115854, IMG submission 83868)
AGTTCCTCGCCTGACCTTCCTATATCTTCTGCACATGGTCACCTTGTGGCCGCATGCGTTACTGGTTTGTAACATATATTCGAAGCCTTTAACTTCTTTAGCTGGCATTATCAACGATTCTAGTCGGAACCGGCACGCCAGCACCGGAGGTTCGGAACATCCGAATTTTGGCGACAACTATCTTAATCCATAGTCTGAGCTGTACACAAGCCTCCTCGACAAACATGTGCTCTTTGGTGCTCTTCTAGCCTTGTACTCGTATCGAGGTTATTTGGGTAGAAGATCAAGTAGAGCTGAATAGGGTCCGACTACGATAATCCTATCTAGGTAGTACAAGCTAGACTTGTTCCAGTTTTGTTCTGTCGGATCTCGTTTCCGTCCACTGCCGATTCCGTTTTCCAACCACGCTGGACTTCGCCGTTGGATGTGCACCATGCCGCATGCGTAGGCGTATATTCAGAGGTATACGGAGGTCGCAAGTTGGTTACGGTTGAAAGTTTAGCGCAACGAGGAGAACAAGCTCCAAGTCGTTTTCCCCATGACCGTCTACGAAGCCGTCCATGTACAGTATGAATATATACCTCTGATGTGGTGTATGCAAACATGCAAAAGGGGGAAATGACGACCCTCTTCCACAGCCAGTGGCTTGCATACTCGGTTTGGAACTCGGCTGTGGGCATTCAATAGTGGCTACCAGTCCGCACTTTAGAACTAGTATGGACAACGGCATGTTTTCACGAAGACAACGATGCAAATCCCAGTATACTTTCCTTCCACTGCAGAAGTGCTCACGTGTGTTTTGACCATGTATGACTAGCCTATAGAAAAAGACAGGTTTCGAAACATCTTTACGTCAAACATCCACCAACAGGAATATTTACACCTGAGACCCGAGCTGAATCATCACTGAGGAGCCAGACAGCAACTCTTCCAATGTCATCGGGTTGAATCGTATCGTGTCCAGCAACGCTGGTAGGTAGTTCCTGGCCAATGGGAAGGTCAAAAAATTGGTGCAACATCGGTGTTGCAGTGGCAGCTGGATTAGAACCAAACGTTAGAGCCTTGCACTAATGAAGAAAAGTGCTAGAACGAATGGATGGACAAAGAATTCGAAGAGAAAAACTCGTAGGACTGAAAGGTATGATGACTCACATGGTAGGATCCCGTTGACTCGAATTCCGAAAGGTGTGAGATCTTTGGCAAATGCTGGTGTCAATCCTACAACCGCACGTTTTGATGTCCCGTAAGCGTAGCAGCCGCCCGAATGAAGGATACCAGATATGCTGCCGATATTGACAATAGACCTAGGAGACTTTGGGAGGGCTACCATTGCTTTGGTTGCGGCTCTGGTAGAATAAAAAATTCCGTTCAAATTGACGCCAACGATGCGCTCCCACATCTCATCAGTTTCCTCAAGGATGTTAGGTGGCGTGCGGCCGCCTACCTTTTGAGGAAGACCTGCGCAATTTACTACCCCGTCCAATGCAGAATATTTGGCAATAATTTCGTCGTACCATGCGTTGACACTGGCAGATGACGAGACGTCCAGCTTGGTGGTCAGTATCTCGGTATTTGCGTTGAGTTCCTTCAGTTTCTGCGTAACTTCCTCGAAGTTGCTAGAATTGAAGTCTCCAATACACACTGCTCGCGCCTTGAGAGAGACCAGTCGCTTACAAGTTGCAAGTCCCATGCCAGAAGCACCACCAGTGATTGCAAAAACCTTTCCTTCGAGAGAGGCCATGGTACGTGTCTGAGAGAGGGAACTGTTCAGAGATGCAGAGTGTGGTCACTTTCGAACTCGTCGCCAGTCGGCTGTGTTTCACCTTGACGATGTGAAAGACAATACGACTTGTGCAGTTGCTAGGTTTTCTTGCTGGAACTTCGGCCTCGCCCGTTCCTTGTAAAAGTCCTAGCCTGTATTTTCACGGATACCATACATGGACAAGCTGCCAAAAAGAGTTCTAGAATGCCGTCTGACAAGTCTTCCGTATGTTACTACCGTGTAACTACTGCAAGCACTGTTCCGAGCTGGTTTCTGCGAGCTGTCGTTGGAAAACCTGTCGGAGCAAAGCGTTCCGGAGGAAAGTAAATTACACTCTCCAACAAGTGTGCCGAAGACATGGCATACTTGGGGAACAGGCTGAATATACAGTTTTAAGGATTCGTAGCCGTAGCGACGAGACTTGAACAGGATTGAGGCTGCTTTAGAACTTACCCTTATAACATTCTTATCGTGCATGTTACTAATTCACATTCTCCAAAACAATTACTAATACCAGCACCACGAAATTTTCGGTAAACAACAAGTGTAAAAATGGCTAATTCAAACAATACATCTTTCAAACATGAATTACCATTGAAACTGTTTATCAATGGAAAGTGGGTGGATTCGCTAGGAGAAACTTTCTTGACACTCACCTCTGCGACCGACGATAGTGTCGTTACGAACCGTGAGTGTTGTCTTGTGGGACGAGAAGTTGTTCCTACTGCTAATATATATAGAACTTTGCAGTGCAACTGTGGACGACGTTGACAATGCGGTCGCATCATGTGAAGAAGGATTTACATCTTGGCAAGCTTTGGCTTTGGTAAGACCGTCCACGACATCCTGACTTCGCTTCGTGACGACAACACTGCTGACCTACCATGTGTCTGTATAGACGAAACGTCGAGATACGCTGTTAAAATTTGCGGACCTTCTGATCGAACATGCTGATCGATTAGCCTACCTTGAAGCCATTGTGGCAGGCAAACCGGTGACTCAATGCAGAGAGTTCGAGGTCAAGGGTTGTGCCGAGAGTTTTAGATGTAAGTGGTCTGGTTCAGAAGCGTTATGAGTGGGATATTACCAGATATGGATGAGTGCTGACTTATGATACTTTTCACTGGAAAAGACTATGCAGGCTTCATCGACAAACTGCACGGTGATCTCACAGTGACTGAAGACGGCTTTCTACGAGTAAGAGCGTCCTTGAGATCCCACGATCAGCCCCAGTCTCAACTAATCATTTCTAGGGGGTCCTACACCAGCCTCTAGGCATCTGCGCAGCCATCATCCCTTATAATAGTCCTTTGATCACCTTTGGTATGAAAGTGGCTGCTGCTTTGGCAGCGGGCAATTCTATTATAGTCAAAACAAGCGAGTACAACCCTTTTAGTACTCTAGCAGCAGCAGAACTCGGTACTGAAGCCGGTCTACCCCCGGGTGCTCTAAACGTCGTCTGTGGAGCAGTCGAAGCCGGACAGGCTCTTAGTTCGCATATGAAAATACGAAAGATCAGCTTTACCGGTAATCCCGTGATAGGCAGAAAGGTTCAAGCTGCTGCTGCAAGCTCGAACCTGAAGCGAGTCACACTCGAGCTGGGTGGAAAGTCGCCAATATTGGTTTTTGAGGATGCAGATATTGATAGCGCTGTCACAAACACTATGAAATTCTTGGCTTTCAATGGCCAAGGCTGTACGCTTGGTACCCGAGTTCTTGTTCAACAGAGTAAGGCGGAGGAATTTGTGCAGAAGGTTGCAGCCAAGGCGAAGCAAGCAGCAAAGGCTCTAGGAGGAGATCCACTGTCCCCAGAGACTATGTCCGGTCCGATCTATCACCAACGGCAGAGAGATTCGGTTGTCAATTTTCTTGAAAAGGGCAAGTCCGAAGCTACTCTTCTAGCTGGTGGCAATAAATGGGGAGACAAAGGTCTATACATCGAACCGACCGTCTTTTACAAACCCAAGAGAAACGCCGAGATTGTGCAACATGAAATCTTCGGTCCTGTGCTAGTAGTGGATGTTTTCGAGACCGAAGAAGAAGCGCTGGATAAGGCCAACGATACTGAGTACGGCTTGGCTGCATACGCTTTTACGAGCTCCATTGGTCGAGCCATTCGTCTCTCAAAGCGTTTAGAAGCTGGTGCGGTTGCGATCAATACCACGAACGCTGTTCACCAGACTATCCCATTCGGCGGATGGAAATGTGAGTTACTAGATCTGCTGCAGCATTCCAACCAGTCGATTCAATATATATATCTGAGGGAGATACTAACATAGTATTATGCAGCAAGCGGTATGGGGGCTGAGAATGGCGAGTACGTGCTACGGGCATACACACAACCAAAAGCAATCACCATCAAGTAAGTGTGCAAGCACACTAGCGCGGCCAAAGTTATTTGTTTGATTTCAAAATTGTTATGCTAATCTCGCTGGATAGATTCTCAGCAACGCCATGAAAGGTCAAACCATACCGGAACAACTCATTCATAGGTGTCTCCATTCACCAGAGGCGATTTGTGTCATCAGCAGGGTTGACAAAATCCAAATCTACCATCGGCATCATCCCAAACAGACCATTGCTGTAACTATTGTGACGATAATGGCGGTCGAAAGGCATTCTATTTAGATACTCCATAAGAACCTCATGATATAAACCCTACAAATTTGGTTTTTGGGTTGTGCTGACGGCCTATTTTTGAGTTGAAATTTCTAGTTGACCTATCACCCGCAGTGCAGTGGTCCATGCTTAGGAGCTTTACTATATGTCATGTCGAGCTGAAGTGCATGTTGGGACATTCGTTTCATAGCGCCTTACCCCTTTTCCAGTGCTTTGAAGGCATGCTCTTGGAGATGAAAGGGTTTTTTGTTAGTTCGAAAGAGTATGAGCGATAGTATATGTCAATAGCAGCAACTGATGCCTTGTCCAATTCGACACTCCCTTCCGTTGTAACGTCGCCGTATGAGTCGGATACTTTGTCTCTTGTGTAACACCATCTGAGGAAGTCACTGACGAAGAATGCTAGCTTTCGCAACCGGTGTTAATGAGATAATCAGGCTCGAGCATTATTCTAGGACTTACTGCGTTGAGTCATGGGAAACTTCTTTCCGGAACTAGGCCCCACACAGTCCTTGGATTTGAATTCGTGAATTTTCTGCTTGGCTCTAGATTTACGAACCTATATTCGGTTGTCAATTTCCGTGTAGATGCAAATACCCCGTCATCTCCATTGTATAGCGCAGAGCAATATTCCTACCATGCAGAAATGGTATGTTGCGACCTAAGATATTCAGTATGCAACGGAATTGTGCAGCTAGGAAGTCAGATATGCCGTCGGATCGACTGGTCGATGACAGAGTAACAGTCCCCCAATAACGTAGCCGGAGCAAGACCTCTCGTAAAGTGAGTCATCGTCAATGTGGAACGCTAGTGGAACTTTGTCCGTGCAGGGAGCACCCGAAGGTGAAGAGACTCGCGAGGTATCATCTATGGTTGAGGAGACGAAAGATTCTGGATACTAATCCTGGCGCTGCCGATGATTCCGTTTATGAGCCTCGACCGTGAAAATGTTACCTTGTTAACCGCTCAACGGCAATCAGTACTGAGTCAACTTACACTTCCACAGTCACATTTTCATCCCGAGATTCTATAATTGACCTGCCAATTTCCTAGCGTTATTGGCCCTGAGGTCTTCAGACATCTTTTGTTGCACGACGGATCAAATTACGCTCGTAATCCACGTTCACACCCAGCGCTACAGCTGTCTTCAAAATGGAAAGCTTAGGTGCTGAGCATCGGCAGTCGCACTATCAAAGTCGTCTCCTTGCCTACGTGATCGGCGTCAGTTTTGGTAGTGTGGCATTTGGTTATGCTTCCGCCATTATTGCTACCACATTAGGTAAATATTCAACACACACAAAGTGTTCCCCGTACCGATATGCATGTACTGACTGTGTGCTGTCTCGATAATCAGGCCAACCGTCCTTCATTGAGTACATGCATCTCACAAAGGCCAACTCGCATACATCGTCGATCATAGGAGCAATGAACTCCCTTTTCTACGCTGGGGGTTTCTTTGGCTCGATCTTCAACTCATGGTATTTGGACAGGTTCGGCCGTAGAGCCTCTATTGCCACAGCCTGTGTGCTTATGGTTGTATCATCGGCACTGTGTGCTGGGTCCGTCAACATCGCCATGTTCATAGTCTTCCGATTCTGTACTGGTTGGAGGTACGTTTCACAAATTTCATGCATCGTCAAATGCTTGCTCCGTATCTAATTATGTGATTTTATTAGCTGTCTTATGCTCTTGATCTCGGTACCTCTTTGGATTACCGAGATTGCGCCCCCAAAAGGCCGAGGATTGCTAGCCAATATTCACGCATTGATGGCAGTGATCGGCTACGGCATCGCCACCTGGATTGGTGTTGGATTCTTCTTTGACCAGAACGGCTCGGGCAATCAATGGCGTGGACCTTTAGCCCTGGCATGCCTTCCACCACTGGTGACCTTGTTGGTCCTTTACTTTGCTCCAGAGTCTCCTCGGTACTTATTGATGAAGAATCGACCAGATGAAGCAGCGGAGATCATTCAAAGGCTGCACCATAGAAGCAATGAATCAAGCAACGACTACGCCCAGGCCGAGTTTTTACAGATGCAAAGGCAACACGAATTGGACAAGTCACTGGACTCATCCTGGAGGATATTGATCACTCGTCCTTCTTATAGGAGGCGAGCTTTCATTGCATGTGGTTTGCTGACCTTCATCTACAGTTCTGGAACATTGACCGTTTCAAGTATGTCTACTCCTATTCAGTAGCATTTATGCTTTTGACTTCTATCAAAAAGGTGAGTTATCGCTAATGATCTTTTCTAGATTATGGCCCCACACTCTTTGCAGAGCTTGGTTACACAGCCCCTCGCACTTTGTACTTTCAAGGAGGAATCATCATGGTCAGTTTGTTGGCTTTATTCATCTCTCTTGGCATAGTTGACCGCATCCCACGAAATGTCTGTCTCGGGACTGGTATGATCGCGGTCGCCGTGCCCTTGGCTATCGAGGCTGCCATAACCTCTAAATTCCTCAACACCACCAATAAAGCCGGGCTTAGCGCTGGCGTTGCCTTTCTATACCTCTACATCTTCATCTATGGTATCTTTCTGGATGGACCAGGGTACTACTATGTATGTATGCGAGTCGGATTTCTATGTTTTCGGATCACTTGAAAATTTTTGCTAACCTGATTATAGATCGGACCGGACATAGTCTCTGGGGACAGTGGATCTCCTCCTAGAGCCTTTGCTGCTTGCTTCGCCTTGGCTGCAACCTTCTGCACAAATTCCTCCGCCTTACTCTGTTGAACAAGAACTCGGGTACCAAGCGTACAGCCTTGGCCATTGAAAGCCAAGAATTTCATAGTGTTTGTGACAGCGCTATCAATATCTGCATCCTCAAAAACCAATATTGGCGACTTTCCACCCAGCTCGAGTGTGACTCGCTTCAGGTTCGAGCTTGCAGCAGCAGCTTGAACCTTTCTGCCTATCACGGGATTACCGGTAAAGCTGATCTTTCGTATTTTCATATGCGAACTAAGAGCCTGTCCGGCTTCGACTGCTCCACAGACGACGTTTAGAGCACCCGGGGGTAGACCGGCTTCAGTACCGAGTTCTGCTGCTGCTAGAGTACTAAAAGGGTTGTACTCGCTTGTTTTGACTATAATAGAATTGCCCGCTGCCAAAGCAGCAGCCACTTTCATACCAAAGGTGATCAAAGGACTATTATAAGGGATGATGGCTGCGCAGATGCCTAGAGGCTGGTGTAGGACCCCCTAGAAATGATTAGTTGAGACTGGGGCTGATCGTGGGATCTCAAGGACGCTCTTACTCGTAGAAAGCCGTCTTCAGTCACTGTGAGATCACCGTGCAGTTTGTCGATGAAGCCTGCATAGTCTTTTCCAGTGAAAAGTATCATAAGTCAGCACTCATCCATATCTGGTAATATCCCACTCATAACGCTTCTGAACCAGACCACTTACATCTAAAACTCTCGGCACAACCCTTGACCTCGAACTCTCTGCATTGAGTCACCGGTTTGCCTGCCACAATGGCTTCAAGGTAGGCTAATCGATCAGCATGTTCGATCAGAAGGTCCGCAAATTTTAACAGCGTATCTCGACGTTTCGTCTATACAGACACATGGTAGGTCAGCAGTGTTGTCGTCACGAAGCGAAGTCAGGATGTCGTGGACGGTCTTACCAAAGCCAAAGCTTGCCAAGATGTAAATCCTTCTTCACATGATGCGACCGCATTGTCAACGTCGTCCACAGTTGCACTGCAAAGTTCTATATATATTAGCAGTAGGAACAACTTCTCGTCCCACAAGACAACACTCACGGTTCGTAACGACACTATCGTCGGTCGCAGAGGTGAGTGTCAAGAAAGTTTCTCCTAGCGAATCCACCCACTTTCCATTGATAAACAGTTTCAATGGTAATTCATGTTTGAAAGATGTATTGTTTGAATTAGCCATTTTTACACTTGTTGTTTACCGAAAATTTCGTGGTGCTGGTATTAGTAATTGTTTTGGAGAATGTGAATTAGTAACATGCACGATAAGAATGTTATAAGGGTAAGTTCTAAAGCAGCCTCAATCCTGTTCAAGTCTCGTCGCTACGGCTACGAATCCTTAAAACTGTATATTCAGCCTGTTCCCCAAGTATGCCATGTCTTCGGCACACTTGTTGGAGAGTGTAATTTACTTTCCTCCGGAACGCTTTGCTCCGACAGGTTTTCCAACGACAGCTCGCAGAAACCAGCTCGGAACAGTGCTTGCAGTAGTTACACGGTAGTAACATACGGAAGACTTGTCAGACGGCATTCTAGAACTCTTTTTGGCAGCTTGTCCATGTATGGTATCCGTGAAAATACAGGCTAGGACTTTTACAAGGAACGGGCGAGGCCGAAGTTCCAGCAAGAAAACCTAGCAACTGCACAAGTCGTATTGTCTTTCACATCGTCAAGGTGAAACACAGCCGACTGGCGACGAGTTCGAAAGTGACCACACTCTGCATCTCTGAACAGTTCCCTCTCTCAGACACGTACCATGGCCTCTCTCGAAGGAAAGGTTTTTGCAATCACTGGTGGTGCTTCTGGCATGGGACTTGCAACTTGTAAGCGACTGGTCTCTCTCAAGGCGCGAGCAGTGTGTATTGGAGACTTCAATTCTAGCAACTTCGAGGAAGTTACGCAGAAACTGAAGGAACTCAACGCAAATACCGAGATACTGACCACCAAGCTGGACGTCTCGTCATCTGCCAGTGTCAACGCATGGTACGACGAAATTATTGCCAAATATTCTGCATTGGACGGGGTAGTAAATTGCGCAGGTCTTCCTCAAAAGGTAGGCGGCCGCACGCCACCTAACATCCTTGAGGAAACTGATGAGATGTGGGAGCGCATCGTTGGCGTCAATTTGAACGGAATTTTTTATTCTACCAGAGCCGCAACCAAAGCAATGGTAGCCCTCCCAAAGTCTCCTAGGTCTATTGTCAATATCGGCAGCATATCTGGTATCCTTCATTCGGGCGGCTGCTACGCTTACGGGACATCAAAACGTGCGGTTGTAGGATTGACACCAGCATTTGCCAAAGATCTCACACCTTTCGGAATTCGAGTCAACGGGATCCTACCATGTGAGTCATCATACCTTTCAGTCCTACGAGTTTTTCTCTTCGAATTCTTTGTCCATCCATTCGTTCTAGCACTTTTCTTCATTAGTGCAAGGCTCTAACGTTTGGTTCTAATCCAGCTGCCACTGCAACACCGATGTTGCACCAATTTTTTGACCTTCCCATTGGCCAGGAACTACCTACCAGCGTTGCTGGACACGATACGATTCAACCCGATGACATTGGAAGAGTTGCTGTCTGGCTCCTCAGTGATGATTCAGCTCGGGTCTCAGGTGTAAATATTCCTGTTGGTGGATGTTTGACGTAAAGATGTTTCGAAACCTGTCTTTTTCTATAGGCTAGTCATACATGGTCAAAACACACGTGAGCACTTCTGCAGTGGAAGGAAAGTATACTGGGATTTGCATCGTTGTCTTCGTGAAAACATGCCGTTGTCCATACTAGTTCTAAAGTGCGGACTGGTAGCCACTATTGAATGCCCACAGCCGAGTTCCAAACCGAGTATGCAAGCCACTGGCTGTGGAAGAGGGTCGTCATTTCCCCCTTTTGCATGTTTGCATACACCACATCAGAGGTATATATTCATACTGTACATGGACGGCTTCGTAGACGGTCATGGGGAAAACGACTTGGAGCTTGTTCTCCTCGTTGCGCTAAACTTTCAACCGTAACCAACTTGCGACCTCCGTATACCTCTGAATATACGCCTACGCATGCGGCATGGTGCACATCCAACGGCGAAGTCCAGCGTGGTTGGAAAACGGAATCGGCAGTGGACGGAAACGAGATCCGACAGAACAAAACTGGAACAAGTCTAGCTTGTACTACCTAGATAGGATTATCGTAGTCGGACCCTATTCAGCTCTACTTGATCTTCTACCCAAATAACCTCGATACGAGTACAAGGCTAGAAGAGCACCAAAGAGCACATGTTTGTCGAGGAGGCTTGTGTACAGCTCAGACTATGGATTAAGATAGTTGTCGCCAAAATTCGGATGTTCCGAACCTCCGGTGCTGGCGTGCCGGTTCCGACTAGAATCGTTGATAATGCCAGCTAAAGAAGTTAAAGGCTTCGAATATATGTTACAAACCAGTAACGCATGCGGCCACAAGGTGACCATGTGCAGAAGATATAGGAAGGTCAGGCGAGGAACT
>Ga0115854_10372_pt1 | contig 10599 bp, 12 predicted proteins | sample InSIn2SAF170_FD_83868 | JGI IMG/M metagenome (GOLD analysis project Ga0115854, IMG submission 83868)
CCTATTATGCTCTCCTCCGGCTGCCATAACCATGCCGCGGGCGGATTGTCTGGACTCTTCTGTATAGCAAGCTCAAGGAAAGGACTCGAGTCGGCGCTTTCGGGAGTAGGTCTCGCATCATGAGGGGAAGACGTGATAGTAAATCCACCGGCTTTCTTGATACCGGGAACATGGACGTCAAGCCATTGGCCTGGTAGGAACTTGCGCAAAATCAGTATCGTTAGGTTTTCATATTTGGGCCTAGATAGTCGATACCTACACTGATGCCGCCCGAATCCTTAGTAGCGAGCTTGAATGTCCGTATTCTATCATTTACGCGAGTTATTTTGTCGAGTATAACAGTGTGAAGGCCGGAGTCGCGGGGCTCCGTCGCTGTGCGTTCCTCGTGGCTAAGGCTGGCTTTGGCGGAACGTATTTGAGCCATTCTGCCCAGTGAGGAGGTTCTCGATGACGATTGGAGACTTGAGAAGCGTCGTGGAGCAACTCGATAGGTTGTAATCAGCATAGCAACCCGAATTTCCTCGAATGATAGATGGAGGGGAGCTTCGCGAATGTTGCAGTCCTGAGATGACGATCATGAAGCTTGGGCCGTCCGTCTATTCTCCTTCGGGCCTGAGCCTCGGCTCTAGCTTCAACGGTTTCACTTCAGCTTTCAGCCCACCATCAGCAACATCTAGATCATTTATACCAGCTCGTTTCCTCTGATCTGTTAACATCTCCCGGGAAATCTGCGGACTACTCTAACCTATATCAACCTACTCGATTAAATCAATATCCGTCATGGCTACCGAAGAAGGCTGGCATACAGTGGACGATGGGCGGAAGCTGTATACAAAGACTTGGAAGGTATATTGTAGAGAATATTATGAAACCCGTTCTAACCCGGAAAACAGACAAATGGCCCGGCTAAAGCTCGACTTGTTTTCATTCACGGTTTTAGCGATCATTGTAAGAGCTATTGAGCATCTTCATCAACTTCGAACATTGACACGTGCTCAGGCAACACGTACAACAACCTTTTCCCAACCCTCGCTTCGAAGGGCATCGAGGTCTATACCTTCGACCAGAGGTAGTCTATGCGTCCTTCAAACACAATACTCTACTAATTCACCACAGAGGATGGGGACGCTCAGTTCTAAACCCGTCTGAGAAAGGCAACACAGGTCCAACGACCCGAGTCCTAGACGACATAACCTCTTTCATCAAAACCGTCATCCCAAGTCCAGTTCCGCTCTTTCTCATGGGCCATTCCATGGGCGGCGGTGAAGTCCTTTGCTACGCTGCCCAAGGTCCCGCTGACACCCGAAAGCACATTCGCGGCTTTCTTCTCGAATCACCCTTCATAGACTTCAGTTCAGCTTCCAAACCATCACAGATCACGGTCTTCTTCGGTAGACTTGCGGGCAAGCTTTTGCCGCATAGACAAATGGTGAACAAGCTTGACGTGAAGCTTGTGTCCCGAGATGCTGCTGTGCAGAAGCAGATGGACGAAGATGACCTATGTCACGACACCGGCACCCTGGAGGGACTCTCTGGACTACTTGACCGTACGGGCGACTTATCTGGTGGCAAGATCGTTATTGGAGATACGGCCGGAGAAGGCGGGGTGACGAGGATATGGATGGGCCACGGCGATAAAGATGGAATCACGAATTTTGATGCCTCGAAGCAATTCTTCGACAGGCTTACGGCCAAGGACAAAGAGTTCAAGACGTACGAGGGCCATTTCCATCGCTGTAAGTGACTCCATTATACCCGATCTTGATCCCGTCTAACGAAGGAATAGTACACGATGAGCCAGCCCCAGAAAATCAGGGCTTCATGGACGATGTCGCTAATTGGATCCTGACTCGGTCAGTCGAGCCTGGTCAGAGTGATGCTGGGAAGCCGAAGCTTTAAATCTAGGCTCTATATGTACATGGCGTTCTGCGATGATTGAATACACGGAGCATTCTTGGGACCATTTCGTTAAGCGCTTTTCCAGATTTTAACTTCCGTGCTCGCGAAGAAAACGACGCGTAATGATTAGTGGCTTCTGACTTGAGCAATGGTTAACTCCTTTGTTTCGCCTTTTCCATACTCAGGGATTTTGGTACGCGCGTCATGATGAAGATTTTCGTGCTAGTGAAACATTCCAGGAAAACTGATGCCAAAGTTAGCTCAGCCTACCTAGGTAGAATGAGCAGCGAGGAATGCCCTACAATTAACCAGGAACAGCGTCCCTTGGAAGCAGTGGAGACGTAGTGACCCTATGAGTCTGAAGGTATTAGAAAAGACGAGACCAAAAAGATACAATTGTAAAATGGTAATCAAACCTCCGCTTATTGGCCCGTTGACGATCGATGCGTGAGAGTGGAGGCATGATGAGCTTGATCGGTCTTTGCAGCAGCTAGGGACGGGCGCCGGGCGCAACCGCAAGAGGCTCAACTCGTCAAGAAGCAGAAGAATTGCATCTCTGCAGCTTCAAATTCGCGCCGCGCATCCTCCGCCGCCCTCCTCCCATGTTACTGCGCAACAGCAGTAGCAATGGCATGCCTCTCTTTAGCCAGCTCCGACGCGTCTATTCGTACGGGCCACGTTCACCACAGCTGCATTCATCAGCGGCCGCCTCACCCCCAGCGCTCGTCCTGCATAGCACCCACTGCAACCCCAACCCGGCACTTCCCCGACGACAGCTACGCGTTCTCCGCACTGCTACAAAAGCCTCCTCACCCCCGGCGGGCCCCTCACTCAATTGGTCTTCGACTGCCCACCGCGTACGACACATTTCCCCTGCCGCCATGACGACCACGCAGACGCAGACGCAGACTCGGGGCCATTCGGGCCACTCGCACAACCATCACTCCCACGATAACACATACCTGCTGTCGTCGAACAGAAAGGATGCCGGCGTGCGCATCACGAGAATTGGCTTGTATGTCAATCTCGGCATGGCCGTGAGCAAGGGCGTCGGAGGCTATGTCTTCAACAGTCAAGCCAAGAAACATCAGAGATAACGGTACATCGTAGAAGACGTCGGATTTACTTGCTAAAAGAGATATGTTTTCAAGACGGAAATGTAGATATAAATGTAACATTATCGTTCATTTCCTTTTCAGAATATGGAGAGATCTTCTGTAGATGTACAGAATTCCAAACTATATTAATTTCAGAAATTTGATTATGGATTACTTAGTACTCAGACAATTTGGCTGAAAATAGCGTTCGTCCCCGTGCAAGCAGTTTCCGTCGAAAATGTAGGAAATAGAACTTGATCATACTACTAAGCTACCCCTCATCTTACAAGAGCAAGTTCGAAGGTCGTCGTTCACAAGGTTTGGGCAGGTTCAGGCAGGATTCCCACACTTCTCAGCGACCTCGCACATAAACCTCGCACATAAACCTCGCACATAAACCACGCCTGTCTCTTTTCTGGGCTTGACTCCTCGCCCGCGCTAGAGATTGCAGTGAAATTTTGGCCCTATTCGCCAGGTCAGCGCGTCGATCACTCACCGGTTTGTTTAAAAAACCGCCTAACGTGAGGTTGTAGGAATTTTTTTTGCCATCGGGAAGTTCACTGCCATCTCTAGCGTGGGCGAGGAGTCAAGCCAAGAAAGAAGGCGTCGCTATTGTCCCCTTCACTGCAATCTCTAGCGCGGGCGAGGAGTAAGCCAGGGGAGAAGATGTATTTGTTGGTGGCAAAGCATCTGAATCTCAACGGTTTGTGGGGTAAGTCGAGGCTCTTTTCACTGCAATGTCTAGCGCGGGCGAGAAGTTTCGCCAAGAACATGAATCCCCTATACGCTGTAACCAACTCAAAAAACCACAGTAGGCTCTCAAGTTTGTGTGGCTCAGTGTATATTGTAGATTTCAAATCTACGCTATGTATTTTGTGAGCTCTGATTTTGTTGAGTTTACAATGCAAACTTTAGCGTGGGGAGACATCAGGTGAGGACATGGCGAGATGCGTAAAAGATTTCGTGCTTCTTTTTTTCTTCATTCTGGCAGGTAACCTATAGTACCAGTACGTTCATTCGAACGATAAATGACTACACTTGCCACCGATGCTCTCCACAACCCCATCCTACCACTTCCCATACACACCACTCACCCCTCAACCTTCCCCCCCGCATTCTCCTCCCTAACAGAACTCTGCCCCTTCTCCTTGATCGCCTTCCCCTCAACCTCCTCAAACTTGCCCAGCACCTCTCCATACCGCTCAAACACGCCCTCCCTATACCCCTCCCCAATCCTCTTAACAAAGCTCTCCTCACTCCACCTCCCCTCCAAAAAATCCTCAAACTTCTCTCCATCCTTCCTCCCCACGCCCCACGCAGCTTTATACGCCGCTCCCAACGCACACGCATTCCCACCGATATCAAGTTTATACACCCCATCCGCGCCGCCGAGGACCTGGCCCGCGAGTTCTGCGATCGCAGGGTTGACGGCGCCGCCGCCGACGAGGTAGACGCGGCGCGGCTGTGCGGGTAGTTTACCTTGTTTTTCGACGAGTTTCTGGGAGCGTAGACGGAGGGAGAGGAATTGCGATTCTAGGATGGCGCGAGCGTCTGCGTGTGGGACCGGCCACGATTTACCATTCCCTGTCTCAGGCGGAGACACAGCGCTTAATGTGTTGTCCTTTTGTAGGAGGAAACGCCATGTGCCTGCCTTTACGTTGGGCACGATTTCTGGGCGCGGGAAATAGAGGCCTAGACGCGCGGGATCGGAGTTCGGATCTTGTTGCCCGAGAACCGGGGTGCTGGTTGCTGTCTCGTTGAAGAGGTCCCAGGATTTGGAGGTGTTGGAGTTTATGGCGTCGCGGATGTGTTCGCGGGCTAGACCGCCGTTTTTGTAGCAGAGCATGAACATGTAGAGGCCGGGTGTTGTCGGGTGGTTCATGAAGTGGTATGCGGGGTCTGGTTTGTATTGTGGGGTGCTCATTAGGAAGGTCGTTGATGTGCCTAGGCTCACGATGGCGTCTGAGCTGCGAAGGGGTAGTGCTAGGATTGTAGATGGGTTGTCGCCCGTGAAGGGGATGATCTGAGCGTCGGATGGGAAGTTGTAGCGTTTGACGAAGTAGGGTGATATGGCGCCGAAACTGCCTCCTCCGTCTTCAGGTACCTTGCCTAGTTTGCTTCTGAGATCTTCGACGCCTTCGTTTCCGGCGGCGAGGGCTAGAAGGTCTTCGTGCCATCGTCCATTTTTGATATCCCACAGGTTTGCTCCACATACGTCGCCAATGTCTATAGGTGCAACTTTACCTAGGAAAATCGAGGCGAGGAAAGATGACACGAGCGAGATGCGGGAGGTAGCTTTGTACGCTTCGGGGTACTTTTGATGGAATCGAAGGATCTGCGGGCCACTGAAGCGCTGAGTAAAACGTCAGTAAGATCATACAGCAGTGAGAGCGTTTAGTACTCACATGATGAGCCTTGCTCCCCGTAGCTGCTGCTAGATTAATCGCATCATGCAGCGCAACATCAAACCCCTCACACTGCTTCTGCGTACTCGCATCCTGCCAATTCGGGCTGAACGGATGACTGAAGGCCCCCTTCCTCTCTCCCTTAGTCCCACTCTCTAGCTGCTCGAGCAGTGTCTTCCCCGCATCCAGCCCTCCAAGCAGCGTCTCCGCATCCTCGCTCCAGAACACCGTTCCATGCTGCATGCCCGCCCCGGATATACCCTGCACCTTCGAGAAATCCGCTCCTTGGTCCTTCAATCGCTGTAGAACGAGGTCGATGGCCTCGAGGAACATGGCCACAGGCGCGAACACTTCGCCCTCCGAGGGGTTCGTGAGCACGCCTTTCTCAATGCCATATTTAGAGAGGTCGGCATCGAAGTCGACTTTTGCTTCGTGAACGAGCTTGAGGTCCGATTTGACGATGATTCCTTTTGCACAAATTGTATTAGTCGCGAGCGCGGCATTGGCGGGGTAGCTTTTTGGAGAGCGGGGCATCGTCACCTTTGAGTTGCTGCGTGCTGAGGTCGAAACCAAGGTATTGATCAGCCATTGTCGATATTGTGAGGAGGTTCAGTGTATGTTGGGGATGTATATACTAGAGAAGACATATAAATAAGCAAGCAAGTGTCTTGTGAGGTCGAAATCGGTCACCCTTCCCCCACCAAAATCTTAGCGTCGCCGCCCTCGGGATGATGCTCGTCTTGCATCAGTTTTTTGCCGGTCGTCCCTGCAGACGCGCTTCCTTGTCATCGGAGGGCGGGTAAATCGACGGATTGCCGAATTAGGAGGGACATATAAATTGATGCTCCAGTGACAACGTAAATGCTCTAGCGGTAGTAGTACAGGATTTCTGCTGGTCATGTGCATAGTGGCACTTGCACGCAGGCAGAACGAGCATAGAGGTGTCCCAACGGTCGCACGTAGGTGTGTATCCATGTGTGTGAATGCATGTATTCAATTTTGGTATTCCCAAAATGAGAGCTCAAGACGCCAAACAATCCGCCCTCGGGTGCAACACCAAAACGCCAGACCCAATCATGCCTGTATACATGTATTAAGTACAGTCTCACTTCCTTCTCCTTGCATCGCCATTCGCGCCTTTGTGTTCGTGGTCGTGGTCGTGGCTGTGATTGTGCTCCTCCTCTTCCGGCTCGGGGCTGGACTGTGCGCTGATGTTGGGCCCAATGAATTCATCTGAGAAGTCTGGCTGGTCCGAAGATTTTGAGACAAATCGTACCCGAACCTTCTTCACGCCCCTTACTTTGGCGCCCACGCGTTCTCGTACCACATCTTCCACCCCACGCGTCTGCTCGAGGGTCCAGGTGCCGGGCACACCGAGTTCAACATCCATCAAGTAATTTTGTCCTGATTTGACACCCTGAATGGACCGTATCTCGACATCTTGGGTTGTTGATCCGGCATTGATGCTATCTAGCGCCTTAGTGGCTGCCCGGCGGACGTTGTCCCTCATTTCGGCTTCAACGCCGACGTCTGCTAGTTCGAAGAGCGCAGCTCTGGTGTTGCCCCAGCCAGCCTGAATGACCATCAGAGAGATCACTAGACCACCCACAGGGTCCATCCAGGAAGCGTTGTTCAGTACGTTGGACCCAGCGATCATGAGGAGGGCGACAAAGGCCGTGAGGGAGTCGACTCGGTGGTGGTATGCGTTCGAGGCTAGGACAGAGGACTTGCGCTCTTTGGCGACTTTGAGGGCTAGAAGGACTGCGTTAGGAGGCGTCTGAGGTAGCTAGAATAGGGAAGCCTTACTCGCGCGATATAGCCATTCCTTGATCGCAATAGAGCCCGCAGCTAGCCAAGCTGCATTGATGTTCGGCCCCAGATCCTCGACACCGTGGTGATGACCGTGACTGTGGGGTAACAGGCCCCAGCTGGAGACGACCTCGTAGAATTCAGGAGCAAACTGTTGGCAGAGCGCGATCAGGGCCGTCCAGCCCATCATGAACCCTCCGCCAAGCAGTATTCCACTAACTCCTAGTGATCCCAAGCTTTCCACTTTGCCGTAGCCGCTAGGGAAACGCGTCGAAGGCGGCTTCAGGGACCACGAGACGGTCGCCAGTGTCATGATGTCGCTGACCAGGTCCGTGAGACTGTGAATGGCATCGGCGGTGAGTGCTATGACATGGTCAATTTGTAGACATGCTCGGACGCGCGGTTGTACTTGCCCTGACTGTTGAAGACATAGCCTCCGACGCCCTTGCTCACGGCCATGCCGAGATTGACATACAAGCCAATTCTCGTGATGCGCACGCCGGCATCCTTTCTGTTCGACGACAGCAGGTATGTGTTATCGTGGGAGTGATGGTTGTGCGAGTGGCCCGAATGGCCCCGAGTCTGCGTCTGCGTCTGCGTGGTCGTCATGGCGGCAGGGGAAATGTGTCGTACGCGGTGGGCAGTCGAAGACCAATTGAGTGAGGGGCCCGCCGGGGGTGAGGAGGCTTTTGTAGCAGTGCGGAGAACGCGTAGCTGTCGTCGGGGAAGTGCCGGGTTGGGGTTGCAGTGGGTGCTATGCAGGACGAGCGCTGGGGGTGAGGCGGCCGCTGATGAATGCAGCTGTGGTGAACGTGGCCCGTACGAATAGACGCGTCGGAGCTGGCTAAAGAGAGGCATGCCATTGCTACTGCTGTTGCGCAGTAACATGGGAGGAGGGCGGCGGAGGATGCGCGGCGCGAATTTGAAGCTGCAGAGATGCAATTCTTCTGCTTCTTGACGAGTTGAGCCTCTTGCGGTTGCGCCCGGCGCCCGTCCCTAGCTGCTGCAAAGACCGATCAAGCTCATCATGCCTCCACTCTCACGCATCGATCGTCAACGGGCCAATAAGCGGAGGTTTGATTACCATTTTACAATTGTATCTTTTTGGTCTCGTCTTTTCTAATACCTTCAGACTCATAGGGTCACTACGTCTCCACTGCTTCCAAGGGACGCTGTTCCTGGTTAATTGTAGGGCATTCCTCGCTGCTCATTCTACCTAGGTAGGCTGAGCTAACTTTGGCATCAGTTTTCCTGGAATGTTTCACTAGCACGAAAATCTTCATCATGACGCGCGTACCAAAATCCCTGAGTATGGAAAAGGCGAAACAAAGGAGTTAACCATTGCTCAAGTCAGAAGCCACTAATCATTACGCGTCGTTTTCTTCGCGAGCACGGAAGTTAAAATCTGGAAAAGCGCTTAACGAAATGGTCCCAAGAATGCTCCGTGTATTCAATCATCGCAGAACGCCATGTACATATAGAGCCTAGATTTAAAGCTTCGGCTTCCCAGCATCACTCTGACCAGGCTCGACTGACCGAGTCAGGATCCAATTAGCGACATCGTCCATGAAGCCCTGATTTTCTGGGGCTGGCTCATCGTGTACTATTCCTTCGTTAGACGGGATCAAGATCGGGTATAATGGAGTCACTTACAGCGATGGAAATGGCCCTCGTACGTCTTGAACTCTTTGTCCTTGGCCGTAAGCCTGTCGAAGAATTGCTTCGAGGCATCAAAATTCGTGATTCCATCTTTATCGCCGTGGCCCATCCATATCCTCGTCACCCCGCCTTCTCCGGCCGTATCTCCAATAACGATCTTGCCACCAGATAAGTCGCCCGTACGGTCAAGTAGTCCAGAGAGTCCCTCCAGGGTGCCGGTGTCGTGACATAGGTCATCTTCGTCCATCTGCTTCTGCACAGCAGCATCTCGGGACACAAGCTTCACGTCAAGCTTGTTCACCATTTGTCTATGCGGCAAAAGCTTGCCCGCAAGTCTACCGAAGAAGACCGTGATCTGTGATGGTTTGGAAGCTGAACTGAAGTCTATGAAGGGTGATTCGAGAAGAAAGCCGCGAATGTGCTTTCGGGTGTCAGCGGGACCTTGGGCAGCGTAGCAAAGGACTTCACCGCCGCCCATGGAATGGCCCATGAGAAAGAGCGGAACTGGACTTGGGATGACGGTTTTGATGAAAGAGGTTATGTCGTCTAGGACTCGGGTCGTTGGACCTGTGTTGCCTTTCTCAGACGGGTTTAGAACTGAGCGTCCCCATCCTCTGTGGTGAATTAGTAGAGTATTGTGTTTGAAGGACGCATAGACTACCTCTGGTCGAAGGTATAGACCTCGATGCCCTTCGAAGCGAGGGTTGGGAAAAGGTTGTTGTACGTGTTGCCTGAGCACGTGTCAATGTTCGAAGTTGATGAAGATGCTCAATAGCTCTTACAATGATCGCTAAAACCGTGAATGAAAACAAGTCGAGCTTTAGCCGGGCCATTTGTCTGTTTTCCGGGTTAGAACGGGTTTCATAATATTCTCTACAATATACCTTCCAAGTCTTTGTATACAGCTTCCGCCCATCGTCCACTGTATGCCAGCCTTCTTCGGTAGCCATGACGGATATTGATTTAATCGAGTAGGTTGATATAGGTTAGAGTAGTCCGCAGATTTCCCGGGAGATGTTAACAGATCAGAGGAAACGAGCTGGTATAAATGATCTAGATGTTGCTGATGGTGGGCTGAAAGCTGAAGTGAAACCGTTGAAGCTAGAGCCGAGGCTCAGGCCCGAAGGAGAATAGACGGACGGCCCAAGCTTCATGATCGTCATCTCAGGACTGCAACATTCGCGAAGCTCCCCTCCATCTATCATTCGAGGAAATTCGGGTTGCTATGCTGATTACAACCTATCGAGTTGCTCCACGACGCTTCTCAAGTCTCCAATCGTCATCGAGAACCTCCTCACTGGGCAGAATGGCTCAAATACGTTCCGCCAAAGCCAGCCTTAGCCACGAGGAACGCACAGCGACGGAGCCCCGCGACTCCGGCCTTCACACTGTTATACTCGACAAAATAACTCGCGTAAATGATAGAATACGGACATTCAAGCTCGCTACTAAGGATTCGGGCGGCATCAGTGTAGGTATCGACTATCTAGGCCCAAATATGAAAACCTAACGATACTGATTTTGCGCAAGTTCCTACCAGGCCAATGGCTTGACGTCCATGTTCCCGGTATCAAGAAAGCCGGTGGATTTACTATCACGTCTTCCCCTCATGATGCGAGACCTACTCCCGAAAGCGCCGACTCGAGTCCTTTCCTTGAGCTTGCTATACAGAAGAGTCCAGACAATCCGCCCGCGGCATGGTTATGGCAGCCGGAGGAGAGCATAATAGG
>Ga0115854_10377_pt1 | contig 10540 bp, 11 predicted proteins | sample InSIn2SAF170_FD_83868 | JGI IMG/M metagenome (GOLD analysis project Ga0115854, IMG submission 83868)
TTGATATTGTTTCCAACCATTCTTAAAGGCAGAGCACTTAAATGGTTTATGGAATTAGGAACACATAGCATAAGAACATGGGAATAAATGAAAAATATGTTGTTAGATAAATACAAAGATTATTTGATGCCTCATAACGTTAAAGATGAAGTCTTTAAAATGATGCAAAAAGAGGATGAAAATCTTGAATATTTCGTTGAAAGATTTGCTTATAATGTTAAAAGGGCTAAGATGCATAATCTAGATGAAGAAACTCTGAAAGATCTTTTGCTAAAATCCAATAGAGATGAGTTGGTAGATCTTCTCAATTCAATTGGAAAAGGAGATTTTCTCAGTTATCATTTAGAGAAATTTGTGAATTTTGTACACACATTTCAAAAGGAAAGGCTAGAACCAGGAAAAAATCAAGGGACCTTATTATGTCTAGGATTAACAAATTTGCAACTGGGATAGTAAGTAGAGCAGAAATAGGTAATTTTCTTAACAACTTCAAAACATATATCTTAGGGAGTATTAGTGAACAAATGGATACCCTTAAGATTCAAAACAAGCAAAAAGTTGAAAATGTTGCATTATAAATTTGTTGTCATAAATACAAAAAGAAACATTCTCTAAGAGAATGTCCTCTTGATAATGTAGAAATATGTGCTATTTGTGAAGAAATTCATATCACAAAGGAATTTCCTTCAATTTCTGGACTTAAAGCAATCTTATAAAATGTAGTTGAAACAAGCCAAGTTGAGCCGCTCTGTTTTATTGGTAAAAGACCATGGCCACCACAACAGCGAAATATGTTACAAGGTCTTAATCCTCAATACCAATCATATGCACAACCTCAGAAAAATTAGAATACTCCAATGCCTTGGCAAAATCGGACACCTCAAAATCCATTATGGACACAAGGTTGGCAGTATCCTCCTAGGAACCGTTAGTATAATCAATTTCAACATCCATTTATCCCATATTGATCTCCATACCATCCTCCTCAATCAAACTCTTTTCCACAATTTTAAAATCAAACTCAACCTTCCAATCGACCACTTCAATTACCATGCACATCATACCCGCAAAAAACCAATCAACTACTTGCTCAACCACTTCCAGATCCAAATAATAAAAATTCACAACTTGCTTACAGTATAGAAGGTTAGAATTTCCAGGCTTGCTTGATAACTCCATTAGATCTAAACAATGTCCAACTTAGATCTAGTAGAATTTTTGAAAAGAAGCTACCATCTGTTGTTATTTAGGAATCTGGAGAGGATGAACCCCTTGAGAAAGAAACATATCTTAATCAAGAATAAATTCCTCAGAAAGAAAGCACCCTTATACATGATGCTTCAATAAACTCAACTCCCATTGCATAACAACCTTCTATTTCTGTTCAAAATCCACCTTTTCCTGAAAGGATAAAATTTGACAAAGGAGTAAAAAAACAAACTGTGTTGCCTGAATATGATATGTTAGATGAACTAAAGAATGTTTGCATCAAAATTCCTTTGTTACAAACTATAAGGTAAATACCAATATTTGCAAAAACAATCAGGGAGTTAAGTATTAAAAAACCAGGAATAAAAAGAAAAGAAGTTAAAAAAATCAATTAGTTGGAAAAATTGTGGATATTATGATGGGAAAACCAGCAGTTCATAAATATCTAGATCCAGGTAGTCCCATTGTAAAACAAGCATTAATGGTGTCGAGATTCGAAACACATTGATCGATTTAGGAGCAGTTATCAATATCATGAGTAAACAAACTATGGATCAATTAAAACTTTCTAATCTTTAATACACACCAACATTACTATAGTTAGCAGATAGATCTGTTATCAAACCAGATGGTGTATTAGAAGATGTATCTATCTCCTTATATTCTTTGGAATATCCTATTGATTTTATGATTTTAACTTTCAAGAATAGTTTAGGAGGACACCCATTGATTCTAGGTAGACCATGGTTAGCTATATCTGATGCTTTTATAAGTTGTAGATCTGGTGATATGTTTATTTCAGATGGAAGCTCTACTAAGAAATTCACATTATATCCTCCTGTAAAACAACAATACAAGTAGAAAATGAAGTTTGGATAGATGATGATAATGAAGATTTTGATATACAACCAATATTTGATACTTCAAAAATAGATGAAGAAGATCAAATTTTAAATTTAATGAATATTATTCTTCCTCATATTGTGAACAAGACCAAAATTTTCAAGAACAATACAATGTTTAATATTTATCATCTCATCAAATGACTTTACATTCTATGGAAAAATTTAGCGATTCTTTAATAGAAATCCTTCGAGGAAAAACTTTGAACATTAACGATAATCTGGAAGAATCCCAAACGAAAAAATTGATAAAGAAGTTACAAGAACATTCCTTTTCTATGTGTTGAAGAAAATGTCAAGCCAATTCGACAACCCCAAACGAGGATGAATCCAAATCTAAGGGAAATTGTTAAATAAGAGTTACAAAAATTGTTGAATGTGAAATTCATTTACCCATATAAGATAGTCAATGGGTCTCACCATTATTGATTGTTCCAAAGAAAAATGGAAAATGGAGAGTATGCATCGATTATAGGGAATTGAATAAAGCTACCTTGAAAGATCATTTTCTGCTTCCCTTTACAGATCAAGTCCTTTATACATTGGCAGTGAAAATTTATTTTTCATTCTTAGATTATTTTAGTGGATATAACCAAATCCAAGTAGCTTCTGAAGATCAATACAAAACAACTTCTACCTGTCCATGGGGAAATTATGCTTACCGAGTACTTCCTTTTGGATTATGTAATGCACCTGCAACATTCCAAAGGACATTTCTAGGCATTTTCCTGGTCTAATTCATGATTGTGTGGAAGTTTACATGGATTCTTTTACTATCTATGGAAATTCTTTTGAGGAAGCTCTTGAAAATTTAGAAAAAGGTTCTCACTAGATGCAAAGAAACAAATCTCTCATTAAGCCATGAAAAAGCTTTTATGATTTGCACCGAGGTAATTGTTTTAGTCCAACACATTTCAGGAGATGGAATTAAAGTGGATGCATCTAAAGTATAAGTTATTTCCAAATTAGAAATTCCTTGTCAAAGAGATGTTAGAATTTTTCTTTGTTTTACTGGTTATTATAGAATATTCATAAAAAAATTCACATAGATAGCCTCTCCATTTTTCAAATTACTTACAAACGATTGTGAATTCATTTGGAATTTTGATTGTCACAAATATTTTGAAACATTGAAAGAAAATATTTCTGAAGCACCCATCTTAAGAGGACCAAATTGGAGTCTTCATTTTCATATTTCAACTTATGCTTCAGATACAACCTTAGGATTTGTATTGTGATAGATTAATTTGACTCCTTATGACATTTATTACACGAGTAAAAATTCATCTCCTACATAATTGAATTACACTGTAACAGAAAAGGAGCTTTTAGTTGGTGTACGTGCCATTAATAAGTTTCGTCATGATATCACTGGTTATGAAACTTTTGTTCACATAAATCACTCTGCAATTAGATATTTAATGAATAAATCAATTACTAATGGCAGAGTTACAAGATAGTTATTGTTATTACAAAAAATCAATATTGTTATCTTGGATAGGCCTGGGAAGGAGAATACATTTGTTGAATTTCTATCTAGGATCCAAAATGATAATAATGATGTTCCTATAAAAGATAATTTTCCTGACGAATATCTTTTTGCAGTATCTATTGGATCTCCTTGGTTTGCAGATATTTCTAAATATTTTGCCACTAGAAAGTTACCTTCATATTTGTCTCCTCAGGAGAAAAGGAAAGCTATTCAAACTAGTGCATCTTACTCATGGATAAATGGAGAATTGTACAAAACAAGGTTTGATTTAATCATTCGACAGTGTGTCAAAGAAGATGAAGTACCTAAAATATTAAAGGCTTGTCACGATGAACCATATGGAGGACACTTTGTTGATAAAAGAACTGCCTATTAAATCCTTATCTTATGATATTATTGGCCTTCTCTTTTTAAAGGTGTCAAATAATATGTTAAGAGATGTGATAGTTGTCAAAGAATGGGAAAGTTTGTTCCTTCAAATGAGATGCCTCTACAACCTCAAGTACTTATTGAACCTTTTGAAAAGTGGACTCTAGATTTTGTTGGTCCAATCAATCCACCATCAAGGGAAAAAAGGTACATTCGTCTCTGTACAGATTATGTCACAAAATGGGTAGAATATAAAGTACTTCCTTTTGCTACTGAAAATGTTATAGTTTCATTTCTTCTTGAGGATATTTTCACTCGTTTTGGTGTCCCAAGGGAATTGTGACAGATCAACGTACTCAATTTACATCCAAGTTGGTGCAAAAGATAATAGAGGAATATAAAATCAAACATCGGAATTCCACTCCATATCATCCATAAGAAAATGGACAATTTGAAGCTATTAATAAATTACTTGAAGCCATTCTTACCAAAATTGTACATCTACATAGAAGAGATTGGGCATGAAAGCTTCCAGAAGCTTTATGGGCATATCGTACCACGTGGAGAAACACAACAAGGCATACTCTTTATGAACTTGTTTATGGGAAGCAATTCTTGTTTCCTATTGAGTTCCAAATAAAGACCTTCAAAACTACAATCAAATTGGGTCTTGATTTATCAGTAGCCCAAAAAAAAAAATGGAGCAATTGAACAAGCTTGATGAGATACGACAAGATGTTATTCACAAAACCAACATAGTTCAACAACAAATATCTAGATGGCATGATAATTTTATCAAAGATAGGAAGTTCCATCTAGGTGATTGGGCATTACTTTTTTATTCTAAACTTCAATATTTCAAGGAAAAATTCAAACTCATTGACTTGGTCCTTATGATATTGAAATTGTCTTTGATAATGGAGCAGTTAGAATTAAGACCATTGATGAAGAAAAAGTAACTTTCCTTGTAAATGGTCATAGATTATGAATATATCATGAACCATTGACAAAGGAAGAGTTCATAAGAAATCTGCAAGATAATATTGATTTGAAATTGGTCAGGGAAGATTCTTCTTCCTCTCCAACTTAGCCTTCTACTTTATTTTTAAAAAAGAAAAATATATATAATAAAAAAAAAATTATATATACATGAAAACCAACATTGTTGGCATGTTTATACAAAAAATCTAGGCTGAAAACCAAGAATCCTTGGCAGCCTAGATTTTCTTTTAATTTCCCTATTATCATCCCATTTATTTTATTCCTCTTTTGTAGAAATAAAACAGCGACAAAATTGTCAATAATTTGCAACATTCATAAAATTTCATAGCTAACTTGACATATTACAACCAAAACAACCTGAATGGAGACAATAGCTAGAGAAACCCAAGCAACCTACAAAAGAACAAATCAGTAAGGTAGAATGAAAGGTATGTTAATATTAGTCAAATATTAAAAAAAAATTTAATTATGATATAAGTAAATGATTATTTTAAAATTAATAACCGTTGCCTCTACCATATTATGCAATGATTACCCTTATCATGACATAATATTGGTTTATGCAATTCAATTCATAAATTTTTGGTAATCATGTCTTATCACAATATGTGAATGACATTAAAACCTTGCCATCATTTGAATTTATTCCACTTCATTCGTATATAATCCCAATTCTTTCGTATCCCATCTCATTTTCTTCGCATCATATCCCACTTCCTTCAACTTTGTTTTATTTTCTCTATTGAAAACATCTCAACTGCTACCTAAATCTCATTCTTGTTACCAAAACTCCATAATCCTATAAAAAGGGTAAATTAAGGACTGAAACTTCCTCAACATGGGAGTTATTGTGCATTCTAAGCCAAATGGGACCAAGTTTCTTAAAGCCTATTTGCAGGTGAAGCAGCAATTTCAGCAGGCATGATGGTTACAGTTCTTTGGGAAGTTTTATGGGCATGATAAGGAGGCCACATGAAGAAATTTCAACCCCCACTCCGGTTATCATTTTTTCTTATCACTCCATGCATTTAGTTTTAAATCCAAGCATGATAAAAATTCTAAAATATAGAAATGACAATATTTTTTTGAAAACACAAATTTAGAGATTTCACAACTGCTGAAATTGCAAAAATAAAACATAGCAATATTATGGCAGCCACACAAAGAAAATAACACAGTGATTTTTGGTCAATGTGACCCTAGAAAAACCCCCTACAACTCTTGGGGAAAACCAGTTTGAGAGCTCTTCTTTATTTCTGAAAATGCTTTTATAGAGAAACTAAAATGCACAGTAAAAATTCCAGCAACCAAAAATTACGACTTATCTCAATTTTTGTGCTTGAACTCTGCCTCCAATATCGTGCCAATCAGTAAACAGCAAAAATAGAAAATTTTCCAGCAATAAAACAACATTAAATGTTGTATGGATTGCCTCAAAAAATGTGCCCAAAACTTGTTGTGCAGAGTGTATGGATTTCAGCAGTACAACTGCCTCGAAATTTGTGCCCAAATCTGCCTCAAAATTTGTGCCCTTGCTGTTACCCCTCTTCTTCGATTTCTGTGATGTCCCTCTTCCTTGATATCTGTGCCTTTTTCCTGTTGTATGATTTTTCCTTGGGATGCATGCCAATAAGTGTTGTTGCCTATATTTTCTGAAATATCTTCTTACTACTCTCCTTCACCTCCTCATTGCAAGAAATTTTCGCCTTTCTCTCTCTTCTCTTTCTCTCAAATGCTCATGAAAGAAAGAATGAATATTTTTCCTCTTCTCTTCTCCTTTTACTCTCTAAATGACCTCTTGGGTTACCCTAAGATCTAATGCCTGAGATTCATTTAGATATAGGGATGAGAATAAATGTGCATTTAATTATCACTTTCTATTTTTTAACTCACCCACTTAAATAAAGACCCACAGCCTTTTATTTCCATAGTCACTTTTTCACTTTCTAATTCTTAATTGACTTTAATAAAGTCACCTTTAAATTAGAATATAACTTTACCACTTATAAAGTCACTTTTAAATTAGAATGTAACTTTACCACTTATAAAGTCGCTTTTAAATTAAATTGACTTTTCCACTTATAAAGTCACTTTAGGAGAAAAGTACAAATAAATTTGGATACTTTTCCCTAGGCCAAATATCAAAGCCTTAGGGAACCACTTGTCCTTTGGTACCCAAATTTTAACACTCCCTCTTACCAAGGAAAGTGTTCCTCACCACTCTCATCTTGTCTTTGAAGTAGACATGCTTGTCCCGTGGTAAGGCTTTGGTGAAAATGTTCGCTACTTGCTCATTTGTGGAAATGCACTCAAGCTTGATAGCTCCCTTTTGGACATAGTCTCTAATGAAGTGATACTTGATCTCAATATGCTTTGACCTGTCATGAAAAACTCAATTCTTCGTGAGTTTTATGCAACTCTGATTATCACAGTAAATTACTAAAGGTCTCAATGCCTGACCAAATAGACCAAACAATATCTTGTGAAGCCATATGGCCTCACAAATAGCCAAACTAGCAGCCATATACTCTACCTCAACTGAGCTCAATGCAACTAATTATTGTTTCCGACTGATCCACGACACAACTATCAAACCCAACCCAAAACAGCACTCGGAAGTACTCTTCCTATCTGAAGCACAACCTCCCCGATCTAAATTTGTATACCCTGTCAGTCTCACTCCATTACCCTGTCTATAATCCAGACCAAAATCCACAATCTCCTGCAAGTAATAAAGAATGTGTTTTGCAGCCACCCAATTCACTCTCATGGGCTCACGCATGAACTGACTCATAGTGTTAACTACAAAACATATATCTAGTCAAGTGCTGACCAAATACATCAAACAACCAATCAGTTGTTTGTGTAGAGTATGATCCATCAACTCAGAATCAGAAGCGTGAAGATTCTTCCAATTAGTGATCATATGTGTAGACATGGGTTTGCAAGCCTCCATGTGAAATCTGCTAAGAATATCCACAATGTACTTCCCTTGTCTCGGGAAGAAATGCCTCTCCTCTTGCCACACCTCCAATCCCAAAAATAATGCATCAAGTTGGTATCCTTCATCTCAAACTCTGAAGCAAGATCTCTCTTGCAACCCTCAATGAGTCTCTTTGCACGAGTGATGATCAAGTCATCAACATACAACACCAGAATGAAAGGCTCCTTACCCACCACAATGAAGTATAGGTTTTGATCAACCTCACTCTTTGTGAAATCCAACCACTGTATGTATCAATCCTCAAGTACCAAACTCTAGGAGCTTGTTGTAGGCCATAGAGTGTCTTTTTCAATCTGCATGCATGGGACTCCTTCCCATGCACCTCAAAGCCGTACAGCTTCTCAATATAAACCTCATCCTAAATGAAGCCATTGAGAATGTGGTCTTCACATCCATCTGGTGGATCTTCCAACCCATCTCTGTTGCGACTGATGTAATGGAGCGAATAGATGTATATCGGGCTACGGGAGCAAAGGTCTCCTCATAGTCAACTCCCTCTACCTGTGAGAACCCTCTCGCCACAAATCGAGCTTTAAACTTCTCGATGCTACCATCTACGGCATGCTTTATCTTGTAGAGCCATCTAGAAGTAACAATTGATTTACCTTCAGGCCTCGGCACTGTTATCACTCAGGTTTTCCCCAAAGTTGTAAGAAAGGGAAGGATGTCGAGGTAACCACAGACCAATCTTTTAGATACAGAATCTAGCCAATCTGTATCCAGAGAGGGCTCTCTCTTTATGATTTGCTTTGTTTTTTAAAGGTATTAGGCTAGTTATGAAGTTCAAGGGTTTTGTTTGAGTTTGGGTGGTGAGATTTGATAGAACAGAGAGGTAAGACAGAATACTTCAGTCCATTGGGCATGATGGAGTCAGAGAAGATGGCTTTCTGGATTTGGTTTCTTAACAGAGGATGGTTTCACAGAGCAAGGTAGTCAAACAGGGAAAAAATAGAGACTTGAAACAGATGGAATGGGTTCCAATGGGTAAAGGGCAATTAAAAATCCTTCAACCTATTGAAAGAGGGAAAACATAGCAAAAAATGACATTTTTCCTTTTCTTTGACAAAACGAAGTTTTGGCAAGATTTTTTGGATTTGATGGGCAGATGACGTAAGCGGTACGGATGATGTTAGTGGGAGTATGGGAGCAGCTGACATGGTGGGTGACATCATTAAAGGGACAGATGACGTCAGCAAAGGGTGACGAGGTGGGTGACATCATCGAAGGGCGATGATAAGCAGTTTTGTCAGCACCGCTTTTGGGGTCAAGTGGTTTCAGGTGGAGGGCAAGCGATCATGCTGGGAGAGCGACGTGTGGCAAAGTACGGGTGCCAAAACCGTCGGTCCCCACGAGTTAAACATCGGCCGAAAGGCAATTGCGATATGATTTATCAACCGTCGGATGGATGGGCAGAGATTTGACGACAGGTGCTCATGGAATATGGCAGAGGTTTAAACAACGGGGGGCCGATATAATTAAATGTGTTTTTAATATGTAAGGGTTGGTTTTTAATGGTCGGGGGGATGTTATTAATTAACCCAAATGGCTAATTAACCCATTTATGTGCGGCAGGGAGGTTCTTAATAAGTTTCAAACAAACTTATTAATCCTTTTAAACAATGTTTTTATGGTTTATAATTAATCGGGGCGGGATATGTATTATTTGGTGTTTTTAACATATATTTACATAATACGGGATGGGTAAAAATTATAGGGATTTATATATAATACATGTTAAAAATTAATATGAATCTTGAAATGAACCATCGCTGAGTTAAAATGTTTTTTTGCATTAAAACTTAGGCTACAGTGGGAAAAAGGGGTTTGTATGATATTTGTGCATTTCCCTAAGTGAAATGGGGTTTTTACTTAGGAAAACGTTTATGAAATGAGATGAGTGATTTTAGGGATATTAAGAATAGATCTTAATATTTTGGGGAAATTAGTGAGATCTTTGGGGAAAAGTATGAAGGGGAGCTAGTTATATAACCTTGCCTCGCTTGAGCTGCATCAAGTAAAATATCTGCTTCGCACTTGTGATAGAAGTGAAAGTTAACACATTTTTTTAAAAACATAATCCATCACAGGTGTCATTCTACAACACCAATCTACCTACCTTGCCTACTTTGCCTAGTATTTTTTACTTCTTTCTTTGGGTGCACTTAGACTGGCAAACCCTGATCAATCTTCTTTTCTTTTCATGATAAGCCTACCTAAGTCTGCACTTATTACATCCAAGAGCTCAGACTTAACTGTTGAGCTCCTTTGCTTCTCTACCTATCTACTTATCTACCAAGATTAAACAGTTTGGTCAGATTTTATTCTCTATCTCTAAAACAAGAAATTCAAACATGAAGTAGCCAAGATTAAGTTGTTTAGCCATTCATCAATTTTGGCATAAATTAACAAGCTACAAACAATTTTTTATTTACAGAAAATGAAAAAGTAGTGGCATTCTGGACTTGCACACTTTCCTGGTCTTTCTTTATTTGGGGTTCATTTCTTCTCATTTTTTTCTTTTAACCATTTTATTCTTTTTACCCTTTGATTTTTCTTTTAGGG
>Ga0115854_10378_pt1 | contig 10539 bp, 11 predicted proteins | sample InSIn2SAF170_FD_83868 | JGI IMG/M metagenome (GOLD analysis project Ga0115854, IMG submission 83868)
GTGCAATTCGGTTTGACATCTTTAAAGGTGCCTTCACTCGTGACAGCACATATATCGTATCCCCCTTCACGAGCGATCTCCAATTCATCAAAGATGTTCCCTACGGTCTCGCAAAGCAAATCCTCCCCATTCTAAACCGTGGGGAACCGCAGGTGCTTGAATTGACGCAGCTTGCCAATCCAACCAAGAAATGGAAATTCGATCTCTCAGTCCTCCCACCTCCCGAGCAGCAGAGCATAAATGCAGTAAAAGAGACCAGCGCCGGGCGCGACAGTAAAATTCATCATATCGAGTCTACAAACATCATAAGCAACAACAAACCCATCCAACGCCCACTCCAGCACTCCCTCCAAGCTGGTCAGCCCGATGACAACCCACATCAATTCCCTCTAACACCAGGCTACACAACAACAGACGCCTTGGGCCACGAAGGCGACGACACAATCCACTCCCCAATAACATTCTACGAGGTGCCCAACTGCATCCAAGCTATCTTCCCCAACTCTACCTCGAAAACCATCCCCGACAATTTATCCACAACAAGCACGAATGCAAACGCAGACGCAGAACCAGTGGACTTGCTTTTTAACGCTTTCTTGCAGCCTTATATCCTCGCGCTTCTTAATGTCCTTCCTGAACTCCCAACCCTTGGAGACCATTCCGCCGACGCGAGTCGTCCGCCGCTTTGTGTACAGGACGGTCGGTGCGAGGATATGCTGTTTGAGGAGAGCGTGGAGAGCTACAAGCAGGGTCTCGCGAAGGAAGTGGATCTGGAACAGGAAGTGAATGGGCTGGTTGATAGATTCGAGAGGAGGAAGTATAGTAAGGATGACGTGGAGAATTATGTTCCGGGAGAGACGTTCACCAGTATATTTGCTGGATGGATCAAGGAGAACTGGGCGAAGAATTGTCCTGAGGGTACGAAGTTTGTTTGACTTGCAGACAAGCTGCAGAAGTTTTACTAGAAACAGGCTAGAGAACATGATAATTGGTCGGTTCATGGTATGTTGTCCGTAACGGTATACCCTTTAACCTATACACTTTGACAAATCGGACTTGTTGCTTCTCTGCTTGCAATCTATTGATCGGCCTTCGTCATGTTGCTCTGCAAGCCCTGAAATACTCCAATAACATCTGAAATCTTCTGAACAATGATTGTGAGCAAAGCCTCATTTCTCCAGCCCTTACTCATTGTTACGCCATGTCAGTTGTGGTTGTACTCGAACTCTTTCTCAATATCTGATGTGTTCAATGGACTCTTTTCGAACCTTAATTTGATCAGTTCCAGGAACGGTCGCTGCCCTCTTCGGTTCCACTTGCTGCGGTCGACACTAGTTGGTGTTTTGTTTGTGGCGTCAGATAACCCAAGTCTGCCCTCCTCTTTGGTGCTGACTTCGTCGTCCTTATTTCCTTCTTTTATGCTTTGTACAGGGCTAGCTTCATCCACACTGCTCCGGTGTGCGCTTTGGCTCCGTTCTTGGGTCGGGGAACGAAAGTTGTTGAGTGACATCCGAGACATGACACGTCGAATCTTGCTACTCATTGTTGAACTGCGTGACTTGTGAGTCGTGAGCTGATCGTCGCTTGCAGGTGTATTGCTAGGCACTTCAGGTGTTTTGGTTGGTGTCTCTACTGTTGGCGAATTAGAAACTGAGGCCTCGATTGCGTCTTGACCAGCGGTAGGTGTCTCGAGTAGAATTTTGCTAAGGTTTGTCCTGGAGCCAGCTACAGTATCAACTTCGGAGATTCTGCTCAATTCGGGTAGTGCTGTTAACACACCTTTCTTACCCGGTTGACTATGGCCTTGCTTCTCTTTAAGATGTGCTGCCTGGATCCATTTTCGTTTCAGATTGTACGGAGCTTCGTGAGCACCAAGATCAAGAATTGACATGTGGATACCCAACCGTGCTCCTCGCTTGGAGAAGGTTCGTTGCATCCGACTAGGGGGTGCTGTAGAAGTGTCCGTCGGTAGCTGTTCTGCTATGCCTGGAGGCAGCACATCGGGCATCGATGGTATATCTACGCCCGTCGCTTCTGACATCTGCCTGTGATGGTCTCCGGCTCTTGAAGTGCGTCTCTCGACGGAATTGGATTGTGTGTTGCTGCTCATCGTGTTTGTCAAGTTGTGAAGCTCTGTGATGGCGTCTCGGTTCTGTGCAAGAAGTGATTCCAAGATCACACGGTCTTCGTGCATGGTGTGGGGACTCGCCTCTACAATGCGATCAGACCTAGAAAGCAGTTAGTATGGTTTCTTGTGACATAAATGAAAGGGTGAGCTTACCTATGAGTGCCGTAGTCCTTGCCATGCCAAAGGACGGTCCTCATCACCACTAATGTGCCCTTGAGCGCCTCCAGATGTTTGATTAGACGTGCCACACGACCTTTCTTGAAGAACCAGTACACAGCTGACACGTTCGAGTCTGCCAGTTGTAGACCTTTGCAACATTCTGAAATTTCCTCGAACACCGCAGCCAACTCTGTTGTGATTTCCTGGAGGTCCTCATTGAATGCTTCTGTGTATTGAGAAGGGTCAGCAGTGATTGCATCATGCAAGTGCCATAAAGTTGTAGAGAGCCTCGTAAGCTCATCTGCGATGGTCGAGATCTCATTGGCTGTAGTTTCGTGTTGACACTTTTCTTGCAATGTATACAGCTCACTCGATAGAGTTGCAGCCTGGTTTGCAAGACGCACTGTGTCAGTATCTTTTGAATGAGCCATAACACTATGAATGGGACTTGTATCGGAGTAGACAAGACGAGAACCATCGGGCTAGCCGTGGGTGTAAGTGGTGTGCAAGTGATCCTGCAGATTGGCAGGTGACAGCATCTTAAGTGCAGGCACACTCGCTGAATTCGTTGCTTTCACAACAACGTCCTTGCCGGCCTGATTGTCTTCGTGTTGTAGTTGTTATGCCGGATCGTGCTGAAAATGTGGTAATTGTAACATCAGAATCGGACGACAAGAAACATGCGTTCATTTCCAGTTTAGCAGATGAGTATCACAAGATGCTGTACAGCGGTGTGGACGGCTAAGCCCCCAACTTCTGTGTAAAGTTACGTGTAAGGAACATCCGTGACCATTAGTAGACAATATTGGTTATGGCTCGTTTCGATGGGCACTGGGACCATTCAACTGTCAACAAATAGATCCTCCAGGTATGCAATCATCCTCTTCTGTAACTCACGCAATTCACCCTTGTCGAGTTTACTCATTGTACCACCACCTACATCTGTTTCGTTATCCTTGATAATTAATTCATCCTTGATGGCAAAAAATGGAATTCCCATCTTTCTCAACTGTGATTCGTAATCCTTTACCATATCACATAAAGCTTTATGCACCTTCCTGTCAAATCCCTCTAGTTCCTTCTGGTGTGTCGTATCATCGATTCTCGCTATCGGCACAGCTAATGCTCCCATAGATTTAAGTAACTCTGCAGCTTTGTCTTGGTTGCCAGCTCGTCCACTATGCCTTGCCACAATAGCCTCTCGCTGCACCCACCATTCCTGTTCATGCTTGTGCTGCTGAGATATAAGGTGCTTAATCTGGAAGGTGACCTTATCGTCGTTATTGATATACCTGGCAACATGTTTAACAGCAGCTGGCCATGTTGTAATCGTCGAAGCATTAGATGTTGCTTGAACAGAAGGTGTAGATGATCGTGAGCGAAGCTCCCCTTGTTTTGACACCGAAACAGACTGGACGGATTGTCCTCTCAAAGGAAACCCATTATGTTGGCTTTCCTGAAATGGGAGACTGCTGTGGCTAGAATTACTGGGATAGGAAGCATCGGACGGGTTATGTGAAGGCAAAGGTGATTGCTGCGTACCATGGACTGGCATTTGCCATGGCTGTGCATCATTAGATATTGTTGAGCTATCATTGAGGCTCGCCAGAAGGCGCTGAAGCTCGGGGTGTCGAGAGTTCATGGTATGCCTGGATCTATTTCACAATTGCACGGAGTAATTGCCTGGTACATGTCTTGAGGACAATATGCAAAGGCTGTAGATCCGCTTGATAAGCTGCTTGATCTGCCAGCAAAGACGCAGTGAGGACAATGAAAGGACAAGAAGTCAAGCCAACGTTGCCCAGGTGTCAACACCTGATCACGTGAAGTCGTGTTTTTTATACAGGTATGTTTGTTTACACTCAATACCTATTTACATGCACATATAGGTAACATCACGTATGTATGATATCAATCAGCAGGGCTGCGTATAGTCGAGACGGACAATACATGTATGTTTGACAACAGGAAGATGGTCAAATCTGCAGAAGAGGTAGCAGTGAGTAGTTAAACAACTTCAATATACGAGCTTCCCTAGCTATCCCCATCACGGAAGTAATCTAATGTACCATGCTGAACGCCATGCTGTCATCTCAGAATGTCACGTAGTCAGTCAATCCGAGCTCCATGTCCCCAACAAAGATCTGCTAAGTGTGAGTAGTGGAGTGCACCGGCTTCTTGACTAGATAAGTCATCTACGTCTTGTGGCTGTGTCCTGAGATAATGTAGCGCCACTTTCGCGGCTGAGGGCACAATCTTCACGGTAGCTAAGCCTTCCGTTCATAGAAATAGCAAGCTTGTCTGGGCCTGACATGAGGAGAGTTCTCTGGGCCAGGCTGGGAAACCCAACTCCTGCAGAGAGCGCACAGGAGGGCATGATTTGCACTTGCTTGTCAGTACACCTAGATGTTAGACCCATCGTCTCCGTTCAGTTGAGCAGAATTTGTTGATACTTGAAGCCTCAAGTCCCAGAAACTTGCCACGAAAAGCCCACACAAACGTACTACTTTGAACTGCTTGTGACCTACCCGTAACACTCAGCTCAAACAGAACTGCCCTTCTCTTAGGTAGCCTAACACTTGACACACCTGGCCCAGATGCAGCTGACATAAAAAAACCCCTGTTGTACACGACTTCTTAAAGACTGGCTGGTGATCCGATGAGGGCCTCAACAGGGTTGAGGAAGAAATGGCCATTCTGGCTTCGGTAGGAGGGGAACGATTCCGCTCGTGGCTAGGGACATTCGTTGTCATGCCCAGGAGTGCATCAGCCCGGTACTCGACAACAGGTATATCTCGTATTTGCCACGGCCAGGCACATTGACCATAGACCGAATGAATGGGATAGTAGAGGTAACAACTGTCGATAACAGTTCGTTCGAGTAAAAGTTGAACGAGGTCTCTAGATGTCAGTCAATTCTTGCAAGTGCATAGGAAACACAAGCTTCGCAAAAACGGGTGAAGAACGCATCCGAAGTCGGAAGCACAAGATAGCAACATGCTAGACATATGTGTGGTAGCCAACCAAATGAAATTTCACCAACATTGTGGTGATCGAACTGCGAAGGAGTTACCAAGCACGAGCGATCTGAGCTTGGCAAGTCTTGATGCTCGGTACATACAGTCTACTTGGGTTAGGCTTTGGCACTACCTTAAGCTCCGGGTGTCAGCATTGACAAGCACCAACAAGCATCAACGGCGGGAGGTCGAGAAAGGAGTGACTGCGTATTGTCATCCGTCATTGAGTTCAAAATGGCGGGCGAATCATTGGGTTAAAATCTCCCAGCCTTAACTATACTGAGTGTTGCTGAGACGTCATCCATTTCGAACGCGCAGGCCACTCCACTGCAAAGAATCTGGATGGATGACGAGGCACGTTTGGGGTTGTCTCGGTTCCTTCCCAACCAGCTCGCCTGCTCCATCCTATTCGCAGTGGCCCTAATGCAAGATCAGGTCGCCTCCGTCGGCGCCAGCCATGCGTTTGCTTTTTGTTACTTCCTCCTAAGTCACTTCCATCCACTATCCTCCCTTTCACGATATGCACACTTGACGACAACAACATCTCATCCTACCTACACACCATGAAGTCGCTCGTTCCTCTTTTCGCCACCGGCGCCGTTGCGCTGACGCTAAATGTCCAAAGTACAGACAACATTAAATCGGTCGCCGGAACCATCGCGTATGATATGATGACTGTATATACTGGTAATCAGAGTGGTCAAGTACCTGGCTTACTACCGGGTGGCTTGAGCTGCAACCCGAATGCTCTCGGAACATACTGTTGGTGGGAAGCGGGTGCCATGTTCGGTGCCCTGATAAATTACTGGCAATACACGGGTGATACAACCTACAACAGTGTGGTTTCGCAAGCCATACAGTTTCAAAGAGGCGCAGATTCCAACTTTAACCCTGCTAATCAGTCGAAAAGTATGGGTATAGACGATCAAGCTTTTTGGGCATTTACCGCAATGGACGCAGTTGAAGCGAACTTTCCCGAAGCAGGCAATGGCCAGCCTTCATGGCTTTCCCTTGCTCAAGCAGTATTCAATTTTCAGCATGGCTTATGGGATAATGCAACATGTGGAGGTGGCTACCGGTGGCAGGTCTTTCAAGTCGAAGCTGGATACAACTTGAAGAACTCAGTTTCGAACGGAGGCAATTTTCAATTGTCAGCACGATTAGCATATGTGACTGGAAATTCTTCCTACGCTGATTGGGCTGACAAAGTTTATGACTGGATGGCTAGCAGCAAGCTCATGCAGATGGACAACTCCGCAAACCTACTATACATCTGGGATAACACAGACACCAGTAACGGATGTACTGACCAGACCAACTATGTCTGGAGCTACAACTATGGTATCATGCTTGCTGGTGCAGCATACATGTACAACTACACTGGTGGCAACCAAACTTGGCTCAACCGCGTAAATTTAATTCTCGAAAGCACCCTTCAATTGTTCTTTCTCAACAGTACTACCATCATGTACGAACTTCAATGCGAGGAAAACCTAGTTTGTGACCAAGATCAGAAGAGTTTCAAGGCATACCTAGCAAGGTGGATGGCTGTCACAGCATTGCTAGTGCCAAGCACGGCTGCCACAATCAACCCAAAACTGAGTACCAGCGCGCAAGCTGCTGCTCAGCAGTGTATCGGTGGGTCGACTGGTCGGGAATGCGGAGAGCAGTGGTATTCATCTAAGTGGGACGGGACCACGGGGGTGGGTCAACAGGTAAGTAATTCGTGTCACATTGCACAGTTTCTTCTAACGAGTATAGATGGCCGCACTATCTGTCATAGGATCTACCCTCAATCGACAAGATATCGCACCCTTGTCACAAAAAACCGGAGCAACCTCTGCAAGCAATCCCAACGCTGGTTCTACTGCAGCCTACGACCCAACCACCGAAAACACTCCGGCCACCACAGCTGATAAGGCGGGTGCTGGAATTCTCACAGTATTGGTGGTGGCAATTGTAGTCGGAGGAGCAGTATTTCTTGTGATATAGTAACGGCATGCACGATCGTTAAGGACATGACGAACATCAACATTAGCGAATGGCTTCGAAATCGGCATCAATCAATTAACAGGACACAAGTTGCTAGGAACCACAACCCCTCCATCATCAGGGTTTGTCCGAAGGTTGGGGAAGATGCACGACAGCTTTGTCGTCAATTTTTATGGCAGAGCAGGTGCATCAAGTTTCGACCAGAGACGTGCCTCTCCAGCAGCAGTTGAAGTTAATAGCTTCTCCGCGTTGCTTCCGAATTCGAATTTCAATCAACCAAAGAACTATCAGAGGCGTTGGACGATTCATTGGACCAGGGGGCGCAACAACGAGGTTCTTATGAATTTTAGATATGTCGGCATGCGACTTCGAGCGCAGTAGGGTGTGTACATTTTGGAGAGGTAAACTTATAGTGAACTTATGTAGTGCTGGTGCAGTAGGTTGGATGAACTTAGAAGTAAGAAGTATATAGCAACCATTCAACGATATGTACAATGTACATCATGCTTGTATGGCCAGAAGTGCCATTCTGCAAAAGGTAACAGCAACATTGTTTCCCCAAGACTCACCACCACCTGTTATGTCTCATCGGGTATCGCATACAGAGAGACTTTTTATAATGCGCATCCTTTACTACTACGTACTATACTGTAGTAGTAATCGTAACTACTTGATGAGATTCACCACTTATTACAATTGGCGAGAGTTTCCTTTTAAAAAAAACTTAACCTCCGTTCACTGCATGCTTCTACTCGTAATCCTACCAGTCAACACTTACTTACAGCTTTCAAAGTGAAACAGCTCATATATACGAACCCTTCTCGTACTTTACAATTTTTGAATCATGCTGCAGGTCGAAGAGGTACTAGATAGATATAGTGGATGTGGTTGCTCACATAAAATTAGTAATGGTGTTCGCATCCCGAGAGTGTGGAGTTTGTGAAGTACAGTACCGTGGTTGTGGGAAGTACTGTATATTACCCTGTAAAGGCAATGCCTTCTTTTCATCGGATGATACAATAAATGTAGATAGTATCTACCTACCTACCTATGCACATGTAGGTATAATGAACTTATCTTAATATCCTGGATACATAGCCTGATTTATTTTGTGAGCTGCTGAAAGAGATATCTGAGACCGGACTTTCTGGTCGTCTGCTCTTGCTCTCGCTTTGGCTTTCGCTCTCGCTCTTGCCATGGCCGGTGAGCTCTCGGCTGCAGGTCTCGCTCTTGCTCTTGCGGCTCTCGCCGTTGCGGAACTTTCGGCTCCAGTCCTTTCAGAACTCGTCCCCGCTCTTGCAGCTCTCGCCTTTTCTCCTGGGTCTCTTGCCTTGCTTTCGACTCCAGCTCTCGCCGCTTTCGCATTTGCTCTTCCTGGTCTTTCGCCCTGTGCGGCTTGACGCGATCTTGTTGCGCTTGCAGATACTGAATCACCCCTAAGTGCCCCTCTTCTTTAGCACAATTAATGGCGGAATTGATGTTTTCGTGCTTCCCAAGACCATGTTCCCACAGCCACTTGACCATGCCTAGGTGCCCGGCCTCCGCCGCATACCACAAAGCAGTGTCACCACAATCATCCTTCGAATTTATGCTGACACCCTGCCCTAGTAGCCACTTAGTGACCTCTAGGTGCCCTCCCCATACGGCATGGTGGAGAGCAATCCTGCCAGCATGGTCCTTCTCAAATAGGTCGGCACCTTGCTCTTGCAACCACTTGATTGTCTCTAGATATCCCTCCCACCCGACCAAGTGCATTATAGTCATACCGACTTTGTCCTTGCTAAGCAGGAGGTTACCTCCCTCCTCTCGTAGCCATTTAACTATCTCTAGGTGTCCTTGTGACGCCGCGACATGTAAAGCAGTCCTACCTAAATTATTCTGCTTATTTAAATCAGCACCATGCTCTCGCAGGTATTCCACCACCTTCAGCTCTCCCCGCGACGCGGCAAGATGGAAAGGGGTGTCACCCATACTATCCGGCTCATTTATATTGGCACCATGCTCTCGCAGGTACTTGACCACCTCTAAATGCCCGTTCTCGGCAGCAACATGCATCGTAGTCCTACCATGTTCATCTTTCTTCACTCCATGTACACTGAAACCCTGCTCTTGCAACCACTTGATCACCTTCAGCTGTCCTCTCTGCACGGCCAAACGCAGGGCAATGATCCCGTCGTCCTTTCCACGAATATTGACACCTTGCTCTCTTAGCCACACGATTGGCTTCAGATGTTCGTCCGAGGTCATTATCTGGGGAGCAGTATGGTCTTTCGTGTCTTGCTGAGGAACCTCGCTTTCTTTGGTTGTCCCATGTGATTCACTTTGTAACGTTTCCTGTCCGGTCTTGTAAGAAGCGCGGAGTCCTGGCACGGTCTTGCTGGCTACAGACTCGGTTCTTGCAGATATAACTGTGTCTGGCCCAGCTTCAAGCACCGCTGTTGTGGGCAAACTCGACACTTCATCTGATCCGTGTATCGTCTCTGTAGGGATCAACGCAATTGGAAGTGGTTGAGCTTCGTGATTTGTCACTGTAGAAGTGTCCTCGGAGCTGACCCGTGTATTGATCGAGATGCCTTGGCTAGCATTCCTGACTTCTGATACTACTTCGACCGGTGGAGTAGTCACAGAAGACATGGTTGAACCTGTTTTGTCGGTGTCTAGAGAGGGACTTATAGACAGTGTAGAGTTCAGAAACGAATTGAAATTCTGCTGTTCAATTTGATAGGACTCTGCTGGCAACGCCGGAGTGTTATTCGACGCTACAACACCCGTCATTGTGAACCAAGGATGTCGTAGTGCTTCGGTCGCTGTCGGTCGCTGTTCCGGCTCGACTTTCAATAGAGTCTTGACAAACGATTGGCCGTTGACGCTTAGGCGAATTGGCGTTTTCCTTGGATTGAAAGGAATCAGCCCATCACAGTACCTCACCAGGTCGGATTCGGAGAAAGGTATCTGTCCCTGACTGCTAACGTTGAACAATACACATCCAAGAGACCACATGTCAACCTTGTTGCTGTAAACAGATGTCTCTTCAAATTGTTTTATGTGACCCAAGATCTCTGGCGCGCAATACGACCGGGTGCCCACAGTTGTGTGAAGGGCACTTTCAGATTCTTCGAGGATCCGTTTGCTGATTCCAAAGTCTGCAATCTTTACCCACCAGCGGGGAGATTCTGGTCTTTTTTGAACCACAAGGATATTCTGGATATATTAGCACAGTCTAAATGCTCTAGATTCCCTACC
>Ga0115854_10380_pt1 | contig 10511 bp, 6 predicted proteins | sample InSIn2SAF170_FD_83868 | JGI IMG/M metagenome (GOLD analysis project Ga0115854, IMG submission 83868)
AAGTGAAAGAGATAAAGCACTAAAACAAATAAACACATATATACTTGTAGCTAAAATACAAGATTAGGGGTAATCAAGGGCTAAATATGGAGGATGGCAAAATGAATGTTTTGGCAAGAAAAGGACTTTCATATGGAGGACCCATCATTTCCCCCCAACCAACTTGGTTGCATGTCCCCATGCAACCTACTCTGTCTTGGGTAGTCTAGCATGAATGTCATCCCAATTATAGGTTTGGTGACCAAACTCTCAAGTATTATAATATACTCTAGTTTTATCCATTTCCGTCCAATTCAAATGGTTTTCCTCCTCGTCACACTGAGTAGGGGACCTGTAAAGCTGAGTAGGACACAAAAGAAGAGGATAATGAAACTGAAGTGTTACCCATTTATCTCCATGCTTGAATAGTGAATAGTTGTAAAATGTTTCTCAGCTATGAGAAAATAAAGTATGGGTATTCCATAGGGTGTCTATCCCGAAGAAATGCTGGAAATCCTTTCCATATGTCTTGGGCCACTTATTGATGGCAAAAAATGACCGAAATCAACATTAGGGAGACCACCCAGCCAGATCCCCAAGCTAGACTATTTTTTGTTTGGATTGGAGATTTTCACTGGTTCAAATGGGTCCAGTTACCCCCTCACTTTTCCTTCTAACTTATGATATCTCTAATTACTTGTCAAGAGAAAGAGAAATATCATATTTACCCTCTTGTTGCTAGTTTGCAAGAAAGAAACCCTTAAGCTGGAATGTTGAAAAATGCAACAAGAAAGTCTCAATTTGATTTTTCCTTAATCAAATTGGGGATATTAGAAATTCCACATCAACAGCCAACTTGGAGAATTTAAATGAGGTGATATGGCACTTGTCACTCAGTTAAGAACACTCAATTCAAGTTAATGAGTTGAAGTTCAGTTTTCATGAACCGATTCCTATTTTATAGGAGTCTAACTCACTTAATTCAAGTTAAAGGCATGAAGTTCAGTTGTATGTAGTGATTCGTAAATTTTAGGAGCCTAGGTTGAGTTAATTTCAATTGTAATCAGTTAAACTAGTTCTAACTATTAATAGAACTAGTGCATGGTCAGTGGAGTAGTTGGACAACAATCTAACTCAGAGATCATCTAGTTAACTGATGCATGCAACTAAATTAGTTGATGCATGCAGAGAATTCGAGTTCCCCGGCTGTGGTGGAGATTCCAAGGTAGTGTACAATTAATTATATACTAGATTGAGTGTATAGTTTACTGTATTGGTTAGGTGATCAATCCTTATAATTGCACAAGTATTTTGGAGAAATTCCTAAATAATAGGGGCCTAATTTCTTAAGGAACAATGCAAGAAAATAGGAGCTCAAGCCAAGGCAGAAATTGACTAAGTCTTCTTTGGAGGCCTTCAATGAGTAGAGAGATAGATTGTGCACTTTCAGGGTGATCTTAGTTGAGCAAAGAAATTGTAATACATCTCTAGTCATTTGATTAATGTAAGAGGAAGTGGGGTTTTTAGTAGATTTCTTTCCCTAGATAAAAATACTTGTTGCACGTGTGTGATCTCTTCTTTCATGTCTATTTTTTTTTCTAAATTGTGAAATAATACCTGCAGAGCAATACAGTAGGTTTGTGTTTTGTAATTTTGATTAAAACTTCATGAGCAATTGAAAATCTATAGCATAATTTCTACATGGTATCAAAACAAGTTTCACATTAGAGTAGGAAATTTGAAGTTGGTTCTCAGAGGTTCAAATTTTGATATCAGGGTTGCGGGTTTGTTTTAGGACTAAGAAGATGGATTTCAATGGACTAAGGATAGAATATGCCTTGGAAGGCATCTCTAATTTGTTGCATGGAAGGATCACATGGAGGCAGTATTGGATGATAATGGACTACTAGTATACATCAAGACAAATGTTACACAACCACCAGAATCTGATGCCTAGAATCATGCTCAGCGGATGAAATACGTAGCCATAGTGAGGAGAATCTTATTGGAGGGAGTATGAGATCACATTGTCTCGAATCTCCACAAAAAAGAAACTTCATTCGTGATGTGGAAAACATTGATAGAGTTGTTCGAGAATAATAGTGACTGCAGGAAGGTGATGCTCAAGGATAGATGCAGAAGAATGACACAATTCCACAATATCTGAGCAATTTTATAGAGTGTTGTGATGAACTTGGCAAGGACAGTGTTAATGTCCCTAAATAAGACTTGGTAATTCTAGTGCTTTTGGGCCTTCCCAAGAGCTAGCACAACTATCAAGATTCGGTGAATGGGAGGGAGAAACTACCGAATTGGGAGTGCTTATGGTCTGATTTGATACAAGATGAAATAAGGTGGAATATGAGAGATGGGACCTCATACAGAGAAGAGGAAGAGGACTTTTCTCTAGTCAGTAAAGGAATGAAGGCCAAGGGAAATAAATCCCAAAGTGAGGTTGAATCCAGCCAAGAGGGAAAGAAGAAAGACTTATCCAAAATTAAATGATTCAATTGTCATGAATTCATGCACTATGCTACTAAGTGTCCACACAAAAATAATAGCAAGAAGGAATCTGCAGTAGCAGTAGAATGTGAAGCTTGGGCCTGATAGTTTGAGCTAGATTTCACCCTTATGGAATGCATGTCAAGCAATGTGATGGGTAATGTGTGGTTCCTGGATTCGAGTGCCTCATTCCACATGACTAGGTGTAGAGAGTTTTTTAGTGACCTGAAGGAGAAAGATCCCTAGACGAGTATTGAGTTTAGGGACGACAAAAGGTACATTGCGGCTGGGGTTGGTACAATCACCTTTCAGAGGGAGTTGAGATCCCCTCTCAAGCTTAAGGATATCATGTTCATTTTGAGCCTAAAGAAAAATATCATCTTTGTTGTAGTTTTGGAAGATTTTCGCTATGATGTGATCTTCAACAATGGAAAAGAATTCCTAAGACACATAGCCATGGGACAAGTGAAGCACATGAGGGTTCAATTTAAGAAATTGTATGAACTTGAGGTAGAAGATGCATGCATAACCTTAATGAGCAAGGAAGCTATTAGAGATATGGTGATTGAGAGGGAGCATGATTTACCTCTCAAAATGGAGCCTCAGAAGGAGCCTAAGGAAGTTGTGGAGCAGCCACAAATTGAGAGGTAGACAAGAGGCAGAGTGGAGACATCCACTCAACCAGATACCTCCAAAGGAGGGAAAGTTTGAGCTAAGTGGGCAGAAGGATCACATGCAGCCATACCTCCAGGTGTGAGGTGGGGAAATGTGAAGCCCTAGTCTCAAAATTTCATAAATTTGATCAAGGTTCATTGCGGTGTTCTCCTCATGGATCATTACCTTGCTATAAGGGCACACAATATTTAGTAGCAAGAAGATCAATGTTAGTCAGACACTGAGGAGTTCATAGAAGTGTTGAAAAAAGAGCAGAAGGCTCAGTAGAAGGTTCAACAATAGCACAATTTTCCCAATAGACAGTTGCAGACACAGTCGATTTAATGTTTTTTTGGATGCTTATTAGTTGCTAATGTTACAGTAGCAGAAACCACATTGAGAGGTGTTTACAACATGAATATATAGTAAGGTGAGGAAGACTAGAGAGTGAGCCACATGGAAGGTGGACCCACTCTCCATTAAAACCATTCCATTTTATATGTTACATGGAAAATGTCCCTTGCCATATTTTTCTTTAAAGAACGGAGCTCTCTCGCCCTGGGAGGTTTATGTATCTAGGATGAAATCCTCGGGATTCCCCTCTTTTTTTACGGAAAGTTATAGAGCCAGGTAAGTTTATATTATATACATGTTTTCGTTTTACTTTTATATTACATATTCTATATTATATTTAATATATACATTTTATTTTTTAAATATACAATTTATATATATAATTCTGGAATCAGTGGTTTTTTAATTAAACTAATTAAATTATCAATTAATTTAATTAATAAAAATTAATTAAATAATGATATTTATAAACTAATTAATTTACCATTAAATTAAATTAATTAATTAATTAATTAATAACTAATTAAATTAACAAAATAATTTAATATTTACACTTTAATTATAATTAATTAATCTAATTAAATTAGATTAATTTAATTCACTAAAACTAAAATAAATTAATGAAATTTATTTACTATTTTATAAAAGATAATAAAATACAAATTTTAAGTTTACATAATAAAATGTAATCAAACTTTGAACAAGTGCTTTTTAAAACCATAAGTCTAAATTCAATGAAATTTGAGTCGTTGGGAAGTTCGCGAGAAAATGTACACTATGTTGCAATCAAAGTAGAAAAATGAGAAAAATGAAAATCTCGCAAAAAAGGAAATGATTTAACCAAAGTTTACATGGAGGGTCCTTATATCTTTTGTAAAAAATTATGGGGGTGTTGTGGCCACAACAATTAGCGATGCACAGGGAAGAAGCAATTATCTCTGGTTAAAATAATCAGACAAAATTATACCAAAGATCGAAAAGAAATATTTCCAAAATTTTCTCGCACATGACACCATTATCAAGGGTTCAACATAAGATAGAATTAAAAGCAAAATAAGCTCTTAAATATGAAATTACTTGAATGCCTAATTTCAGTATAGTAATCGCAAATATGGGGAATATTTATTAACTTTTAATTGCATCCCTACCATTAGGTAGTAAAACAACTAGGGGGTTATTAAAGGTTAGTATGCATCTACTAGATATGAAATTACCTCCTTCTCCTGACATCGCTTCGTTGCCAGCGGGCCTATTCAGTACCCCAATGAAGATACCTCAGTACCAAGTATGCATGGACCCATTGCCAGTAAGCCTATTCAGTTCTCTGGCGGGTTTGCACACACTTCCCACACATACAATTTTTTCAACTCTCTTTTGTCACCCTTTTGATTAAGATATTTTGGGAATTGATTTTAGGAATTAGGTAAAGAGAGCAGGGCAGTACAAGAGGCTTTCGGTTTATTATAATAGATGCAATACTAGTTGAGTTTGACCCCACGAGTTTCCTTTTCATCTACCAAAGTAGAAGATTTTATGTGTAGAGGGGTATGAGAGGGATTCAAAGAAAAAAATTGAGGCAACTCATTCCTTCATAAAGATAAGATTATACCACATGAATAAAATCTTCAATGTTCCCCAGAGTTGATAGTTAATGCACGAGAAAAGTAAAAGTTTGGTTAAAACAACCTTTGGGTAAATAAAATCCTATTGAAAAGGGAGAGTAAAAAAATTCCTCATGTCATTCAACCGATGTTGTGTAAAAATGGTAAAAATGATTTCCCTTCTATAGATTTTGGAAATATCACTAACTCCAATTCAAACGAAAAAGAAAACCACACTTCAAAGATTGCAATCAAATAAAGAAAATGTGAATTTGAAAGAAAACAAAAATGTAAAAATCCATGATTGAAGGAAATTCCAATAAGACAACTTATGAAAATGTGTCACAACAAAAGAGTAAATATAAGAGAAGCGTGTGTGTTTTTCTTAAGTTGGGACCTTGATGAATTATATCTCTCAGAGTTTTAGGTAGTTAGACTTTTATTCAATCAAAGACTCTAAATCTAAATAGTAGTTATGAGAGAAAGAGAAGTTGAGTAAGATGTCTCTCCCCTTGCAATTTTTTTTTTGTTTCAAAATTAAGCCTCCATCAAAAAATTTTAACAATTTTCTAATAAATATGAGGCTTATGGCGATATTAAATGAAAACAAAGTAAAGGTTCAAAGACTTCCTATTTTATCTTATTTGCATTTTGATCAACATCATAATTTCTTTGCCTAACATAAAAACAAGCAAAACAAGGAGAACAATTCCAAATCTCAACAAGTAGGGGTGCTATATATTCAAGGGAATTTTTCGAAGACCTGCAAAAACAAAGTTTAGATTAGAATATATTAAAATCAAGGTTGAGAAGAAAATCACAAAGAAACTGGTAAAAGATTAAAATGAGCATATGAGACTTATCTTAAAGAATCTTGTTATCATTTACCTAAAAGAAATCGATTTTCTCCAAAAAGAGGTAACTTCTTCTTTTGATTGAGATTAATAATATGAAGAAGTTCCATTTTAATGAAGTTTTCATATGCTCGTGATCACCAACTTATTGAATCTAGACTAAGGTGAACAACAAGCCTATGAAAATATTACCAGAAAATAAAAGGCTTCATGTCCAATATTAAAAATTGATAATCAACAACGGTTGTTAAAAATCTATGTCTCATCATAGCTTAATTTTGGAAACAATATTAGAATGCTAATGAATAAAAAATTAGCAATGAATCAGACTTGTTTTTGTCATTTGATGAATTTCTGTTGTGATTCTTCAGCCTTTCCTACTATTGCAACTTTCACCCCAATTTATTTGCTTTCCCACATATCCTGCAACTCATTAAATGATTTATTAGTTACTAATGACAAAATTATTTATTTATGCAATTAATTTTCTGTCATTGTTGCCCAAAGTTCAGTTGCACCAAAAAAATAAGATCATCATAAGTCATTTCATAAACTTGCATAGAAAAAGAAATATAGACCAAGGCACTTTAACAAATTTATTAAAATTAAAATCATAATAAGAAAATGTAAACTTCCTGAATATATTTGCAAACAAATTTTATTAGGATGTTCAAAAACTTTTTTTTCCTGAAAACTTAAAGAAAACTTGCTACCTGGTTATTTCAAACCTGTAGAGTGAAAACAAGTAGAAAGTGATTTAAACTAAAATACTACTACTCCTATTCTAATCTAACATAATAGGGAAAATAAAAAACTAGGTAAAATCATATTTCTAGTGAAGTCATTGTATTAATTTTATTTATGCACATACAAAAATATAAAAAATTAGTAACATACATAAAATTATGGCCAAATTAGTAAAATAAACTTTAATCCTTATATATACAGTAATTTCTAATAAATTTAACAAAATAAATTTATTGACAAAATACCTTTTTTGAAAGGAGTACTCCAACCATATTCCAGTTGGATCATAAAAATCATGATGAACCTTTGTTATTGGTTGGAAAAGGCACCAAGAAAGAGAGGTAACAAGCCAGATTTGAATGATATTTCCTTTAATACTATAACCTGTGAAAAACTATTAGTATTATGTACAAAAGATGGAATAACATCATAAATTTTCTTTAGATTTGAGATTTCCAAACAATCATTAAATTTATCATGGAAGGTTAGATAAAAATCCAATGAATCTATCTTAGGCTTTTCCAATGGGTTAGATGGCTCGCTAATTTGTAAGGATACTCTTCCAAATGTCAAATTTGGTTTAAAAACATTTCAGAAGATGAAATAAGATCGCATGTGATTAACATCAACTGTAAATACAAAACTTGAAGTGTTTGGTGCTCATATTTTAGGCTCTGAGTTTTATTTTCATCGATTAATGCACTTGATAAGAGCTCAACGGTTGGCTACTCAAAATTTGGCCATAAAATGTTAAAAAATTGAAATATAATTTTTGAATAAAAATCTAAAACAAGCCAAAATAAATGAAGAAAGAATAAAAAAATTACATCATTTACATTAGTGTTACAAGATGGATTAATAGGGAAACTCTATGACCAACGATAATTTGTAATGTTAGAATTGCCACTAGAAGGGAGTTCCAACCAGATTTTATCGAAACAAGTTTCCAAGCGAGTATTAGAATGTATTTCATTGGAAACTTGAAAATCAGTCTCATCAAAATGTTTAAAAATAGATTTGTGTTAAGCCAAAGGAAATAAAGTTAAGGCATGAGAACCTGCTAGATTAAAATCTGGTTTTGAACATGATTGACTTTGTAAAGGATGAGAATATACTCTATCAAAATCAGGATACTCATTAAATATAACCTCTTTCTTGAAAATCACATGGCTGATTTAAATGAACATTATCATTAAAAGGATAAGAAAGAGATTTAGAAATAACATTGGTGGACAAAGAATAATCATCCAAACAAATCACATTCACAATGAAATCAGAACTAGTTGAAGGAGAGATTTCAACAAAAATATTGATAGAATCATTACTAGATGCATTCAGATGTGAAAACAGACCCAGATACAAAAAGAAATGATTGCCAGAATATAAAAAGTTAAATGGTGGCTGAAAATTTTCATCATCATGATTTTCAGCATCATTAATTAAATTTGAATTTTGGTTTAACGAAAAAGTTCTAGTTGAGGAAATAGAAACTAGCTCTAAATTTACCTCTAGAGGAAGACTGACATGTTCATTAATTAAATCCTGTTCTTGATTTATTTTTATTGGACCTTCTTGTTGTTCACTACAAAAATTAGGAAATTTTTATTTTTCATCTTCAAGTTTCATATTTATATTTGTACAATCGATTACAATAATTTGAAAGTGTGTAAAACAGCCTCCTAAAGTCTGTGGCTATGATCTATCTTCAAATTTATTTATGGACCCAATAAAATTAGATTCAGATTCAAGATTAAATATTGAAGTTGAGGCATATTGTTCTTCATCATTTCTTGATTTATTATTTTCATAATTAGAAGGAACAAGTAAAATAGTCAGCCCACGGGGCTTTGGATTGACAGTGAATGGGTGCGCTGTTGAGGCACTCCTTGCGATAGGTCACTGGTTCAAATCCCCCGTGGGTACTTAGGTTAGTCTTAACTAGGAAAAAAAAAAAAAACAAGTAAAATAGTCAATCAAATATTCTTTTGGAGGTAAGTCACTGAGATGGAATCTGTAGCAAAGTGACCAGAATCTAACGTAAAACTCCTCAAGAGATTCATCTTCATGCATGGAAATCTTTTCAATTTCAAAACATAAATATTTGTAATTTTAATCTTGATGGATTGATAGAAATACCTTCATAAAATGGTTCATTGAATGTATTGACTTAGCTAGAAGTGTTTTGAACCATTTGTGAATCCATCCTCGGAATGTGAGAGTAAACAATATGCAAATTTCATTGTCATTAGTAATATTGAAATATTCACATTTATCCACAAATCGACAAAGATGTTCTAAAGAAAAAAATTTACCCTCAGCGTCATACTTCAAATTAGACAAGGATTCAATATGCCTCTTGGGATGTCTCTAGTAGGTATGCGTGAGGTAAAATCATGACCCAAGTAGGAATGTACATATGAGTCGTGATTAGTTAAGAAAATTTTTGAAACAAGACTCCACAAAGATAATCAATCTATGACCCTTCTTCTAGCGTTAAAATGTTGATGGCTAAAAATGACCGAAATCAACATTAGGGAGACCACCCGGTCAAAACCCCAAGTTAGACTCTTTTCCATTTGAATTGGTGGTTCCAACTAATTCAAATGGATCCAGTTACCAACAAAGAGAGAAATACCAAATTTAACCTATTGCTGCTAGCTTGCAAGAAAGCAACTATTACGCTGAAACGAGGGCTCATCCATACCACACTAAAGTTTGCTCCTATGTAAGGAGACTTCTAAAATGAAATGGATCAATTCTAAATGCAAATATATTATACAATTCAAGCAAAAAAAAAGAAATCCCAAATCTGTCTCGATTGAGAAAGATGTAGATTTGGCCTCAAACGAGAGCAAGGTAATGAAGTTTGGACCAACTATGAATTTAGAATAAAATGAAGTCAATAAGCCAAGGAAATAGTTCCGAGACTTACTACTAATTCAAATAGGTTTATATATTCAGTTATATGATGAATAGTCACTAGATATTTGTGCACATACATCTAAACTCAAATAAAATGAATTCAAAATCAATGACACGACTGCATTAAGGAAATAGTTCTGATAAAATAATCATGATTAAAACGTAAACAATTCTGCATTAATATGCTAAATCTTTAATAGTAATGACATGTATATCTATTCGAATTCATTATTTAACTTGATAGCAATTAAATTCATCATTAAAATTTAACGTTCGAATGATTTAAACAAGCATATAATTAAATGAATTTACAATAGTACAAAACACAAAAAACACATATCTATATAAAAAATTGCATCAAATTTTAATTAAATTCAAGTCATCAATCAACCTTTATCTCTAACAAAAGTGTACAAAAACATCAGATCTGATTAAAGCCTTTTGAGCACAAAAATTCTTAGAAAATATCATGATAGCATGAATTTTTCAGAGCTGAAATACATCTCTTTGAATTTCTCTAAATCTAGTCCAAATAATATTTAATTCTCTACAAAATTATGCCCCCTATAGTAGTGCAAAAACCCTCTTTTTATAGAGAGTTTCCTCTAAAGTTTCAGATCTAGAACCCTTTCTCCATTCTCCAAATTCCTATTTATAATTTACAAAAAGAAATTCCAAAAAGGTGAGTTATTGAATGCAGTTTAAATCCATCATTTTTGGATTTGAAAATCCTTCGTTTTCTTCTTTGTTGTTTCAATTTCATATATTCAATCCCTTGAGCTTAATATTTTCAACAAACTTCCTGCAAAAACCAATAAAAATAAAAATAAAACCAATCTCAATTTAACATCAAAATTGAAATTGCAAAACTAGAAAAAGAAAAACTCTCAGAGTAAAA
>Ga0115854_10382_pt1 | contig 10472 bp, 10 predicted proteins | sample InSIn2SAF170_FD_83868 | JGI IMG/M metagenome (GOLD analysis project Ga0115854, IMG submission 83868)
CCTTGATAGATCTCCATACCTTCTTTTGAAGCTCCCATGATGGTACATTTCAGAAAGTGTTGACAAATGTTTTCAATTTTAGCTTTACTATTTACTTTTAATTGTAGATCACCCTCTTCTTTTCAATGAGGATTACATATATATGTCTTAGGGTTTAACTTACCATATATTAATTGTAAATATATAAGATCCTTTTGTGGACCCATTTATCTAGGGTTAATAATAATAATCCCTCATCTTACACCCATACTAAGTTATTTCCTATTGAACTAAGAATCCTTTCAATTTATAATTAGTATGCATATATGACAATAATAGGATCCCTATTCCTTCAATAGATAATGAGATATATATATTGAAATTCATCTTCTCCAAAAAGAATCTTCTCCTAAAATGTGATTTATGTATTTATCTTTAAATCACTCTATTCGTATAAAAATTCACTTCTCTATACTCTAAGTATCCTTTGATTTTATAGCAATAACCACATTTTCTATCATGAAAGCCATTCTTTAACTATATATATGAAATCCCTAATTTAACATTAAGGACCCATTGAAACTTAAAATTAGTCCAAATAATTATATAAAGGTTACATAAATTTCCATAATTTGCTAGTACAAATATTACATAATGGTATTAATGTACAGTAAAAGAGGGTAACTTTTTTTTTTATGAGTTTCACTTTTACAAAATTAACAATACATGGTAATGATTTCAAGCTTGATCTCGATCTTCGTTATTTGGCATAGATCCTTCTTTTATTTCTTGATGTAGAATCTTCATCTTCATCTTTAAAGTACCTTCCAAGTATCAAAGGTATTGGTTTGAGTACTAAGGAGGTTAAGAGTTTGAGGATTAGGAGAACCCTCTTTTCACTTGTGACCATGATGCAAATGTAATTTAACTATATAGTATCGAACTTATTAAAACCATTCTATGGACCTCAGGTGAATCTATGGTTACCTCCCTTCCTTGGTCATATGGTAATTCAATTACACAATAAAACATCTTCTATCACACATCCTTCATACATCTTGTTCATTCTTATTCAATAAATACATTTTCATAAAATTTCAATAAACTTTGTATATCAATTTTATTTTTTATTATTTTTAAATAGCCACTTATTACATACTACACATATAAATTTCATTCAACCATACCAATGAAATAGAAGCTTTACGAAATAAATGTGGATATAGAATTCTCCTATTAAATATTTACTTAAACACTAGTCACCTTCTACTTTTATGTTTTAATATAAGTCAAATATGGAGGAATTGTGTGGAAGGTGAGTGCCAAATACTTGGATGATGTCAATCATAATATTCTTATTACTGAGAGACATAGTGTTAAACCCTAGAAAGTCTTTTCTACACAATGTTAGATGATCCTATTCTTGGTTTTTATTTTCCAAAGGGAGGAGATATGGTATTAATAGATGGGGATTCATATCGACCTACCCCAATAATGGAGCCATTTATGTAATGCAACATCAAGCAAAACTCTAAAACTTTGGTTAGCATTCTCTTGACGTATGCCATTGCATGAGCTCAAGAAGGAGGTATGGAGATCCATAAAAGAGTAGTTGAAATGATTTCTCATTGTATATTGTGGGTACGAGTGCCTGTCTAAGAGGAATACATAAGACCTAGGAATTGTTTGACAACAAGTTCCATGGACTGCAATTATGGCAGGTTATGCACTAAATGGATTTTATGAAAGGGCACGTAAAAAGTAAAGCTAAAATTGAAAACATTTGTCAACACTTTCTGAAATGTACCATCATGGGAGCTTCAAAAGAAGGTATGGAGATCTATCAAGGCATAGTTAAAAATGGTTTCACATCAGATACTATGGTTGTTAATGCTTGATATGTAAAATGTAAAGAATACACAGGGATCAAGAATTATTGGACCACATATGTATTGCAAACTAGATTCATTTACTACTATGATGGTAGGATATGCATAGAAAGGGTTATCTAAAAGGGCACAAGGGAAACAAGTGCATTACTCAGTAATAAAGCCCAAACTCTAAAACTTTTACCAACACTTTTCCAACACATGCCATCATGGAAGCCTTCAAAGAAGGTATGGAGATCTATCAAAGAATGGTTGAAAAAGGTTTTACATCAAATATTATGGTCGTGAGTACCCAAGTAGTCAAGTATGTAAAATGTGGGAGAATATACAAAGATTGGGAATTATTTGTCTCGCTACATGATACAAAATAACGTTTCCCTTTGATTGCAGGTTTGACTACTTCATTGTCCACTATGGGGAGAGAAAAGAACACTTCACAATCTATTTACAACACTATTCTTATGCACCTTCCTATGGTCTCTGGAATGGATGCTAAACTCATGATGGTAGATATGCAAGAACAAAATTATAAGGAAGGATCCAAACCCTTTGCTACGATAAACTTCTCGTGAGAATACATAAGGTAGTAACATTTAGATTTAGTCTTATCAAAAAAATAAAATAATGAACATGCCATAGGGGTTTGTACTCAAATCCATCACATAAATAAATTTCAAATAGATAATATAATAAACTATACTCCTTTCAAAATACAAAAAGTGCCAACTATCACATGTAGTATGTTAATAAAGCAACTAGTGTGTCCTTTCAAATGGAATAATACATTTTTCAAATAGTCCTTCCTTACAACATATTAAACAATACCAAGTAACACTACTTATTTAACTAGGCATTTTAGCTTTAATGTCTAAAATGCAAAAGAATGCACTTGGACTTGAGAGAGGGAGAGGCTTATCTTCTTCACGTAACTCTAAACCCAAATCTTGAGAATAAAAATAATGAGATAGTAGATAGATATTTTTCCTAATGTTCCACACCTTTATTTATAGCCAAGGAGGTTCAAATATGTTAAAATGAATGTCTACTCATCCCTTTAATCATTTTTATGGTAAGTCTTATTAAATTTGTTGATGAGTGTAGTGGCATTAAATACTTTGGAACCTTTTTATTAACTGATAAATTAATGCCAACTATTTCACATACCTAAAACAAGGAAACAAATTAAGTAGGTTCATATCTCAATTATTTTCATAAACCACCAAAATACCTTGTAACATCCATAAAATGACATTATTCCTTTCTAATTATCACTTTTTAAAGTTCATCCTATTTTACTAACAACCATAAGTAAACATTTAAATTCAAAAGAAGAAAATATTTGTTTACCTTTTTGAAATATTTTCAAAAATATATTGTAATATTTTAACACTCGTTTACTTGCGATGATTCCTTCATCCTACATGGTAAAGTCATTAGTGCACACACACATCCACACATTCATTATTAATAATCATGCTTCATAATTATGCAATGCAACTATATGATCAATGATGGTCATTAGGGTTTTTTAGTGAACCAATGCCAATAATTTCCTCACTCTTACCCTTTTGTTCCTATCACCAATTCACCCTTGGTTCCTTGGGTGTTTTCCTACTCTTTCCAACTTGATTTAACTTGTAAGTTGTGTCAAAATATCTTGAAGCCAGCATCAAAATGATACAAATAAATCATATCGATATTCAAAATTTATCACCACATAGCATAATTCAAATTGAATCTCATTAGGATCCTCGATGGTACTCAAGTCTTAAAAGTGCAATTGGGTGGGTCATTACATACTACCCTACTTAAAAGGAACATAGTCCCTTGTGTTCTTTAATACAATCACAATACAATCATAAATTTTTAGATAATACTTCACATAATCATTTAAAAAAATAAGGAAATTGTCTTCTCATGGTGGATTCAACTTCCCAAGTGGAAGATGATTCAGAATACTTATCCCATTGTACTAGTCATTATCCTAAATTTTTGGTTTCTTAGTTCTAAAAGCTAGAATTCTAACAGGGATAACTTCAATAGCATGAGGTTTCGACATCTACACATCAGATAAATCCAACATAAGAGATGATTTAGAAACATAATTTCTCATTAGAGAGACTTGAAATACATCATGAATTTTTAACAAACTTGGTGGCAAAGCAAGTTTGTAGGCAACTAGACTCTTCTTTTCAACTATCTCAAAAGGACCAACAAATTGGGGATCTAATTTAGTAGACTTTATGGCACTTTTCATAGGTTGGAATCATAAAAATACTTTTTCACCCATAGCAAATTCTTAAGAAGTTATCTTAAGATCAACATCACTCTTTTATCGATTAGTAACTTCCTTCAACTTTCATCGAATGGACTTCAACTGCTCCTCCATTTTCTTGAATATTTTAGGTTGGATCATCACCCGATCCTCCTACTTGTTCCAAGGTAAAGGATTCCTACATCTCCTTCTGTAGAGGGCTTCAAAAGGATCCATTCCTAGAGATGAATGATATCCATTATTATAAATAAATTCAACTAAATAGAGGTAATCCTCCCATTTAGTCTTTTTCTCCATATAATACATTATGAGCATGTCCTTAAGGATGTTATTCACTCGTTTAGTCTTTCAATTTGTTTTGGGATGATATTCTAAACTCATATTCATTTGTTTTCCTAGTGCCTTGTGTAGTGATTTCCAAAACATGAAGGTGAACTTAGAATCTCTATCTGAGATGATCACCTCAAGAAATCCATACAATTTGAATATTTCATGGGAAAACCTATTTTCTATTGTAAGGGCATCATCAATGGTGTTACCAAGTATAAAATGTGCTACCTTGGTTAATATGTCAACCACTACTAGAATTGAGTCATGATGGAATCTAGTGTTTGGCAAACCAACAATAAAATCCATCGAAATCACTTACCATTTTTGTGTAGGGACATCATGTGGATACAAATATCCACTTGGATATTGATGATCTACCTTCACTTTCTAACATTCAAGGCATCTTTCCATAAATTTTTCTATGTCCTTTTTCATTTCATCCCAATAAAATCTCTATTTTAGGTTTTCTCTCATCTTTGTACCTCTTGGATGTGCTACATACAAGGGAAGATGAGCTTCTTGCATAATTAAATTTCTCAAATTTTCCTTTTTTGGGGTGACTAATTTGTCCTTAAAATTCAAAATTCCTTTTTTTCAGTGAAATCTTGCGATGATGTGGTATCTTGCCTTATCAATTCGTGGGTGGATTTGCAATATAGATCTTCTTGCTACAAAACTTTCACTTGATCAAGCAAGTCAAATTAACTTCTTGTCATGGAATTGATATGTCATCTATGACTTAGAGCATCTTCCACCTTGTTCTTTCCTTTAATGTACTTAATGCCAAAAATCATATTTAGCTAGAAGTTCCATCCATCGCCTTTATCTAGCATTTAGATCCAGCTAAGTGACAAGGTACTTCAAACTTTGATGATCTATTTCAAGTTTTAAAGGATTTCCTAGAGGATAGTATTTCCACATTCTAAGTGCATGGACTATTGTTGCCAACTCAAGATCATGATTTGCATATTCAGCTCATGTGTTTTCAGTTATCTAGATTTAAATGCTACTGTATTTCCAGTTTTATGATAACACACCACCTAAACCTTCTAATGAAGCATCTATATATACTGTAAAATCACCATGTGGGTCAGGGATAGTGAGAATTGGTGTGGTGGTAAGCCTTTCTTTCAAAGTTACAAAAGCTTTTTCACACTTTTTTATCCATTTGAACACCTTATTTTTCTTTTGAAGGCTAGTGATGGGGTTGGCTATCTTTGAAAACTCTTTGAAAAACCTTCAATAGTACCCAACTAATCCCATAAAACTCCTCGCTTTAGTCACATTTGTTGGTGTAGGCCAACTCATTATTGCTTACACTTTCTTGGGATCAACTAAAATTCCTTCTATAGAGATGATGTGGCCTAGATACTGAATTTGGGAAACATAGAAGTTACACTTTGACAATATTCCATATAATTGGTTTCTTCTCAAAACATCTAGAGCTAACCTTAGATGATGATTATGATCTTCCTCATTCTTTGCTTATATGAGGATATCATCTAAAAATACTAACACAAACTTGTCTAGGTACTCATGATAAACACTATTTATCAAGTTCATGAATGTTACAGGGGCATTCATCAATCCAAAATGTATTAAGACTAACTCATAGTGTCCATACCTAGTTCTAAAAGTTTTCTTATGGGTGTTTAATCCTTTAATTCTCAATTGATGGTATCTTGATCTCATATCTATCTTTAAGAAAATAGCAGCATCTTTAATTTGATTGAACAAGTCATCAATCCTAGGTAAAGGATATCTATTCTTGATAGTGACCTTGTTCAACATCCTGTAATCAATACACAACCTCAAAGTTCCATCTTTCTTTTTCACAAACAATACAAGAGCATCCCATGGTGACACACTAGGTTTTACCAACCCTATTTCTAACAAATCTTGCAATTGTACATTCAACTCCTGCATCTTAATGGTATTCATTTTATATGAGGTTCTATAAATAGGTTTAGCTCCTGGCATTAAATCTATTGAGAAGTCAAATTCTCATTTTTAGGGTAACCTAGGTAGGTCTTCATGGAACACATATTTGTATTCTCTTAACATAGGGTGCTTATTTAGCAAATCTACCTCTTTATCCTCTTGTTCCACTTCTTTAACTTTTATTGTATAAATCATCTCTCTTTTCCTAATGCTTCTTTTAACTTGTATGGTTGTGATCAATTAGGGTTCAAAAGATCCTTGATCACTATACACCGTGTATCGATTTTGAGATACATTGATGTATTCTACCCATCTTTCCTGAAATTTGATTAAATATTTATGGTACATCAACCAATCTATGCCTCAAATGATATTGTAAGAGGCTAGATGAACCACATACAAATCCCACACAACGGATCCTTTGGGTAATTCTAGTTCAACATCCCTAAAACATTGTCTAACAAGGTATTTTTGACTTGATCCAAACTCCACTTGCCACCCATTTGCTAAAACGTCTGGTGCCTTTAACATGTCCTTAACTAAGGAATTTGAAATAAAACTATCTGTAGCACCATAATCTATCAAAACCTTAAAATATTTATCAAAAATGTTACCAAGAATTTGGAGAGGTGTGGCTTGTCCTTTGGTCTATCCTAATTCAGTAGCTACAAATATTCAATGCTCTTTGAGCAGATCTATCTTTTTGGGACATTGATATGCATAATGAGCTCCACCACATTTCTAGCATCCATCTTGAGGGGCTTTCTTTTGTTCAGGAAACTTGTCTCTTGGTGTATTCTGATTGCCTCTTTGATATGGAAATCCTTGACCATGGTTTCTGAAACCTTGGTTTCCATTCCCATGGTTACGATTTTGCTTACAAACTGTTGATTTTTTTTTTCAAAACCCTTCTTCTTATAACCCTTATTTCCGAATGATCTCTTTTTAAATATGGAGGAATTACCATCCTTGTAACCATGATTATATTCTTTGACCTTCTTGTTACTTGTCTATTATGCTTGATGCTTTGCACTATGATTCTTTTGGTGGATTTCCTTATCTTTTTCATCTTGAATTTTATGGTTTACAAAGGTATTCTTGATACCTAAGTTACTTTCTTCCCTTTTGGCAAGGTCATACAACTCTTCTAGCATTTTGGGATTCAATACATTTACCACAATATTAATCGTAGGATCTAACCCCATAAGAAATCTATGTACCTTCATCTGATTCTTATCTTTTGAGATGTACCTAAGAAGTTTGAAATTTTTTTGATGCTAACTCTAAACACTCATGGATCCTTGCTAAAAAGTATATTATGCTTCATACTTTCTATCATAGTACACCTGAGGAATGAATCTCTTACAAAATGTTGCAATAAATTTTGGCCACTTTAGGTACTGGATCTCATGCTCAATCTTATACTCATTCCACCACTCTAGAGTAATATCCTAAAAATTTTATGTAGCCCATACTATTTTGGTTTTCATTGATAAGTTTTTCATCAAGAAGTAGGTTTCTACTTCTTCTAACCATACTTTTGCTTGTTCACCTTCTTGCTTATTGTTAAATTTTGGAAATTAAGATTTCTTAAGATCCGCTGTAAGTTCTTATTCAATTCTTTCCTGGATCTGATCATCTATCCCTTCAAGTCTTTCTTATCCTAGAATAGGTTCTTCTCTTGGAGGTTCACACCATTAATTTAGTAGACTATTTATTATCTATTGTTACTATGTCACCTGCTCTTGTAATCTCATGATGGCTTCTTCTCCTCCATTTTTTTAGATGGAATGACTTTAAGAACTATCATTCTTATTGTTGGGAACCCTTCAATTGGAATTCCTGATTATTCTATTTCTTGAATTATGACCCCTAACATTTTCATTTCAACCCCTAAAATTTCTTTGATTTTCCCTCACATTAGCATTCAAGGGAAGGCCATGTCTAGCACCTTGTCATTGGTTTCCTAAATCTCTTATTACATGTATTGGAATTTTGATAATCTAAGTCCACAAAATGGTATTGTTATTAGGCTCAAGCATAATCATATAGACTTCCTAAAATCTTACAGCAAAAGAATCATGTACCATAGGCCTAATAGTTTGAAGTTGATGCTCTAATACCAATGTAACACATCCACCTATTCCTGACATCCAAAACCCTAAAATTTCAAACATAATTTTTTTTATTAGTTTAAACACTTGAATTATCTAAGAATGGATCTAGGTGATCCACATGAGCTTGTCAATGCTACAAGTTAGTTAGAATCCACAAGGCAAGATTGGATAAAGTCCAAAACATCCAACCTTGATTAAATCTTTTCTATTATTCACTCCCTAATGCTCATCCTGTTGAGGAGATGCCTCACATGTGACTCCACCATTTCTACTTCAAGAACTGTGAAGCAGATATTTTGGACACAATGTAGTGGTTTTCTCCTCGGGGCCCATATGACCCTAAAGAACATACATCCACTAGGTTACACATCCTCACCTGATGATAACCCTCTGACTCACAAGAGAAAATATTTTTTCCTAAGCAAACTTTCTTATGATTGGGTAATTTCATCCACTAGGTTACACAACCTCACCCGATGATAACCCTTTGAATCATAGGAGCAAATAGTTGTTCCTAAGCAAACTTTCTTATGATTGGGTAATATCATCGGCTATGTAATAGTCATCATACTCCTATGTGCTTAACTGCATGTGGTGTGACTACTAAATTACCTTCATCTGGTAACTATAGTTTTATCAACTGCTATCCTCATTTGACATCCTATTGAGGATATGAGACACTAGCCTCTCTATATCTATTAACTAGGCTCACCATTGGATCCGGCATCCCCATATCCATATCTTAGGGATCCATGGGTATCAAAGAAATACCCTCGAGTGGTTTGTATAGTCTAATTAATTTTAGGTAAGGTTATAAAATAAAAACCACCCATGACCTAACGATTTTAAGATAATTGATCCAAATTGATTATTAGAAATCTATGTTCTATGTTTGTATCATGCATGATGTTTAAAAGTAATAAGCAAAGCTTATGCAGGAAGACTAAAAAAAAATTGCTTAGGAAGTCACACAAGATATTTGGAAGTACTACAAATATCCCATACACATGGTACTACATAATTAATGCTACTTTATAAAAGTTTTCATACTAGTATTTAGTAACATGCCTTTAGATGACACTAAAGTCAAATACTACTATAAAGAAAATGCAATGCAAAGTGTTCCACACTCAAGGAATATTCTTTTAGATTATCATTTAGTGACGTAGGTTAAACTAATGAATATTCCACACCATCTTCATTGCCAAATCCATCCAAAAGTTCCCTTTTTGGTCGAATTGATTCATTTAGGGTTTCTCTTTCATCTAGGTTGTTGTTGAGTTTATTACTAATATATTACATTATCAGATCTATTAAGTATTTATAGATCATTGTTAGCATTTACCAGTAAACCCATGTCTCTAAAATAATTTGATGAATCAAATTCCAAGTTCACTAATTCACTACTAAGTACTCCCACTTGATCCGTTACCAATCCTTCTTAACCGATTATAAATCAACCTTGGAGAGGTAACATGTACTAAAGGTATTAGATAGACACTTGTAGTATCTTAAGCTATCTCATTTATTACCAATTTGGTTCCTTAAGGTTTACTAAGATCTCCTTATTTACTTTTAATTATAGATCACCCTCTTCTTTTCAATGAGGATTCCATATATATGTCTTAGGGTTTAACTTACCATATATTAAGTGTAGATGTCTAAGATCCTTTCATGTACCCATTTATATAAGTTTAATAATAATAATCCCTCATCTTACACCCATACTAAGTTATTTCCTCTTGAACTAAGAATCCTTTCAATTTATAATTAGTAGCCATGTATGAGAATAATGGGATCCCTATTCCTTCAATAGATGATGTGGCCTAGATACTGAATTTGGGAAACATAGAAGTTACACTTTGACAATATTCCATATAATTGGTTTCTTCTCAAAACATCTAGAGCTAACCTTAGATGATGATTATGATCTTCCTCATT
>Ga0115854_10383_pt1 | contig 10465 bp, 10 predicted proteins | sample InSIn2SAF170_FD_83868 | JGI IMG/M metagenome (GOLD analysis project Ga0115854, IMG submission 83868)
AAGCGGTGCAGGTAATCTGCTGAACAAGCTTACAGGAGTCATGTCAGGCTCTCAACAGCCCCAACAGGGACAGCATGGTAGGATGCCGATCTGACATCAGTGATCTACATTATGAGCTGACCGCATACGATCAGGCTCAAGCTCGTACAAAGAGAGTGCCGCTCATCTTGGGAATTCCCAACAAATTGGATATGGTCAGTCGGTCGAACAATATGAGCGCCCGGTGAACGACGGTCATCGCAGTGGAACTGAAGGGCCACAAGGCAACGAGAGCAGATACGGCGGTAACACTGGACATGGGCAGTACATGAGCCAACAAGGCCATGGACCCTATAACCAGCAAGGCTACTCGCCTCGGGAATATGATGAGCATAATGCACGCAGTCATGAGACTTATCCTCAACCGACACATGGAGGCTACTCCGAGCGCGGTTACGGGGATTATCCTCAGCCAGGTCATGGGGGTTATCCTCAGCAAGAGCACGGAGCTTATCCTCAGCCAGGTCATGGGGGTTATCCTCAGCAGGGGCATGGGGGTTATCGTCCGCAAGGTCATGGAAGATCTGAGGGAAGAGAGCACACTTAGTATAAACAGCACGAACAAGGACGTTATCATTAGCAGAGCCTGTTCTCAAAGCCCTGACCTTTCTGCACCCAATACATTTTATCAATCAAATCATGCTTCTACCAGGAAAACCAAATGAGGTCTACTTGTTCAACAGGCAATCCATTTACTTCTTCAGTCGCAGCATGTTGATCCTTCGCAGACGGTCGTGCGACATCCGACACGGCACGTTGAAGCCAGGACAGCTCGTTTGTGAATTCTTTCGTCCGCATTGTCAGTCTTCTCTCCTGCAGAAACAGGACCTTGGACATCCTCCACTGAAACAATCTCTGGCTGTAACGTTGCTGAGTGAATGCCATACGCATGGAAACATTCATTGATGGTGTCAGCAAGCTGCATGAAGTCGTGGATCGACTTCACAGTTCCGTTGCTGACCGTGACATGGACAGAAGCCACTGCCTTCTCCTGATTAAGGAGCCATATGTGAAGGTCATGAATGGCAAGGACGCCAGGTAGTGTCTCGAGATCATGTTTGACATCGTCGGGGTTGACTCCGCTTGGTGTGCTTTGCATCAAAATGCTGCCCGACCTCTTCATCAGCGGTAAGGACGAAATTATGATCATCGCAGCGATGCCCATACTGACAGCGGGATCGGCGTAGAATCGCGCTGCGTATGAGGTTTTCCAGATGACAGCTGCAGCGATGATCACGCCGATATTGTTGACGGCATCGCCTATGATGTGCAGCAGGACACCCATGACGCCGAGATCGTGCCCCCTAGCCCGGCTCTTGGTTTGTTGATCTAATGTACTCTCATGTCGGTGGGCTCGATGCTGGCTCATGCTGGGAACACGACCTCGAAAGTCTACGAAAACCGTTTTTGAAGCCTTGTCGTGCGAATGCTCGTGAAGAATAGTTGCACTGAGGATATTAAGTGCTAAACCAATGCAACCTATGATCAAGACAAGCTTAGGATTCTGAACACCTGTGTATCAAAGTCAGTATCCCTGGTCGAGATTTGTAGCTCTTGATACGCACGCTCGATAGACACGAACCGCTCAATCGACTGGAGCAGGATGCTCACGCCAAGACCAAGTAAGAACACACTGTTGAAGAAGGCACCCAGGAGTGTGGCTCGCTGCCATCCAAATGGCAGCACCTTAGGAGCATCGCCACGCTCTGACACCTAATCCTAAATATTAAAAGCTATAGAAACAAGCGGTGAAGCCTTCGTACCTTGAATGCGACAAATGCCACAACATATCCAACAAGGTCGGTCAACTGAGCAATGATTAGTTAAGCTCTCCCACTCAGCTGTCGATATGCTGCACGCACGTAATGGAAAGCGTCCGCTACTAGGACGAGTGCTCCTGTGTAGAATCCAACTAAATTGTAGAATAAAAACATTAGCGGAGTCTAGTAATGTTGATACAACGTCGCACTTGACCATACCAGCAATTTCAGTAAGGAAGAACGAGAACGAAATTGAAATAATTATCAGCAAGCGTTGCGATTTGGTCAATTTGTTAATGGACATAGCGAAATCTGATCTTAAGTCTTGCTCCTCAAACAAATAGTGGAAAAACAATATCGAGGAACAAATGGATGTAGATTTAGTTCAAGCGAGAGTCGGCACTGCGTTATAGACAATATTTGTGCTGTGATGTGGTAGAAAACGATAGCTGTGCCGGAAATCTCTGAAACCCTGAAAATCCAAACACAACCCATAGCTGTTGCGCTTAGAAGCTTTGCGGAAACGCGCTGTGTGAGAGTACATCGACAGATAAGGTTGTAGGTCCACAGCAACACGAATCTGCCCAGGCACTGCCGTACACAACTGCAGTGGTGACGTCGCACACCTTGGCCATGCCAAAACATATTGGCAACTGATACCCATAATGTATCGAAAGCCTGAAACTTTGAACACAGCCAAATTACCCACCCAGGAAAGCGATGAAATGACTGTATCACTTGTTGTGATTGTTTCGTTTTAAAGGACGTGTTTAGGCTCCTGGAACGTGGCTTTAAGGGGCAGCGAATCGGAGTTGGATCGGAGTATGGAAGAAGCTGAGAGTGCTGATCTAAAATTAAGATTAGTGGAAAGTGCGAGACCCGGAGCAAATCATCCTGAAGTATTGGCCAGCAACCAAAAGTTCCACCCAGATGCGCAAATATTTTGGAAATTGCCTGTGACCTTTTATGAACATTTGAACATTTGGAGATTTCGACAGAGTATCGAGATCTGCACTTGGTCGAAATAACGGATCACGCTAGATGTTCGTGGTACCGGAGGTGTAGCGGGCTCTCTTTCCAGTGACTAAGATCCAGGCTTCCCGATATCACCCTAGCCCAAGTGAATAGGAGCGTGCGAACCATAGTGACATTTTCCGAAAACAGCGAATTCTTTTGTATGCTGAAGTATTGGTGTGAATGAGTCACTAATTGGTGCGGGCATCAGTACGTAAGATGATCGATCACTGCTTTTGCCAAGCCCAAGGTTACGTATCCTTCGCTCCGACCTACCGTTTTGGGATGACACTGAACTGAGTTGACAGACAGGACTTATGGCTGTCAAACCATGTGCATGGCCAGCCGCAACAAGCATCCGGTATCCCAAGCGGTGGCAGCATCATTGAAGACCCGCAGTACACCTTCTGTCGAAGTGAAGGAGCTTACCGCTATCCCAGGCTGTGGAGTTCAAGCCGAATGGCAAGAGAGCATTGTTCGAGCTGGCAATGCCAAATGGCTCCCAGATTGACCAGCTATCTAGTGTCATCAATTTCGCAGCTCGGGGACTGACCATGCTGTGTGTTACCATCGACGATGAATTGGTTGCCATGTTTGGTTTCAAATCTGTAATCAGGTTAGGAGCGGCTGGTGTGGTTCAAGAGCTACCCGGCGTCAAATCGCGGTACACCTGGTCAGCGGCGACGCGACTCACGCCGTTCATACTGTTGCCAGAGACCTCAACATTCCCATGGAAAGTGTTGCAGCCGAGAAGAACCCCGGTACAGAAGCAGGAATATATCCGCCAATTGATGGACAATAGTAAGATCACATTGTTCTGCGGTGATGGGACGAATGATGCTGTTGCCGTGGCTCAGGCCAATATCGGGGTTCAAATCGAGTCATCGTCGGATGTGACGCGTGCCACTGCTGATGTTATACTGCTTCACAATCTTGATGGGGTCCTCAACTTGCTCGATGTTTCAACGGCGGCCTTCCGGCGGATCGTCTTCAATTTCTGCTGGTCAGCCACATACAATGTATTGGCTATTTTGCTTGCAGGAGGTGCCTGCATCAAGATTCGTATCCTTCCTGCTTACGCAGGTGTGGGTGAGGTCGTTAGTGTCGTTCCTATCATTGTTGCAGCATTGCCTCAGCCAAAGGTCAAGTCAAGGTGTAATGAAATTGTGTAGGCTTGATCAGATCGGATACAAGAACTGCGTGGGAAGGCCCAAAACAGGCAGGGATCCTTTGATGGGGAGAACGAACAGTGATGTCCACAACCAGTCGACCTTCGAGTAGAGCAGAAAAACGGTCGGTCCGCTCTTTACAACATCTGTCCTGCTTCGAAGAAAGGGCAACCCAGAGAAGTAAGATTCTTTCAATTCTGCTGTGTCTTGCTTTAGAAGAAATACAAATTCTGACTGTCAATGTCTTACCGAAATCGCTGCTAGACCCCATTAATGCCAAGACAAAATTGAGGACCTTAAGGAGGGAAAAGCGTTTGCTATGCCCTTGGCCTAAGCTCCACACTAATGCTATGGGGGCTGCCGTCTCATCGCAACCTTTGAAGCATCCCTCATGCTCCCCCGACTACGATCTCCACTCATGCAGATTACTGCTACTTAAGTGCGTAGATTATCCTAAAGCGGAGCTTCGATATACTTATTTATACAAATAATGTGAAGAACTAGTATATAGATAAGCGGACTAGAAGTAATCAGGATCCATATTGACCGATTTGAATCTTCGTTGTTGCAGTATAGGGCTACCCGAAGAGATTCTTGTTTATCGAGACGGTGTTGGAGAGACTATGTACGATCTCGTTCTCAATATTGAGCTGCCACATATTTGGGAGGCATGCATGCGGGTGAAGTGTGCGACAACCTGAAATAGAGTACTACGAAGAGTAGATACAGGCGTAGTCTGTAAGCTGCCCCATTTGTGAAGTGGTGCAGCAGCAATACGGATTTATCCCAGTTGCGCAATCGTCTAGACATCTGGTCGCGACCTGCCAAAGCAGTCACTAGTTGTTGATCCCGACAACTTTGACTCTGACGCCCTTTGAATCCAGCTTAGGCGAGGGTATGAAAAAATCATGTGCCATGCGAACGTCGGACACATCTGTCTCGTATAGCTCAAAGGTGAATCGGCGAAAGATGGCGGCAAGGACCATATAAAGTTCGGCATGGGCCAAGCTTGATGTTCGAGTTAGCAGACAGTTTCACTGAAGTAGATGACATCCTCTTAGCGAGTACTCACTTGATCCCAAGACAAGACCTCGCGTCTTTCCCAAACGAAACGAAATAGCGATCAAGAGACGAGCCGTTATTCGTCCTCGGGTTGTCCAGCCAACGCTCCGGCGTGAACGATTGAGAATCCGGAAACACTGTCTCATCGTTGTGGACATTGACTATTGTCATGGAAACAGGTGTCCCAGCCGGTATATTCCAAGACTTCTATTTGAACGGCCTATTTGGCGAAATTCTGGGATTTCGTGCAGTTACGCCATAAGATAATCGAACCGCCTCTCATATGCATGATCCATAGTGAGAGAAAAGTATTGTGGTTCATCGTAGTCGAACTTTTCCATCCCAAAGCTGCGCTGCATAAGATCCATCTGCCCGTTCAAAGCGATAGCTCCAGCACCGGCGGGCTGGTTAATTGCAACATAGTGAGTTCCATTCTTTGCTTGAGACTTGAACTCAACCCCGAGAAAGGGGAATCGAAGCTTCTGGTCAGGTACAGCGTAACTCCGCCCGAACTGGTCGTCAACAAGAAGATCGATTGTCATAGGCTGTTTTTCGGTGAAGGCAGCTGGGGAATATCCAAAAGCTAGATCAGGTTTCGGTTTTGGTAAGGGGAGCGGGGTGGTAAGCACATGTGCGTTGAGCGGCACAGGGACGGAATTAAACCACGATTGATCGGCATTCCGGGCCAATCTCTGGTCAGGAATCTTTTTCATAGAGGGAATGATTTGTGGAGCCAACTGCTGTATGATTTCTTCCTCCGCCTCGTCCTGAAGCCCCCGGGATGTATCTTTGAGCTCTTGAATAGCGGTGTCATCCATCTCAAGTGAGGCCCGTGAGCGTGATGTAATTCTGTGGGCTCTCCGCATCAACTCTGTCGGAGGATTCTCGCGTTCGATGTATATATTGCGATAGCGCAACGACTGCCGATAATCTGTGTCATGCACACTTGCGGCAGACCTCTCAGATTTTCTGGACGTGGATATGGTGCCTGCGAAGCTGTCCCTCGGGGACGGAAGCACAGGGAGGGCTTTGCGGGACATGTTGGCTAATTCTCTCGCAAGTCGGGTTTCGTTCTCTGTCGAGGCTCGTCGACACCAGCAGGAGTGGTCCAACCAATCCTCGATGAAGTTCTCCTTGCCAGGCGCTGCTTTTGACTCTGCCTGTTGCGCACGGTTGTGTCTCGGACGTTTCGCGTCGTGGTTTGGTTCGTCTCCGGTATGCAAGCAACGTCGCCGTTTGACTATGTCAGTCAGCAAAAAGATTCATTGGTGTGGGAGAGGTGACCAACTGCTCTTTTGTGCCTTTGAGGTCCTAGGCTGGATTGGGTCCTTGGAGTTGTCGTCGTGGTTCACTATCCGGGTGAGTTTGGGGGACAATAAACGCGCAGAAACGCTGGCTGACCTTCCTGTAGAATTCCCAGAGCCTGATGCTCATCCTGAGGTTGTATCTTTGCCCAGTGTTGCCGTTTTCTAGTTGGTGTTGATGAACCAGTCAATCCTCCTCCTGCTTTGCTTGTGGTTCGTTGGTTCACGTCTCGTGTCGCTTGTATCCGGGGGCTTCTGCGAGAGGGCCGGGGTCTCACTCCTCGCGATTGTTCCTGGTGTTGACTGTTGACTGCAACTGGTCAGTGACATGACAATGCGTAGTGAGAACGACCATGTAGGAGACAGGACAACTGACGGATCTCTTGAAGTCTGGGGCTCTTTCGCTTGCGGTCACTTGTGGCTTCGTCTTCTTCGTCGTCTTTGACAGCGCGGCACCGTTTGCCTGTAGCAGTCAGTCAGTCAATTCGAGCTCCGAGAGATGAGGAGTGTTCCTTACGGTTGGAGCGATCAGGCCTGGCCAGCTGCTGGTCGCGTTTGTCGTGTCCTCTTTCGATTGTGCCGACGTATCGCTTTGCAACACCAGCTGCCATATCGATTGGCAATCACATGGAGGAAAGTCCGCTTTCTATAGATCGCGTAGGAAATGAAAAAGGCAGAAGCGGGGATTGCAGAAAGAGGAAGCCGGCGTTAAGTCACTAGAACCCAACCATTTGGCTTAGCCGCCGAGAAGTGGAAACCCACTAACGGAATAATAGGTATCCAAAGCTGGGCAGCAACCAAACAGCCATTTGGCATTGCCAGCTCGAACAATGCTCTCTTGCCATTCGGCTTGAACTCCACAGCCTGGGATAGCGGTAAGCTCCTTCACTTCGACAGAAGGTGTACTGCGGGTCTTCAATGATGCTGCCACCGCTTGGGATACCGGATGCTTGTTGCGGCTGGCCATGCACATGGTTTGACAGCCATAAGTCCTGTCTGTCAACTCAGTTCAGTGTCATCCCAAAACGGTAGGTCGGAGCGAAGGATACGTAACCTTGGGCTTGGCAAAAGCAGTGATCGATCATCTTACGTACTGATGCCCGCACCAATTAGTGACTCATTCACACCAATACTTCAGCATACAAAAGAATTCGCTGTTTTCGGAAAATGTCACTATGGTTCGCACGCTCCTATTCACTTGGGCTAGGGTGATATCGGGAAGCCTGGATCTTAGTCACTGGAAAGAGAGCCCGCTACACCTCCGGTACCACGAACATCTAGCGTGATCCGTTATTTCGACCAAGTGCAGATCTCGATACTCTGTCGAAATCTCCAAATGTTCAAATGTTCATAAAAGGTCACAGGCAATTTCCAAAATATTTGCGCATCTGGGTGGAACTTTTGGTTGCTGGCCAATACTTCAGGATGATTTGCTCCGGGTCTCGCACTTTCCACTAATCTTAATTTTAGATCAGCACTCTCAGCTTCTTCCATACTCCGATCCAACTCCGATTCGCTGCCCCTTAAAGCCACGTTCCAGGAGCCTAAACACGTCCTTTAAAACGAAACAATCACAACAAGTGATACAGTCATTTCATCGCTTTCCTGGGTGGGTAATTTGGCTGTGTTCAAAGTTTCAGGCTTTCGATACATTATGGGTATCAGTTGCCAATATGTTTTGGCATGGCCAAGGTGTGCGACGTCACCACTGCAGTTGTGTACGGCAGTGCCTGGGCAGATTCGTGTTGCTGTGGACCTACAACCTTATCTGTCGATGTACTCTCACACAGCGCGTTTCCGCAAAGCTTCTAAGCGCAACAGCTATGGGTTGTGTTTGGATTTTCAGGGTTTCAGAGATTTCCGGCACAGCTATCGTTTTCTACCACATCACAGCACAAATATTGTCTATAACGCAGTGCCGACTCTCGCTTGAACTAAATCTACATCCATTTGTTCCTCGATATTGTTTTTCCACTATTTGTTTGAGGAGCAAGACTTAAGATCAGATTTCGCTATGTCCATTAACAAATTGACCAAATCGCAACGCTTGCTGATAATTATTTCAATTTCGTTCTCGTTCTTCCTTACTGAAATTGCTGGTATGGTCAAGTGCGACGTTGTATCAACATTACTAGACTCCGCTAATGTTTTTATTCTACAATTTAGTTGGATTCTACACAGGAGCACTCGTCCTAGTAGCGGACGCTTTCCATTACGTGCGTGCAGCATATCGACAGCTGAGTGGGAGAGCTTAACTAATCATTGCTCAGTTGACCGACCTTGTTGGATATGTTGTGGCATTTGTCGCATTCAAGGTACGAAGGCTTCACCGCTTGTTTCTATAGCTTTTAATATTTAGGATTAGGTGTCAGAGCGTGGCGATGCTCCTAAGGTGCTGCCATTTGGATGGCAGCGAGCCACACTCCTGGGTGCCTTCTTCAACAGTGTGTTCTTACTTGGTCTTGGCGTGAGCATCCTGCTCCAGTCGATTGAGCGGTTCGTGTCTATCGAGCGTGCGTATCAAGAGCTACAAATCTCGACCAGGGATACTGACTTTGATACACAGGTGTTCAGAATCCTAAGCTTGTCTTGATCATAGGTTGCATTGGTTTAGCACTTAATATCCTCAGTGCAACTATTCTTCACGAGCATTCGCACGACAAGGCTTCAAAAACGGTTTTCGTAGACTTTCGAGGTCGTGTTCCCAGCATGAGCCAGCATCGAGCCCACCGACATGAGAGTACATTAGATCAACAAACCAAGAGCCGGGCTAGGGGGCACGATCTCGGCGTCATGGGTGTCCTGCTGCACATCATAGGCGATGCCGTCAACAATATCGGCGTGATCATCGCTGCAGCTGTCATCTGGAAAACCTCATACGCAGCGCGATTCTACGCCGATCCCGCTGTCAGTATGGGCATCGCTGCGATGATCATAATTTCGTCCTTACCGCTGATGAAGAGGTCGGGCAGCATTTTGATGCAAAGCACACCAAGCGGAGTCAACCCCGACGATGTCAAACATGATCTCGAGACACTACCTGGCGTCCTTGCCATTCATGACCTTCACATATGGCTCCTTAATCAGGAGAAGGCAGTGGCTTCTGTCCATGTCACGGTCAGCAACGGAACTGTGAAGTCGATCCACGACTTCATGCAGCTTGCTGACACCATCAATGAATGTTTCCATGCGTATGGCATTCACTCAGCAACGTTACAGCCAGAGATTGTTTCAGTGGAGGATGTCCAAGGTCCTGTTTCTGCAGGAGAGAAGACTGACAATGCGGACGAAAGAATTCACAAACGAGCTGTCCTGGCTTCAACGTGCCGTGTCGGATGTCGCACGACCGTCTGCGAAGGATCAACATGCTGCGACTGAAGAAGTAAATGGATTGCCTGTTGAACAAGTAGACCTCATTTGGTTTTCCTGGTAGAAGCATGATTTGATTGATAAAATGTATTGGGTGCAGAAAGGTCAGGGCTTTGAGAACAGGCTCTGCTAATGATAACGTCCTTGTTCGTGCTGTTTATACTAAGTGTGCTCTCTTCCCTCAGATCTTCCATGACCTTGCGGACGATAACCCCCATGCCCCTGCTGAGGATAACCCCCATGACCTGGCTGAGGATAAGCTCCGTGCTCTTGCTGAGGATAACCCCCATGACCTGGCTGAGGATAATCCCCGTAACCGCGCTCGGAGTAGCCTCCATGTGTCGGTTGAGGATAAGTCTCATGACTGCGTGCATTATGCTCATCATATTCCCGAGGCGAGTAGCCTTGCTGGTTATAGGGTCCATGGCCTTGTTGGCTCATGTACTGCCCATGTCCAGTGTTACCGCCGTATCTGCTCTCGTTGCCTTGTGGCCCTTCAGTTCCACTGCGATGACCGTCGTTCACCGGGCGCTCATATTGTTCGACCGACTGACCATATCCAATTTGTTGGGAATTCCCAAGATGAGCGGCACTCTCTTTGTACGAGCTTGAGCCTGATCGTATGCGGTCAGCTCATAATGTAGATCACTGATGTCAGATCGGCATCCTACCATGCTGTCCCTGTTGGGGCTGTTGAGAGCCTGACATGACTCCTGTAAGCTTGTTCAGCAGATTACCTGCACCGCTT
>Ga0115854_10385_pt1 | contig 10445 bp, 10 predicted proteins | sample InSIn2SAF170_FD_83868 | JGI IMG/M metagenome (GOLD analysis project Ga0115854, IMG submission 83868)
GAGCGAGCTGTAGTGGGTCAAGTAACACTACGATAATTTAGTGACAAGCCTCAATTGACCTGATAATGAGGCATCTGGATTCAGCTCAGTGTGCCGGTTGTTCTTTCCTACTGCACACCACATTCATCTGAAGCTTCAATATACCTAAAAATCCTTTCACCTTATTGGCACAGCTAGTACATGAATGCCATACATTACTCGTGAAATCTTTCGTGCCAACTTACCATCCTAGACTACTCAACCTACTTCCTGACCTTTATCTTCACTATCCATCTCCACATCGCAACCACGACAATAATGGCCGGTGAGAAACGCACTGCCTCAATGGCACTGGACGACAGACCTGTTCGGTCGTCCACCGCATTACGCCAAAACAGTACCAGATATGATGCTATAACATCTGAAGAACGTGGCCGCCTTCCAGGCTTCACATGCAAACTTCCTCTGAAGACCTTGTCTTTTTCCAACATGATGTCGGCCTTCGAAGGTCTCGAGGCAGACGACATCAAAGTCCACTATCAGCTTGTGGCTCGGGTGCCGTCGAGCGCTCACAAGTACATCCTAATTCAACGTCTATGGCGTGATGTGAGAATGACATCCGATGACAGAAGTCCTTACATTTGGCTAATCCTACACAGATGCTGGAGATCAGTGGCAGTGCACCTACTCAGTCTGATCAGTTGGATGAGATACATAGCAGAATGTATGTTCCCGCAAGTACCATGCAGATTATGACACTGGCTCCGGTAGTCCTGCCACATCGACGGTCCTCAAAGCTCTCAAAACCTTCGACCACTTGTCAATGCAAGCCAAGGACATTCAATCACCCGAGGTCATCGCTGCAACTACCGCATATCTCCTCCTTTATCAGTTTTTACTGTTGTCTTGCGTCTCGTACGAAAAACAAAAAGCTGAGATGCCTGAGCTAGGAAGTCAAGTACAAGAAATCTATGCAGCGCTTAAGAGTGCAATGAAGACCCTCGAGATCTCCAAAGGTGCACCAAGTGACAGTGAAGAAGTTTTCCCCAAAGTTGTCGACATTCAGGATGAGATGACTAAAGGTGCCCTGGAAAGGGTCCAGGACTGTCGAAGAAGTCTCGACGATGACCAGACTATCCTACAGCCGGACCAATGGATCGGGTCCGCCGATATTAAACAAGCTTTGAAAGCCAATCTGGCCGGCTTCCAAGTGGGTACTCCAATGCCAGGCAAGAGCTTCCAACTAGACAACATCCTCCTGTACGGTCCTGCCGGTACCGGCAAGTCTGTGCTCGGTCCTATGAGTGCCCAGTGGACGAATGCAACCTACTATGAGCCATCGGTCCCCAAAATTCTCCACAGAAAAGGAGATAACGGGCAATTCGTCAAGCAACTGTTCGAAGACGCCCGAAACAACAGCCCTGCTATAGTTTTCCTCGATGATGCCGACATGTATTTGGCATCGGGAGCAGACAACCAGGACTGGCAAACAGATCTGACTGCGGCATTCAAGGCTGCATGCAATGAAGTACGAAGTACAGGAGCACAAGTGCAAGTCATTGCTGCTACCAAATTGCCCTGGAAGATCACACGAACCAAAGACCTTGCTCGCCTATTCGGCATCCGCCTACATATCGACCTGCCAGATGTGAATATGTTGGACTCACTCCTTCGTGTCATACTAGAGAGGTCCGTTACACACCACTGTCTGTTCTCGGGTGAGACCAGACACCTTGCCAAAAAGGCAGTGGGAAGGTCTGGCGACGACGTCGTGAGTATCACGAATCGAGCGAGGAACGCGAAGCTTGCAGCACTTGAGACCTGCCAATGGTATCGCCTCGACATTGTATTCAATCGTCAGGTGTATGTGCCAGCCTCAGAAATGGATTTCGATGCGGTATACATCCCTTTCGATGATCAGCAGACTTTTCCTCTTATGTACTTTCCAGTCGACCGCTTCGCTGTCATCGAAGCACTGGAGGCGAGTCGACCAAGCGTGGACCAGGCTCGCGCGCAGATCTACAGGGACTTCAGCAAGAACATTATGGACTTTCGAAAAGCCGCCGAGCTTGGTATGTCGGTGTGAGAGAAGTGAATTGATGGGTCGTGAAGGGCATGGGAGGTACAGGCAGTACGTGCATCTGTCATCATCGCAAACATAGCAGGTACATGTGTATACAAGATGAAAGACCGCTTCGTGTACCGTAAGGTCATCTTCGATGCTCTTCTGTCTTCTCTGCAGACTGATGAAATTGAAGTACCTGCTTGAGAAAGCTCGTCGGATACCGCACGGACTAAATATGCAAGACTATGTAACTACATACTAGTAGTAGTACTATTATAGCCTTATGACGCATTCACTGTGATATGCGGTTGCTGCTTGTGCCACAGTCAACTTCTCTGTTGCGCACCATACGTCTTTGCCCACTACCTTTTCATGGTACCCAGCAATGTTGGTACGCGGTACCTGTCACATGTGTACCACGAGATTGTGGTCCGAGGTACCGCCCACCCAAGTTCATCTGCGAATATGATTGATTGTAACAAGTGTCGGGTCTTTCCTCGAACTCAATGCCATCTTCGTGGATCAATGCAAAGTCCTTCCAGCACGTATGATTTCCCACACGTGTTTACGGTCCTCAATAGCAAAGGTTTTTCTATCATTGGACCTGCCAACAATCACGGACTTATTCTGCCATACCTCTGGCTTTTGCCAAGGTCATACACCCTCTTCTCATATGAGCAGAAACATTCTTTTCGATATATATGTCCTTCTTGACGAACGACAACGGTCCAGTGTTGTGCCATCATATCTTTTGAAACTCGTTGACCCAAGTCGGGACCGCCGAAAAGTAGAGTACGAGAGTGCACGAAACGATGGCAATCGCTGCTAGTCCTGGAACACATCTCGTGCATGCTTGATGTGAATCTTTGTCTTCCATATCGAGGTCCTCGACAGCACTTAGAGAGTCTGCAGGTCCTTTGTTGTCTCTCCTGCGCGTACATACAATGAATGGTCCATGGCTGCCATCGATGACGCCACCAAACATCTTCTTCTTCTTTTCAGATGTGAACACTGTCGAAAAGTATACTTCATCAACATGCTTCGCTGGAAGTGCTCGGTAAATGATGTACCTACCCGACCAATGATAGTTCGTGCGGCCCGGCTATCCGTTGGACAACATCGCAATTGTCGCTGTGCTTCTTCCGCCCGGTATTGTGGTGGACCTCGACAACATTTCATAACGTGAGAAATCTTGGGATGGTGACGGTTGTTCTCACAGCACTACGTGCGCGTCACGCATTTGCATGATGGGGTGTCGACAAGAACATATCGAAGTGTTTTCAGCGACAGAACCTCGCTGCTGGTTACCACAAAAACGTCGCACTTCGACATATACTTGCGTCACAAACACATCGGTTCCTGTTCTCCATCTTCATGTTTCAAAAGGCCGCTACATGCAAGTGAAGAGTCATTGCAGCTGAAACTGGCCGGGGCTTCCGAGCGCCATTTGAAACTCTTGTGCAAACCAGCACACCAACATACGTCAAAGATGCCGCGTAAGTTCGGATCAACGCTCAATCTGCAAACACAGCTCGTTTCAACAGCAGCATTACGCAGGTACTGCTTGGCTGTGAAGCCGGTGAAATGGTCCTTTTCTGGATACAAGCCGTTGTTACATCACACAACAAGGCCAAAGCACACAATGTGCGGGATGAACATCACAAAGATGCTGGTTTGCAAGTTCGGCATGAGTCTGGTGTTACTGCATAAGCTCGGATGGACGGGGAATGTTCAGGCAGGATCGGTTTCGCGCTGCGAACACGTTGTTTCGTTGAACAAACACAGCGCTGATGTCGCGTCAGAAATACTCACTGATATCATTGCGCAAACAAGAGAACATGACGAATTTGGGCTTCCTTATGATATATAACATGCGAACCCACGTCGCTTTCTCAGCAATCAACCATTCGAACCACAACATATTCCATCATATCATCGCTTGCCTTGTCAGCCCAGAGTCTACCAACATGAGCTTCCTTCATCACAGCACAATCTTCTCGTTATCATATCTGTCAACACAGCAGTATTAGCTACGTGCTTTTACCATATTGCCACGTCCCAGTCCTTGTTCATGTTGTCTCTCATCAGCTTCATTCCGGAACTCAAGTGATATGGCTTCCCAAAGTCTACAGTGCCGCTGCCTTCACTATATACAAGTATACTAATGTCACCACGAAGCGACTGCATCATTCATATTATGAGTCAGCCATCATTCGCTGCGAATTGTCGGCAATCCTCCGCCAGCGACGTCGTCTGACAAAGTCTTGACTAGAGGATAGTCAAATCACACGGTTTTTCAAATCTCACTCTTCTCGGCAGATGCCTCTGGACAGTCATAGTGCTACCGGCACTGTTTGCGCGGTGGAAAACATGTTTGCAGACGAAGTTCTTCGGGACGTCGATGGCATTCCAAATCTGGTTTCGCAACAATTCGAAACCGGATTACAACGGAATGCGTGAGGCTGACATCATCTGGACCACATACAACGCCATAAATGCCCACTAGAAAGCCTTTAAGAAACTGTGTGGAGAGCTGCGAGTGTTGACACCCAAAATCGAGGACCGAAAAAGATACCCAACGCGGAATTGGGACAACACCGAGTTCTCAGCTGGACCGAGAATCAGAAAGGATGATTATGTTAGCATCGTCCCATGTTCGGCAAAGGACTGCTCTCTCATCAACATCCCATGGAGCTGGGCTATATCTAACGAAGCTCACAGAGTCCAAAACGCAGGCATAGACATGAGTATTTCCAGATTGGAAGTGGCAAGCCATGCTTCGTTCAGAATTGCTGTCACCGGCATACCTAGTTGAGATACGTACACAGATGTTGCACAGATTCTACACATCATACAAGAACGTTATACCAGAGTTTCGCATTTCACGTGCTGCGAGACGCTTTGTACTATGGCGACCACGAGAAAAATGCTTTTGAAAGGTATTTTCTACGAAGCAGGAACAGACACTTCAGCCAGCGCGAGAGTGACATCGTGGCAAGACTCGAAAACTGTTTTCTTCGCAACCATCTTCAACGGTCTCTCAACTCGTCGAACGAAAAGTTGTCTTCCCGAGCTCGGCATGACTAGTCTGATACCGGTCAAGAGATGCATCATTCGACTCTCACTATCCACACAACCACTGCACAAATGGTGGTTGCATGGAGATCCGGACCATGACACCTACACTCAATCCGACTAAGACTATCAGTTCGCAGCGCAAACCCATTGGGACCGTGAAGGGAACCACAAATGGATGGATCGAGGATTGGATGAGATGCCCAGCACGGGCGGCCCGTTGTCGTGGAAGCACAGATTGAAACTCGTTGTTATGGTGACACAAGCAGCGTCGCACGCCAGTGTTCTATATATTTATCAAGATCCGAGTATGAACCCAACCTTTGACCTTGATCACATCAATACCAAAGACTGGGAGGACAGAACGAAATTACGTCGTTGGTTACACGCACTACCAACCAATAACAACTGGAGGTCCTCCAAGAACATCTGGACAATCACTATTATGATATATATATATATATATATATTCCACACAAGACCTCAGACCAAGATTATACTATTCGGCAGGTCCGTACTTGGGAATAAGACGATCCTCGCCGAAGTCCAAGCAACATTCGGGCCTGTGGTATACATCCGCGAGATCAATGGAACCATGAGCACAGAGGTCAAGACTGGCACAATAGTACAGTTAAATATATGCTCGGGAAAGGGTATCTGTGTTATGTTTAGGAAGTCTACAGACGAAGGATCAAACATGTCGGCGGCAACGAATGTCATCATGCACCAGCCGAACTGGAACCAAGGACCTGATGCACAAGCATTTGCAGGACCTCGTCGAATAGCGGCGCAACACAAGGTTCATCTGTAGCGACTGACCATGGTCAAATCAATGGGGAAGAGCTGAAGAGAAATAAGAATTCAAGTTACAAAAGGCCGAGATTTTGGGCCAAGACTACACCAAAGTTCTCGACACTGTCATTTCGGTGGCAATTACAGCAGCTTATTCAACGATACAGCCCGGATACGGGTGGGTCCCAGACTTTCTCAGCCAGGTGTGGACCACGAGCGTACTCTTGAGAGACTTTCAACGAGCTTACCTAGCTTGACAATGGCTGGGTCCAAACCCTATGCCTGGTGTATCAATGAGACACCCTCTTCCTTCACCCAATAAGCTTCGATATCTGGTGGGTTTGTTCCCTGACTAGCATATTTCATCATTCAGAATGGCTTGCAGTACCGAAAAGCACGGAGACAGATAGCCAAACTCCGGACCAGTTTTCACCTCGGCCTGGAGATTGATTTCAGCAAAGGCTACGACTGCGACGAGCCTCACGCCATGCAGAATTTTGAGCTTAAATCACTCAGAACGAATGTACAGTTTTCTCCAACGAAGACTCGGAGGATTCTCTAGGAATGGAAGGCCGTGACTAATCCAACCTACGAGAATCCCTGGTTTTCTATCTAAAGTCGATTGAACTGCCCAACGAGACTGCCAGGAATTTTGACGTGCCGAAGAAGATTTCGGAAGGTTGTGAGGATGGAACGGGCATGGCTGTTCAGATCAAGCGACACATTTTGTGCCGGAGGTTCGAAACTCCACATTCGATCCGACAGCAGCTTTATATTCCACGTCCAGTTGCAAGTTCCTTGAAAGTCACACTATCAGATGAGCTGTACATTAGATATATCGATGGAGTTTCCAACCAGTCAGTAGACCATCAATACTGTCGAAATATCAATTGTCTCAATACTCAGAGACTCGACGTGGTTGGATCAGCCGTGACATGGACAGCATTCAAGTCTGAAAGGGCTATCCAAGAGCCTCGCAAAAAGGTCTGTGTTGCAATCAGCCGCGATACAGCCGAATGTCTGTAGCAGACTATCACAAGTGTATCGAGCCTTCGACACGAATGGGTCAACCAAAGAGCACAAGGAAGGAGAGACATCTTCGCTATGATTATCCACGGTGAAGAAGACTTCGATGAAGAAATCAGCAAGCTCGAAGTAGTCTCGAAAAAACTGGTCGAGGCCATGATCGCAGGTGAACGAGGTTAGCGGGATGTAAAGACTTACCTCGATCAGCTATCACAGGATGATAACTGCAAGCAGCAGGCCGGTTCTTAGTAAAGTATCAAATCCGAGGCACTCTACCCGGGGAAAAAGTCGTAACGAGTCATACGACAGCTGCTGCTATAGACTTAGATGAAGCACACACAAACATGGAGTCTTTCTCCGCGGCGCCGCGAGCAATCCCTGCATGTGCTTCTTAAGCGAGAAAGACTTCAGGTCTAGCTTCTCCCACACATTCGGCAACTCGAAGCATTAGCCATCAACTTTCTCCAACAACAACACTGATAGTTGTTCTCAAATCTTCCAAGCTCTCTCAAATAAAGCAGAGTCCGTCCGTTGCTCCCCCAAAAGAGCCGAAAATGGTGAGAATGGTGCATCTAACGCCGGAGGCTGGAGAACAAGGAAAAGAACGCCCACAAAACATGTTACAGCAATTACCCCACAGAAACGTTCTTCTGAAGACTTACCTATCCAGGAAAAGAAAAGGCCCAAGTCTGACACGCTTTCACACAGTAAAACCCAGATCAGCAATTCACTACACGGCTCACCTGAGACGCCATATGAACGAGTTTGTTAAATATCAGAAGAGGAGGAGGACTTGATGTTTAGTAGAATTCTATATCCATATATACAGTAGGCTACAGGAACTCACACCATCGTCAAATACTACTTAGCCAGTTTGGTCGAGCTCATCTTCTTCATCACTATCCATATCTTTGCCACTGACCGTGATGTCTTGGAATAGTCTCAGGAAACTGGGGTTTTCGAAGGACCCAGTTTTTGCTCAAGCGTGCTTTCCAGACCGAAAACCCGGTCCAAGTTGTAAAGAAGAATGTCTCTTCAAGGTAGACCCCTCCGTGCAATGCCCCATCTGCAGGACCTGCTGATCTAGGCCGTCCTCACTCCCCTCACTCGCGTCAATCGCGGACCGGTTTTTCTGTTGCGATGAAGCAGTCGTTTTGAGCTTGATGATGCAGCCTTCGAAATCAACGGACCTGAAGGAGCAAACGAGTACATTGGTGGAACATCGGTGAACTTCACGTGGTCCTGGCTAGAGCTCTGTGTTGTTGTTAGTCCTTAATCAATCGCAGCCGATACTACTCACCCACATGTAGTCGAGTATTGCCGCCCATGTCGCTTTGAACTCACGAAACTGTCGGTCACCATAGTCCGTGGTAAATTCTTACTCAAAGAAAATAATCCTTGTTGGCTTTGAGTAAGCCGCATGGCTCATGGTCCGACATAAACTTACCTTTAATGTCTTCTTTGAATAGTGAGCCATCCGCATTTTGACTGCATTCCAGCAGACCTTGAGTGAAATGTCGTGTTTGTTGTCGAATATTCACTCCCAACCGCTGTGATTTTTTTCGAGTTCTGGCGGTCCCCCTATTCATTTGTGAGGGACATATCGATCAGACTCGCAGCAGAAAATGATAGATGACAATGTGCATGCAGGGTGTACGAGCTCGACAGGTATGCAGCGAGGCGAAGTTTTGGCACTGCTCTCGCCACGCATCTCTGTGTCGGAAACCACTAATGCGCTCGTTCGAGATGATTGGCAACGGTTGCAGCCTGCGCTTGGAGGCTCCTTCCTAATTAAGTTAGGTGAGCAAAGGAAGGCAAGCGGGTAGCGAATATCGCCAAGTCATGCAAACTATTCCTTCGACCTGTCTCGATCTCATCAGAGCACGAATGACAATCATGTACCGCAGAGCGAGTTGGCAGATTCGAAGCAAAATAGAGGTTGGTGTCAAAGGAATTGAGTTTCTGGTATGGTGATCCACTTATGCCTTGCCGCTCCCCAAATTTATTCCAGCTCACGCTGCGGTTCCCCAACGTGATCATTCAACAGCACTCAACTAATGAATCGATGGTCTCTGACTTGACAGGAAATTTGAGGTTTTGTGACATGCAGATCCACGCCGAGGATTTGTACCGGCACGGCCCTTCCTCACGCGAACTTACACGACGACGGTGTCGAACTTTGTTACAACGTCTTACCTATTGGCATACGAAAGGTTCTTGATGAAACAAGTCATTGTCTGAGGAGAGGAAATGACAAGGCGAGCAAAGATGACCGAAAGAGTTGCTGATGATCTACAACACGTCGCTGAGCTTCTTGCGAGATCTCAATCTCTGCACGCCAGAATACCTTGAGGGTAAGAGACTCACGCCAGGTTTCGGAGTGGTGTAATGATCAAGCCGTAGGTAGCTACCATGCCGGAATGGCAGTGAATGAGTCGCACTCGATGTGCCGACTATGGCGGCTTGACGCAGACGCGTTCAATCACTTTCTCGACACGTCAACCAATCGAGGCTCGATGCAGACACATCCCATTACTTTTTCAATACCTCCACACCACGTCTCAAGGCTCTTACCAACAGTCTTTGCGTCATTCCACTGAAACGAAGGTGATCTACCTCTGCCTACCTTGCATCTCGTGGGACGCGCAATTCGAGAAAAGTACGCAGCCTGCTCCGTTTGAATCCAACAGAACGGTCACGAAGTTCTTGGTCCAGCAAACATACCACGAACTTCACTCGTGACCTGCACAGTGCTTTGGCAAACAAACTCGGCTAGTCTCACGTTCGCCAGTGTGTGTGCAATACCGGCTCACCGATATGATCTACCATCTTGGTTAACATGACCTTTGAAGGATATGCATAGTTGCTGCTCTTCTTCCTTGTTGGCGCCGCATTGTTGAGTGGTGGTGTGGCTGCAGCATAGGTTGCAAATATGGGTTGTCTAGGTGCAGGGCTGCATTTGTCAACGAAAAGGGTTTGGCAGGCGTGGCCTCGGAGATAGGTTTTGGTGCAGGGTGCTGTGTAGGGTGCTGTGTAGGGTGCTGTTCAGGGCATTATGGCGTGTAGGGAGGGGTCGCGGCATGGTTGTGTGTATATTTGGCCGCAGTGCAGGCAGGGTCTGTTTGCAGGGGACTGTATTGAGTGAATGTGTCGAAGTTTGAGGATTTGTGAGCGAGGAAATGGTGCTCTGGAAGGCGGTCGCATTGGCGTTGGAGCAGATGAAAAGGCAAGCATCCGGGAAAGAACACCTTGAACGCGTCAGCTAACTATGGACGGTATGACCCTCGATATGCACGCAGGCTTGAAATGAACAGAACCCCCTCCCAACAACAAGCCTCGGTTGGACAATGACTCACCAAACTGGAAGACCATATATTCATCCTGCCGATCCATGATGTACTACTCAACGACACATTGGCATACTTCGCGACCGAGAGTGTGATAGTCTGCTACAGACATTCGGCTGTATCGCGGCTGATTGCAACACAGACCTTTTTGCGAGGCTCTT
>Ga0115854_10387_pt1 | contig 10439 bp, 12 predicted proteins | sample InSIn2SAF170_FD_83868 | JGI IMG/M metagenome (GOLD analysis project Ga0115854, IMG submission 83868)
TGGTGGTAGCAAGGCCTCATCTGATGCTGGGTCCTCTGGTGGAAGCGGTGGAATTGGCGGTATCGACGATTAAACGACCTCCCCGATATTTCGGTTATGAAGATCTCAAGACCCCTTCGCCATCATCCTCTTCCGACGCATCACCTTCCTTGACAAGCTCGAGAGCCGCAGCTCTCGCCTTCTCTTTCTCCTCCACCGACTTGGCAAGCTCTTTAATGCGCTGCGTCTGACGCTCTTTTTCCTTTATCTTCGCCTCGTGCACCGCTTTCCGCTCAGCCTCTTTTCTACGCTTAGTCTTGTTGCGCTGGGCGGGTGTCTTGCGTTCCGGCCTCTTGACCTTCAGGTTTGCATCCTCGCCGTCGCTGAAGCCCTCCCACTCGCTCTCCCATGCACTCTCGTTATTGTCCGAGTCGGTATCTGGTTCCGCGGCTGCAGCTAGAGCGCGCTCCATCCTTGCTTCATCTTCCTTCGCCTCTTTCAGCCGTTTCTTTTCGGCTTCGACTTCTTTCTCACCCTCTCGCGAAATCAGACTCGCCCAGTCCGCGACCGCGGGGTTATAGCTCTTCCCCGCATCTGGTTTGCGCACCGCGGGGATCGTTTTTCCTGACTTGGATAGCGAGATCGGGGCCTGCTTCAATGTGACAGGTGCGCGAGTCGCCTTTTTCTTCTCCAGGAATGAATACTTTGGATCCTGCTTAGATTCTTGCACGGCCCAGGGATCGTGGTCTGCTGCATCTCCTGTCCGTACGACGTCCTTTTGCACCTGCTCACCTCCATATGCGATAGCGCGCAGCCGGTCGAATTCTTTGTGCGAGATACGGGGTTTTTTGCCATCCTTGGGGTCTGAGAAATCGGAGAGACGTTTTCGAGAGGAGACGGCGGGCACGGCGGAGCGCTGAGCGAGGATCTCGTCGGCTTTGAGGGGCTTGTGGCGGGCGTTGTAGGCTTTTTGAATGGCGAGGGAGCCGGCGGTGTCGACGGCGAAGAGCTCGTCCGAGGACTTCTCTGCGATGATTCCTCTATAGTAGATTAGTTACTGTATAGAGAGGTCTCGTGAAGGTGGAGATGTTACCCTTGAATTATCTGGTCCTGCACTTCCTTCAAGCCTTCCTGCACTTCTGTGACATCGACATTTTTGCGCCAGGCCTTTTTGCCTTTGCGCGAGGGCTGCTTATATTGTGCAGGCGCGGCCTTTACAGTCGCCATCGTAATCGTGTGGTGCTTCAATTCAAAGTACAAAAGTGGGACAATTTCAGTTCGTGTATTTCAATGTCGGGAATTTCGAACTTTTTGCCCGCATTCGAAAAAGCACGGTCCTCTTGACGTCACGTGTATACCGCTAACGGCTGGACTGCGGTTTGGCAAGGCTTCCAGACAGCACCCATTCACGGCACGTCTCCTATTCTACAAACACCCCACCAACGCCACCCAAAAGCCGTTCTATTACTTCGTTCTTCTCTTCTTGTTCTCCCCTGGTTTTTAAGGTTGACTTCTGTACACAATGGCGCAGTCTGGCTATTCAAATCCGCTGAAGAAGTTCAAGTGAGTGTGGCACAGGGGTCCAAGGGGATTCACAACTTGATTGCTAATGTTGGATTGCAGACTGGTCTTCTTGGGCGAACAGAGCGGTATGCATCCCTTCTTGACCGAAAGTGCTCAGCTGTCTGAAAGCTGTGCTGATGCGATTGCGGAATAGTGGGCAAGACGTCTCTAATCACACGATTCATGTACGATTCGTTCGACAACACATACCAAGCTACGATTGGCATAGACTTCCTCTCCAAGGTGCGCCATTTCCTTCCCCTTGAAACCAATCCGCTCTATATTGGCGCTTCGACAAGTCTGACCGCACCAGACAATGTACCTAGAAGACCGCACCGTACGCCTGCAACTCTGGGACACAGCCGGCCAAGAGCGCTTCCGCTCACTAATCCCTTCCTATATCCGCGACTCGTCGGTCGCAGTCGTCGTCTACGACATCACGAATAAGAAGACGTTCGAAAACACGCGGAAATGGGTCGACGACGTGCGTGGCGAGCGTGGCAACGATGTGATCATAGTGCTAGTGGGCAACAAGACGGACTTGAATGATAAGAGAGAGGTTACTACGCAGCAAGGCGAAGAGGAGGCGAAGAAGAACAACTTGATGTTTATTGAAACAAGCGCGAAGGTCGGGCACAATGTCAAAAGTCTATTCAAGAGGATTGCGCAGGCGTTGCCCGGGATGGAAGGGGAGGGACAGCAGGGACAGAGTCAGAGTATGTTTTTCCGAGACGCTGTGCTTGAGTGTGGGAAAGTAGACTGACTTTCTTTACAGTGATCGACGTCAACATCAACCCCAGCCAGCCGCAAGAAGCGAGTTCCTGCTCGTGTTAGAAGCGAGGCGCAGCGTACCTTTCGTCCCTGTACTCCATTCAACTGACTTTTGTCTTTGCGTACAAATAGACTTTGCTGTAATTATTCGGGGGCCGTATCCTTTACGTTTGAGAGTTGGGGGGATGAACAAGGACATTGTGAGCATGGCGTTTGGGGTAAAGGGGCATGTCAGATTACGACCTTTGGGTGCTGTAATTTGTAGTATAACAAGGCTTTCTGAGAGTGTGTTAAACGCTATAGTACAAAGACTCTTGAGTTTACTTAGCTTGCAGGCAGCGGCGAGCGCCATGTATATGCCAGAAGGAGACTTGCTGCTTGTGGTGAGATACTATAGAGCAGGCTTCCTGTAGGAGATAGGAATTGATCTTATGTATAAAAAAGATGGGTTCGGGTGGTATGCAATTGGATAAAATGCTTTCACAGAGCATAGTAGGCGTTGATTCACAAACACCACCTTGTCTACACGAGCAATCTGATTCCCGCGAGTGGGTTCGTTACGTATATGTATCGATTGTTTGGTCCTGATGTCCAAGCGAAGATGTAATCATTGGAAAGCCCATCATCGATGCCGCCCCATGGTTTCCAGAAGTATCTCATGCCCATACCAATAACGCCGGTCGGGAGACCAAACCACAGAGCGTACTTTTACATTTACAAGCATATTACAAAGAAACTGTACCAGGGGTGGAGAGGGGTCTTGAGATCTTCATAACCGAAATATCGGGGAGGTCGTTTAATCGTCGATACCGCCAATTCCACCGCTTCCACCAGAGGACCCAGCATCAGATGAGGCCTTGCTACCACCAACGGGAATGCTTGTGTCGACAGCGATCATCTCGGCGAGGATGTCGAGAACGGGCTGGGCGCGTCAGTAGGGGTTCAGGGAAGTTTGAGGATAGGGCATACCTTTGGCACAGTCTTGTCGTAAATATTAATCAGCTCTCTCGGGTTCGGGTATACCTTCAGAGCGCGGTAGAAGCAGAGAGCCGCTTCTATCGAATCTGCGCCTGTTCAAACAATCAGCAATTATATCTATCAAATCGCACCCTCTTAGCAAAACGGAATTTGCATACCCTGCTGGCACATTCCCTCTCCCTGGGCGACCTCCTGCATAAAGTACGCTTCCACCTCCTCGGGGTCCTTGGGGAAGCCCTCCTCGTTGGCGCGCGCCACAGCGTCCCGAATGGCCTGCTTCTGCTCCTTGCCCTGGGCCTCTGCCTCTGCCTTTGCAGCGCGCGCCTGAGCCTTCGATTCGCGCTTCAGCTGCTTGCGGAAGTCGGGGTCGGTCCGCCGCCGGTGGTCGAAGTAGACGGCGTATGCGAGGAAGCCGGTGACGAGGGTGCCGACGCTGATTGCGGCAATGGTCGAGGGTTTTATTGACGAGGACATGGTGTGTGGGTTGTCTCTGTGCGCGAGCTGAGATGGGGGAGGGGAGGGAGGAGGTGGTAGTGAGCAGAAGATGCGATGGAGTGCAGGCTTGGAAACGAGATGGCGTCGAACTTTTTTGGAGAGGGAGGCCATGGCACGACAGAGGCCCGAGCTCGCTGGTTCCATGTCGTTGGTAGCTCTCAATGCACCGCCCGCAACGTCAACCACACCATAGACACTCGAGGCCCAGTACACTATCGCCAGCATGTCCGAAGAACGCGGCAAAGGCATCTCGCTCCGCAAGAAGCGCACCGAGAAGCGTCCCAAGGGCGGCCCACGCAAGGAAATCAGCGCGCCGCGACAGATTAGTTCGCCTGTGCCTACCGGGCTGGCCGCTGCAACACTCTCGAGCTCTTCACGGCCTTCTATTGAATCTAACCGGTCAGGAAGCAAAAGATCGGATGCGCCCAAAGAGAGGCCGCAGCGCCCGGACAAGACAGCCGACTTGGTCAAGAGGCGGTACTCGCAGAAGCTACAGCTGCCCACAGACTTTGGTAACGGAGAGCTCGGAGCATTACCCCAGATCCCGAGCCAGTTCAGAGATGCACCTCCGAGTAGGGACGGGAGGCCACCAGGGAGCTCTGATGGGCGCAGTCTGAAGGTTGATTTGCAGGCATTGCGAGATCCCAACCTCCGGCCGGAGCAGTGTGAGTGGAACCAGGCGTTCTACTTGAAAGTATCCTGACTTTGGGCAGATGTTGCTACACTTCTAGCAGACGCCTCCGAGGACGACATCCGCCGCTTTCAGGGCGAGCTTCGCAAAGTCAAGAATCGCACCTCGACCGACCTGCAATACAATGTGTATCAGAACCGCACGCAGTTTATCAAGATCAGTAAAGAGGCGGAGAAGCTCAAGGGCGAGATGCGCACACTTCGGCAGCTCATGTCAGAGCTGACGGGTACTCTGGGACAGACTACGTCCGCTGCTGGCTTGAATGGGGATGCTATTACCGCTCGAAAGGCGGCGAATAGGAGCTCGGTCGCCAATCTAGAAGCACTATGGAATTCACATTTGCAGGAGCTATGGAAGCGAGTTGAAGGCTCACAAAAGTATTTACCTGCTATACCAGGACGACATATTGTTTGGGAGTCCAGAAAGTGGGTGGAGCTGAATGCTGCCACGTGGAAAGCGAGACGACGCGTTGTCCTCATCCTGCTTAATGATCATTTGCTCGTTGCCGCAGAGAAGAAGCAGCGAAACGACGTGGCCAGCCAAACCTCGCGCGAGAAGAAGAGCTCAGCCAAGGAATGGGTGGCGCAACGATGTTGGCCCCTACAAGACGTCCAGATCGCAGATCTGTCATCACGCAGCAAGAGTCAAGACGGCAAAGGCGCCTCAGAAGCAATCAACATCCGCGTGGGCACCGACTCTTTTACATTCGCTGTTTACCAAGGAGAGGCCAGCGAAAAGACAACCATGTTATCGACGTTTCGAAAGACGCTGGAAGACTTGCGGAAAAGCCAAGAAGCCGAGACGGAGGAGCTAGGGAAGGCGCAGGACTCTGTGAACTATTTCGCTACGCGGGATCCGAATATTTTGAAGAAGGCAGATCTGATGGAAAGCCTCTCAGAGAACGTGGCTAACCACCGGGCCAGTATGTTCGTCGATGTTGATGGGAAGCAGCAAACTATCCGTTGGGTGGAGGGCCAGCTTGACGATTTAGATATTGAGATTGCGTTGCAGCGATTCGAGGATGCTGTTAAGAAAGTGGAGCGGCTCAAGGCATTGGCCAAAAATATTAGAGGCAATACGATGGCGCAAGGAATTGTGACGTTTAAGGTCAATGAGCGAGCAGGAAAGCTGGCCAACGTACTCATAAAACAGTTGGTTGAGAACAACAACGTCCAGTCGTCGGTCAAGAACCATGTCGACTGGGTAATCCGGCTAGGGTTCGAGGATCGTGCCCGTGAGGCGTATCTCGAATCTCGCAGCGAGGTCATCAAGAAGCGATCACGGTAAGTCTCCTAACTCCTCCTCCTTCTACTAAATCTAACTTGTAACGCAGACAATGCATCTTCGAAGGTCATCTCCCCGACTATATCTTCCAAATTTCCTTCATCTACTTCACTATCATCAAAAACACGGTCGACGTCTACCAAAAGTGCTTTCCACAAGTCCTTATGTCAGCATGTGTCAAATGGGCAAAAGAGCATGTTGATGCTTTCAATGTTCTTTTGGCCAGACAGTTGAGTAGTGTTGATCAGACTAGTCCGCTATGGAAAGAGTGTATGGATCAGGCGCATCAGCATGCAAGTTTGTTGAAGGGAGTTGGGCTTGATTTTACAGAGCTGATTGGGAAGGGTATCGATGTGAATACTGAGGTGAAACCTATTGGTCTAGGTCTAAGCTCGTAAGCGGTGCTTAGATGACCTTTCTTTGTAGGCTCGAATATACCACGTTGATCGCTGGGCTACGCGTAACTATTCCTCAGTCATTCTCTAGCATGATAGACTATTGTTTTCTCCGCCTCACCGCTCTTCAAGCCTGTCAACTTTTTCAGGTCCTCCTTCACCTCGACTCAAGAGGTTCACCGCTTACCGCTTCCTCCCCCCAGTCCTGCCGTTCTTTTCTGCCAAGAAACGACCTGTCTACGCGAAGTTGCAGTTTTTGACAAGGCTATTTCACGTTCTGATTTGCTCCTCACTTCACTCCCACTCGACTTCTATATATCAGCACTGTCTGCCCCTCTTTCCTCCCTCGTCTCTGCACTACAACTACCCACTGCAATCAAGCCACTTCCCCCATAGAATCCTCAATCAGCTTCAACTTTGCATAAGCCACCATCGTTTCGAGAGATTAGCTACCGCCACGATGCCAACCGACGAGGAAAATGTGCAGTACCTCTACCTCGTCCTGACCTCCTCTGGTCCATCTACCGTACGTCACATTCAAAGCCTCACCTCCCCATCTTCATTCTTCATAATTCCCGCAATTCCCTCTCCACAACCTTTAAATAATACTGATGCTTACATAGATTGACTTCTCTGCCGTCGGCTCTACGCTCTCTCTCAAGCCCGGCGCCACCTCAAAGCGCTGGTCCCGTCTCAAGAAAGCTATGAACGAGGGCAAGTCGCCCGGACCGACCGCGTATGAGTTCCTTTGGTTGTGCGTGAAGCACTCAAATCGCGACAAGGTCAGTTCTTCCATTTCCATATCCCATCTCTGTGTCTTGAGAGGGGCGTCTATCTTCAACCTTTTCCCAATCTCCCAATCTCCGACTTGAGTGCTACGGGCGGTCAAAAAATGACAACCCGCATTTAGACGGCATCATAGTGTACGCCCGAGGGGTGTAAGCTGGGCCTTGAGTTGTCAAAGGATGGCAAGTTGATATGTGACAACAGGCACTAGACTGGAACGACATAGCATCAAAGTGCAACACAACAGCCGGCGCAGCATCGAAGCGCTACTCACGCATGAAGCAAGCATTCGAGTCCGGCGCCACCGCGCCCCCTGCTTCCAAGGGCAAGACTGATACTCCTTCCACTCCAGCCAAAGCCACCGGCACATCCAAGAGGAAGCGCAGCACTGCTAGCAAGAAGGAGCCTGAGGTCGAGGATGATGTTGAGGGTGATGATGATGAAGGTGCTGAGAAGAAGAAGCCCGCTAAACGCGCCCGCGCTACTAACCCTCGTCCCCGGACTGCCGCCAAATCTAAGAAGGAAGTGAAGAAAGAGGAGGCCGAGGATGATGCTGCAACGGTGCTTACGACTGAGGCTACTACCTTGATCAAGCCTGAGCCTGACGTCGAGGGCGATGATGTGGAGGAGTATGTCCAAGGTGACCTCGATGTCGTGGAGGAGGAGGGAGAGGAAGAGACGAATGATCGTAAGTAAATGAGTAGCGTGTGGAAAGTTCATGGGCGATGGTGTGAGCAAGATAGAGAGACGAGGGCTAATGTGCGATTAGGGGTTGCGAGTTGGCTTCAGGAGATGGAGGTGTAGATGCACTGAGAGAGGACGAGACGAGCCTGAAGAGAAAAGAGGATGGGCTTGGGAGATATGCGCGAGGCTGAAGCATGTGTAGACGTTTGCGCTATCCAAGTGGCCATCTTGGGCCTCAACTTGGGCAGAATCTACCATTGACTGGGCTTTCTTAGATGTTTTAGGTTTTGGCATGGGAGATTGGCAACTTTCAGTTTGGTCTAGTATCCTTCTGCCGGATATGGTGGTGCAGGGTTGGGTCTTTTTTTGATCCTCTTGTCGCTCCAAGAATCCATTAGCGACAACTAAGCACCTTAAGTAGCGGTTCAATTGGAACAGGCTCTTAGGCGGCGTTCTCGAAGTAGATATCAAGTAGGCGTGCTTTATTGAAATTGTAGCATTCGATGCTCCAGATCTTTTAACTAGTGTGAAGTTGAACAGTCTGAAACAGAGCTTTTGGTATATCCTAGTCCAAACGCCTTCGCTATGCATAAGAGATTCCGAGCTGCCAAAAGCAAGTAAGAGCAAACTCCCGAAAATCTGCTCAAAGGGCCTCTCAGATGCGGACCAGAGTGGTTGCCCTTTTGTCCTTTAACCAGTAAGGTTCAGGAATGGGACCCAAATCTGGGACATGTCCGCTTAGAACCTTCGTATGTCCTGAGTCGTTTTAAGAGAAACCCATCGCAACGATCTTCGTACCCACGTCGTTTGTGGCCATCAATCCGTCATTTCAATATCCTGCGGCGAACTCTTCCTCTTCAACCCCTCTTTCTTCTCTGCCAAACCCATGAACTTTGCCTCCACGGCCTCCAACAATACCTCTTTCAGCACAGTCAGACTTCCCACCGCAGCAAGCGTCGCCCCCTCAATCAGTTCATCTGGACTAACGCCCACATCTCCCTTCATCCATATTTCCGTTATCTCGTCTCTTCCAGCAAGATAGCCGACCGCACACGCCGCAACGACATCGCGATGCTCCACCGGACACGGATCCAGGACCTTGACGACACCACCGTCCTTCCCATCCTGAACGACAGCGGCCACGCCCCCAGAAACCACATCCACGCAATCAATCCCCGCGTCCGCAATCGCCGCACTAGCAACGGTGATACATCCAGCCAGCACATTCAACAGGCCCCATCCGCTTCCAGCACTCCCTCCTTCATCACCCCACCACGCATCCTCATCCCCCTCCAACACTGTGACAACTACTTCGACCCCACTCTTCGGCCACCGCTCCCCAATTATCACACCACGTAGCGCGGTTTCTAGGTGTACGCCGAGGTCTCGTTCTGTGCTGTCGCGGATGTAGCCACGCCGCGTGCGAGAGGCGAAGGGTGCGAATTTTACGGTTGTGCTGAGAAGGAGGGAGGGCGTGAAGGGTGCGGAACGGGGAAGCGGTTTCGGGCCTTGGATGCTGGCGCAGATCTTTAGAGTGGAGCGCGGGGGGATGAGTGTTTGAGATGCGGTTGTGGGAGTGGCAGGTAGCTCAAGGTAGGCGGATCCGGAGGCTGAGGGGACGGTGCCGGTTTGGAGGACTGGTAAAGTTAGGTTGTGATTCTAAGAAAGGAAGCAATAGAAGATTTTGCATGAGAACAAGAAAGGGAATCGAGAAGGGGAGCGAGACAAGCTTGACCAGCTAGCTCAACAGCTCCGTTTCCGAAAGGTAGAGAACCATTGCTTCAAAGTAGATAGGACTTACAAATCTTGCGGAGCTCGTTAGGTCCTCTTGTTCTTGTCGGGCGTAGCGATTGTAGGTATCCAGGCTCTTTTACCGTCCTCGCGAAGATCGGTGCCGTTGTCCCACCACTCGGGGCATTGATCCTTCTCCTATCCGAATTCATAGCCGTTGTCTCTGTCGTTGTGGAAAGTTCAAGCTCTGGAATGGTGAGTCTCGAATAAATCGAGCTTAGCTGACGTAATCGCCAAGAGTTCGCGATTGTCCAAGTTAATTTTCTTCGCTTGAGCTTCGACCTCCATCCGCCGAACACTCTCCACCACCCAGCTATCTCGCTCAAGGTATGTCCGCTCCTTTCTTATATCCCTATTTTCATGATTATAACTTCTGAATACTGTTCTCGCGATTCTAAGTGAGCATTTGAACAAACATGCACCACCAAATGACCCCTTCTTTGCTGTCCGCTAGGTTCTGGAGTTTGAGACTAAGGACCGAAAGCTGACTGTTGCATAGGTGTCGCCGACGGTCGGAAGTTGTACGATGTAGTTACCACGACGCGTCGCCGCGGGCACTCTCGTCTTTCGAATTATCTAGAAGTCTTCGTCGATCCCGTATGCTTGCTCTGCTATGAAACCGTCAGTTATAACTGAAGGGAAACGCTTAAATGAAACATGCCTTAGCATGAACACGTCGGCCTTAGGACCACTTGATTGGAACAAGACTTCGGAAATTTTGCAACTTCTTTGAAGCACACAACATCTTAGCGATTTGCACCTTTATCTCAACACACCAGGTCCAGTTGAGGCACTGCCCATCTCCGACTCGAGTAAGTGATACTTGGACTTTCCTTGTCGCGCGACTTCCAGCTTCTATGATGAACGTATTTTTACAGTTCTGCTACTGAACTTCATTGAAGATAACTCATACCGCTTACCTTTGTCTGATCACTGCTATATCATCTACACACTATTTTGGAGTCTTTTGTTGAGCATCCACTAACATGCGTGCTCTAGGTGCTATACATCCAAACTCTCGG
>Ga0115854_10296_pt1 | contig 10423 bp, 9 predicted proteins | sample InSIn2SAF170_FD_83868 | JGI IMG/M metagenome (GOLD analysis project Ga0115854, IMG submission 83868)
ACAAGGATTGGGTATTTCGTTCTTGGAAACATTGGGAAAGAGAGTGGTATATAAAACCTTCCACATATCTTCCTCCGAGGGATTACTTGTCGTAGCGGATTCGCAAGACTGATAGGCGGCGGAGGAAGGCTTACTTTGGCACAAGGTAGCTGGCGGCTGTGTCTACTGTGGAATGATCATCATCTTCCTCTTCATTGCCGTGATGATCTTGTGGCTCGGTAGTCGTACTGTCTTCAGGTCTGATCGGAGATGAGTTCTCGTCTTCGGGTTCACCACTGTGGGTGTTTGTGGTGTTGGTAATACTGTTGTCATCATTGTCAGAGAGCTCTGCCTTGTCGTCGTTGATGGTAGGATGATCTGTAGCTTCTGCAGAACTGGTGGTAGACTGAGTGGTGCCTCGTCCTGCTGTCTGACGTTCAAGAGCGCGCCGAGCTCGTCCAGCTCGAGTGTTCTTGTCGTTGTAGACAGCGGTTTTGTCTGCTGCCTTTGCCTGCTCGTATGTGTCGATTCCTGGTTTTCTCCAGTAACACTTTCTGGATCCGCCACTTTTGTACTTCTTTGCACACATTTCACATCGTCCATCTACCATTTTGGTGCCATTACACGATCGACCGAGGTTGACACAAGTGAAGCATTTGTCAGTCTCCGACTTAGTGTCGCCAGTAGGTTGGGCTACAACCTGGGAGTAATCTGTATTCGTGTCTTTTGTTCTTGGTGGCTTGGCGTCTTGAGGCATTTCCAGTCGTCGTGAGCGCTTGGCTTGGGGTGCACCTGAAGGAGTTGCCTGGTCAGTCAAATTGGTAGGGCTGGATGATTGAACACGTGCTCGCCGTCCTAAAGTCGTCGGTGCAAGGGGAGCTGAACCCAGTGGAACTGGATTTGTTGTGCTTTGCTGAATGATGGGAGTGTTGAAGGTCGAAACAGTACTCTGGGAATGACCAACAGCCAAAGGAGTGAAGACGCGCAACGCTGATAGACCTCTCGGTTGTAAGTCACGGAAGACTTTCTGACAAATTCGAAGGTACTGTTCACGTGCGGTTTGAGTGCCGTTGCGCAAATGATTTGCATATTCTTCACTGTATCCATCTAGAAATGTCATTGTTGGGAGGTTGTTGATCTGGTTTCTAGCTGCAGGTACACGGCCCCAGCTGTTTCCGCGAAAGTAAATGAACAACAGTGGTAGGTTTGTGCAAAGTCTGCAAGGCTCGTGTGTCGGGCAATTATGACGGTAAAGCTCGGTCACAGAAGCTAATTGTTTCTGCCATCGCGCGTCGGACATGCAAAAGCCAAGAGGCGCGAATCCACTTGATTGTCTGGGATCTGGTATGTAAAGTTCATACCCTGCCACGTCGTTGATGTTCACTCCATGGTAGCCATACGTAAACCAAAAGTACTTGAGCTGGAGAGTTCTTAAGCTTGCGACTGAGTCGACAGCTCGAGCAAGAACAGGAAAATCTGTTTCTGACCAGATCTGCACTTTCGTAATATCGGCACTCTGAGGACTCTTTCCAACCAGACCAAATCTTGCACGAAGCCCCAGTCTTACTTGCTGCTGAGGGGCCATCTGCATGTTGTATGTGGTTTGCAGCAGATGATTGTCGGCCTGGCGTTGAGCAGGACCACCCAAGACGATTCGTTCATGCTCAACCCCTGGTGCTGTTGTGCTCGTTGTGCCGACTTGAGTACCGAAGGGCATGTTTGTAAATGTCAATCTTTGCGTGGACGGAGCAATGTTTCGTTGTGATGGGTGTAATTGAGTAACATCCTCGTTGGCAGTAGCTGCAGGGGCTGTCTCCATGACCTCTACTCTCAAAGTTGTGGTAGATGGTCTTGTGACCACTGGGAATTGAGGTTGGATTGACATGGCACAGCAAGCAATGCTGCTCTGTGTAAACAGTCAGTATCTTGTGGGCCGTGTTGGGCAGACATGAATATTGTCAGAACTTACCTATCGGAATGGTTTGTGTTGAAACTCCAGAAGCTGAATGTTGTTGGACACTGAGTTGACAGAGCGCAGCTTGATGTCAGCGGTGTTTATATTGTTGATGCCACGTGCTCGTTTGTTCACCAGAGTGGCGTAGTCAAAGTGCTGCAGATGATCAACGCTACGAGTGATCAGTGCGTGAAAGCAAGACGTGTCCGTCATCTTCACTTGAGTGAAGTAGTGTCCAGGGTTGAGGACCGTGTAGCAGGTCAAACGCAATGGTTGACCACATTTTTGAACTGCTAGCCCTTGATTTTGGATTTTGTTATCACATTCTGGCGACAATACCACACAGGTAGGTGAAACACCAACTTATGCCAGTCTTGCCATGTCACCGATATCAGTATCAGTTCTCACGCTCTGAGGGGACTGACTATGGCTGATCACACTGCTGCAGTACGGCGACTCAGGTGCTGTCCACTGGCCTCTCTGGTTGAAGCTACAATTCGCATTCGAAAGACGGAAGTCGAGCATCTCTAGACCTCATCTCAATGAAATGAGCCCACTACCTTCCAGCAGGTTCATCAACCTGCCATATGCAGCTTTGTCTGCGGTTGAGTCTGAAACAGCGAGGGAAGGATTTATATGATATCGGAATATACCATCAGCAAGCAGTTGAGCTCGTCCATAAGGTCCGGCATTCTGCCACGGACGAAGCTGTGGTCAACCAAAATGCCATGAGACTCATGCTTCAAATTGACTTTGATTGATGTGAGCTCCCCGCCTATTCACACCTTGCTGACCGAAGAAGGCGGTGGATGATCCTTCGTCAGAGCACGGTGTGGTGCGATATAGCAGTTGATGACAGCCATTTCAAGCTTCGAAGCACTTCAGCAGACCAGGAACCTGGAAAGCGAATTATCGCAACGTTTTTGGTCTGTGCTGTGGTGCCATAGGATCCAATCGACCAGATCCCCATATGAGAATCACAGGCGGGCTTCGTTGATTATTTGAATATTTATTGGTTGGAGAGATGATGATGATGACTGAAGGATGATAACATGGATGACAGACACAAGTTTCTTGACCCTCCTGATTTAGGAACAGCTGAGATTATATGAAAAGCAGAACAATTGCAATGAAGCATGGAAATGGTAGAAAGAGAAGGGGAAAAAGTATGACCAAGAAGGTGAGGTGATCTTGTCGCGGTCTGACCGTGGTGTCGGAGATAAGGTACGGATCATCACCCAGACCAGAGACGCATTGTTCAGGCCTTGCGAACATGACCGGCCCTTTTCAATTTGAGTTTGAGCAAGGAACATAAAATCGAGAGCTCAAAGAACACATCATTCGACTTGTGCTAGAAGTGTTACCTTTGTGGACTTGTGTCAAATTCTTCCACTCGGACACGGCAGTACTTCATACAAGAAAGTGACAGACAACAGCGACTATGCCTGACTTTACCATCCTTGGCGATGCCGTTGTGCACGATATTCTGATCAATCTTGCGAAGGAGGAGATTCTCACCTTGCAGAAACAACTTGCTGAATCGCTACGGGAATTCTCTGTGGGCGACGAACGGAAGTACCAGGTTGAGTCGTCCGTATCAGCACGGCCCAATGGTGACAGAACGCTCTTCAGACCATTTACCTCTCCAACCAGTGTCGGTGTCAAGATCATGGTCAGTGCTGTAGACACGGGTCAAAACAATGATACGTCGCAAGCTAAGGATGGAGCGCCTCAGACATTCAAAAAACGTCCTGTCCAAGGGGTGGTGGTTGTTCTTGACAATGAGGGTAATCCCGTTGGTGTCATAGACGGCAAAGAGATTACTGGTTACAGGACGTCCCTTTCTGCCTTGTTAGGTTATGTACGAAGAAGCCGCACCACGAATATTGTCGTCTTTGGCGCAGGAAAATGTGCTATCTGGCATATCCGTCTTGCTCTTGCTTTGAGAGGCTCCGAGATCAAGCGCATCACTGTTGTCAATAGGTCGAAAGATAGGGCTGTGTCAATGATTGACCAGGTATTGGAAGAGAATCAAAAGCTTTGGAAGTCCGACACAACGATTGAGTACCTCGACCAAGAAGGGGGAAAGTATGAACAAGCTTTGGAGCGCCTCATCCAGGAAGCTGATGTTATCTTCTGCAATATTACTTCCGAGAAGCCTCTGTTTCCAGCCAGTTATCTAACAAAGAAGGCTAAAGCAGATAGAGGCCCGTACATCTCAGCGGTTGGCTCATGGCAGTCTGACTTGATTGAGGTGGACCCCTCCTTACTAAGATATATTGTTGATTCACCAGAAGGCTACAATCCCCTGAGTGAGAAAGGTGGCGCCGTGATTGTCGATGATCGGAAGAAAGCCATGGAGGAAACAGGTGAGGGCATTCAAAGTCGGTTGAAGACAGAAGATTGGGTGGAATGGGGAGAAATATTTAATCTCGAGAACCAACTCCAGACAGAAGGATCGTCCGAGCAACACCAAAGACTGAAATCATGGCTTGAAGATGGACTTGTCGTGTATAAGAGTATTGGAGTCAGCATCACCGACCTTGTCACCAGTAATTTCCTGCTATCGATTGCTAGAAAGCACGATCTGGGTGTGGTGGTACCTGGTTTCTAGTTATAGCCGCCGAACTCACCAATAGCAAGTCTTTCCGTTATGAAATTAGTAGTATAATGATCGGGCATGTAATCCGACCACGAATATCATAATTGATTGACATAAAAATGCATGGTCGTGGAGCAATTCACGATCGAAGGTGGTGGGACAAATTTGTATGTCTCATCTTGCTTTTCCGCACATTGCCGGATGTCCATGTTGATGCCTTAGTGCTTGACCACGAAACTACATATGTACACCTTACCATATTGTGCGGCAGGAATGACTCGTGAGCGATGAGAACCAGTCCAGATCTGAACGCTTTACCAATCTAGAACTTCACTAGTGGTTTTCTCGTATCCTTTAGCTGATCGCCAGCGTCTGTGTTGTACCAATAACCAACCAGATGTAACATGTGTAGCTTTCAGCCGGAGGGCGGATGTACCAGCGAGCACCAGTTAGGCACAGAAAGCCACCCGCACCTAAACAAGATCTGGATTTTCGATACTGTCACCAACTTCGGCGAGGTGCAGCATTAGATCCAGATGGTAGCCTGAGTCAAGCATAACGTGAACACGGCAGTTGCATTGGTTGGTAAACATGCAGTGAGAGCGGCTTGCAACTCGTATTCACATTCGACATTACGTTCAGTACAGCACTTGGTGTAACAAAGAAGTCCACAAATCTGTCTAGCGTATGCACGGTCTTGACTAACAGAACGTGGAAACATGGCAGTGTTCTACGACAGTGCCGTGGAACTGCGCACGATAGACAGGACCCTGGACTTCTTCGTTACTGTACAATCAAGGCAAGATCGAGATAGCCAAGGTAGCTTATAAGCGAGCACTACAGTAGCTTCCTAGTTAGGTAGGAAGCACAGAATCCTCGGCTCCAACCACTGACACACCTTGACAGTCCCGAGGTCAACTCCATTGAGGACCTCGCGTAACTGTCCACTAACTAGAATAAGCTCGAGAAGGCGAAGTGGATAACAGGATACCACATCTTGGGCTTGATGGACTTTTGGACGAAAAGACTTTTTCACTAACTGCCTAGCTAGGAGATGCGCTCAAACTTTAAATTACATGTAGTGCTACCTTACACGCGTCATTGGTTACCGAACATTTGGGTCCGCAGCCGGAAGGTATCATCCACAAAATCAAGCTCCCAATGGTAAGCACTCAGTCAGAGTTGATCATGCCCTATTCGAGACCGGATTTGTTCCGACCTTATAAACCTTTTCGTTCCATGTGTTGTTCATGAGTACCAAGTACAGGGTTGACAGGGTTGCCTACAGTACACGAGAGTTCACCCCCACAAGTTGCTTTGATAAACCCTTGATCCACCTGTACCCGACACGTTATCAAACCACGACGTTGTGAACGTGGAACTCTCGGCTGACTCAGGGCTATGTTCCAGTCCTCTAGACCACTTTGAGTACACTATGTAACAAATCCCCGATCTTCAACCAAGCTGGCGTCATCGTTCAGCTGAATCAGTTGGATGGCCGTCCGCTTACAGTGCCCTCCGGCTCTCAATGTTGAACATCGGTACGAGTTGCACGCCGAAGTCGGTTTATATCTACCAATGAACGCAGCTGCCGTCTTAGCACTTCGTTCATTCAGGCTACTATCTGCTGCTAAACAGGTGTTCATTGGTTTCAAAGACGGAGCAACTGCTACCGAACGGGGTGCCCACCGCGACTCGATTCAACATTAAGAGTCGGAGGGTGCTGTTATTGATCCAGCTAGCGATGTGTACTTTGTCGCTGCATCCATGTCGTCTGGAGCCCGCCGAGACTGCAGGAAAACCTACGCCTCCGTCTCGACCTTCACCTGCAGGAAATGTGTTGCGACGCATAGAATACAATTCACGAAACTCGGCGTTATCGAGGTTGATTGCAACATGGCGGATTGGGACGGGGTAGACCCTCTCTTCCAGAACCAGTATTCACTGTCTCCGTACACGTCGTCATAAAGCGATGTAGGTCAGGCTGGCTAATGGTTTGGGAGACCATATAGCCATCCTCTTCATGCGCTGTCCTATGCCTTGACATCTTCGTCAGACTGTTACAGCTATTTGCCATTGCTTCAAAGCCTAAGTCCACGAATCGTATCAACTCTGGCACATTTCTATCAAAGCTCCCTTCTGCCCGTTCCTTCTAAGGACTATACATATGATGCCTGACGAACACGTTCCTGCGGTATCTTCTCATTCTTCTTACTCTAGTAGTCGTCAAGTATCTGAGGAGAAGATAGAAACCGCAGAAGATGGAGGTGAGAAGAAACCTGCTCGCAAGCTCTTCGCTTGTCCGTATTCGAAGTGTACTCTTTCCGGACCTGAGGAGGAACAGTTATGTTTCGAGTCAGGGTGGACGACAATTACCCGTCTCAGGTATGCCCTCTAGTCCACTGCTTATAGTCAGACTGACCAAAGATTCAGACAACATATCTATCGCTGCCATGTTTTACCTATCAAATGCCCGAGCTGCTCGCAGAATTTCGAGTCGAGTTCGCTGTTCTTGCGTCACATAAATGCGGTGTCACGTTGTGACCCTAGCCTGTATGGGGCGGATGAGCCCATCAAAGGCCTCGAGAGTCTTTTACAGAAAATCCAACTGACGAAAAACACGACAAGTAATCCCTCGGAGGAAGATATGTGGAAGGTTTTATATACCACTCTCTTTCCCAATGTTTCCAAGAACGAAATACCCAATCCTTGTAAGCACCCTCTCCGATTGGGATGTACTTATATATTATGAGTTTACTGACCATCTAGATCATGAGGGAGACCAAGAAAGACAAAATGCCCTTTCACCGCGCGAATCCGTCGCTTCGATTCAAGGAAAGGGCTTTGCTCCCCTGTGCAATAGGCTCGAACCCCAACAATCTGTTAACAGCCTTCGAGGAGTCCGTGAAACCGCTGACACCAACTCAATTCCTAGCCAGCCCAATTCACCTGTTGGTCAACACAGTCAAGACTCGTCCCTCAAGGAAGCCGGTGAAGGGGCTCGTCACTACGAATCTCCAAAACTTTCTTGTCCTACTCAAACATCTTCTCAGTCCGATGGTGATGCAAATAACGAATTCCTGGATGACTCCAGCAGAGACGAGGCTACGAACATGCACCAGTTTGGTCAAGACCTTGAAGATCCTCAGCAAGTGGAACCCTCCAGAATGCGAAGGCTGAGCAACGTGCTACGTGAGAAGACCTTGGAAGCTCAAGTCGCAGCATTTCGAGCTTTCAAAAAGCCCCATCGAACAGACGAGCATATCAGCCCTGGTGTTTACCGCGGTTTCTGGAAATGGCTTGCGCGCTGCTTGACTTTCTACATCCCCTCCTGGTTCCTCCAAAACTTTCTCAAAATGAACGACGCTCGACGACGTCTTGCCTTCCGACAAAAGGTACTTTTCTGTCTTCTGGTGGCCGCCGTTTACGGATTCCTGTGCTACTTTCTCGTTATTCAACCCATAGCCAGTTGTGTGGTGAAAGTGCATATTGGCATGATTTCCAATCACAGCCCCTTCTGCAACGTGGTGCGTCACATTACTTACGTCTATCTGGGCCTTGGTGCCGGATTCACGCTCCTGGTGTTTTTCTGCGCTGCTCGTATCCGCTATACCAACCGTACTTTCAAGGAAAATGACAGCCTCCTGGTAATGAACATGCCCTGTTACAATGAAGGGGAGGCTGTACTCCGGAAAACAATTGAGTCGTGCGTCGAGTCAAGCTATGACAAAAAGCGCAAGCTTCTTTTCATTGTTGCAGACGGAACGGTTGCCCCTGCTGGCCAGAAGCCAACCTACAAAATTTTGTTGGAAGACATTTTCGAGCACAGTGCAGACGTGGAAGTTGGAATTGATAATCAGGCCCATTCATACACATCATTCGACGCGGAGGGCGTCTCAGATAACCTTGCTTTCTGCTGCACTGGCTATTATCGAGATGTACCTTATGTTGTTATGGTCAAGGTTGGGCGAGACGACGAACGAGACAAGCCAAAGCCCGGGAATCGAGGGAAACGTGACTCTCAACTCTTGGTCTACAACTTCTTTCACTACGTCAATTACCGCCGATTTTGGAATCCACTCTTTGAGAACCTTGAATTCAAAATGCGAGTCTGCCTCAACATAGACCCTCGTGATGCTACGTACATGCTGGTCGTGGATTGTGACACACAGGTTGAACGAACAGGAATTTCATACCTCGTGGATCAACTTGAGAAGGACCCAAAGCTCATCGGAGTGTGCGGCAATACTGGAGTCAACAACCCTACAGGAAGTTTTGTCGCCTGCAGTCAAGTCTTTGAGTACTGGCTTACTCACGCCGTCCTAAAGGCGGTAGAGAGTGTATGCTCGAATGTCTTGGTCCTCAGTGGTTGCTTCACCATTTACCGACTGAAATGGCCAAATCACCAACCAGCTATATTACATCCGCTTATACTGGAAGACTATGCGGGAATCTACAACAAAACCCTCCATGAACATAATTTATTGTCCATTGGCGAAGATCGTTATTTGTCAACCCTCGCAATCCGCTATTTCGGATCCGATTGTCGGCTGCAGTACTTCTCCGCTGCCAAATGCACGACCACGGTTCCTGACAATCTTTCAGTACTTCTCGACCAGCGACGCCGATGGACGAATTCACTTATCCACTGCCACTTTTCTCATCTCAACGTTCTTCCCTTCGAAGCGTCAGTCACGGCTCAGCTCAAGCTAATCTTCGTCATTGGCTGCGAACTCTTTATGGTGTTCATCCTGCCACTCGCACTGCCGGCCGGTGTTGTTCTTGCAGTCATCTCAGTCTTACTGACAAACTACGCTTGGATCATACTGCTTATATTTTGTATTTTACCTGTGGCAATATGTGTTGTCTGCAATGATTGGGGATATATTCCGTTCTATCTCCCATTCTTCCCCATGATCGCTGTCTTCAGCATCATCATACCGTTATTCTCTATGTGGAAACAGGACAATGTAAAATGGGGGAAAACGCGTGATGGATAATGGTATATAGCTGTGATTAGCGTTGTCGTTTTTGTGTATTATCTAAATACCACATTAATATAGGTTAATAGATGCCAGTCTCTTGAAATCACCACCGAGTCTGTGTTTCGGACCTTTGATTTCTGAGACCCAGTATTCAACCTCTTGCAAGCAACCCTGCCGTTTATCTTATATCAGCTGATCTGAATTTTTTTTTTTCTATTATCCACCTTGTAAGTACCTGAAGTATTCAAAATATCACTCTCTGCATTTCTCATCTGTAGACCTCTGTCCTATCTAAAATCCACGCAAGATGGCTTCTGATCTCTATCCTCACAGAGGCTTCATGCTAGACACAGGCCGGAAGTTCTTTCCTGTTGAAGCCATCCTCGATCTATTGACCATACTTCACGAATACAATTTCAATGTCTTTCACTGGCATATCTACGACGCAGAAAGCTTCCCCCTACATTGGCCAGCAGATCGTGGATTGACAAATACGAGCATAAAGCACAGCCATACTTCCAGATTCTATACTCCCGAGGATATTCAGAGTGTAATTTCACATGCACAGCGCTTGGGCATTTTTGTCTATCCGGAGACTGACATGCCTGGCCATGGTGATATATGGTATGTGTTATGAAATCATTTATTCTGCCTTTTCTTCGCTACCATCTCTGACCACGTTTGTTACCAGGGCATTATGGAATAAAGATTTAGTCGTTGGCACGCCAGATCTGAAACATCCTCAGGCCCAACTCGACATCAGACAGCATCGACACCAAACATACGATCATATAGCTAGTTTGGTTTCCACCGTCGACAGCTACTTCAGGTCTCCGCTCCACCACTTTGGCGGTGACGAAGTAGCATATATATGGCAGACAGAAGACGACAACAAACTATTCG
>Ga0115854_10388_pt1 | contig 10392 bp, 7 predicted proteins | sample InSIn2SAF170_FD_83868 | JGI IMG/M metagenome (GOLD analysis project Ga0115854, IMG submission 83868)
AGAACTGGTGTTACGCCGTCGACCAACGTCCTCAATTCTCGCACATAAATCTGCTCCTCTTGCCGCATGGTTGTGAGCAGTTCTTGCAGTAATGATTGACTAGATGATCAAGACCAAGGTCCGAGACTCGTCGTACGCCTGTATTGTCGCGTTCCGCCTCTCCTGTGAACGATGAGCCACAGACCACACCTCGCAGAAGAAGTACTCGATGGGTTCAAGAGGACAACAAGCAATGGACTAAACAACGGCGGAGCACAAAAGGCGAGGATCGGAGCGGCAAAAGTCACAAGTCTGAGCAAGCGGATGTTGTGGTTGAGATTCCGGTGCGAGAGAAAACGCCCAACGTCGAGTATGTCCGGAACGAAAGTCTGCGCACTCGCAATGTCAACAGTAGTAGAGCTGAGCGGGAGGAGCGAAGGAGACGGAGAAGAGAAGCCCGTGCAAAAGCGAATGGAGGAAGAGCTCTGGTCGATGACGGTATTCGCGTTTATGCACGCTCCGAATCACATCCCCCTTCGGAACATATTGATCAGGATCAGCTGAGGGAGCTTGAGGAAGAGGTCATCGCGTCGAAGTCGACTCGACCACAGAGCCGATCGCTGACTGGAGACTATCAGCAACGAAGTCCAGATCAGTATGACCCGCAAGGTACCCAGCACAGCGAGCCCACTGGTGAAGATGATCAACCACATCTGCCAAGCAAATATGCGCAGATATTGGGTCAAGCACCTAAACATCCAGAAGTGATTGATCAACCGAAAACAAGAAAGCAAGCCATCCTGAGCAAGACTAGGGAGATTTTGATAGGAAGGAGTGATGCTCCACCGACTCTTTCAAACCGCATTCCAAGCATACAAGCATGGCTCGAGGAACAACCGGATCCATTCTTTGAGGAAAAGGATGGGATCACGCCTCTAGAAGAAGACGTTCCGAAGCCGTTGAAGCATCGTTCACATCGTAAGAAAGTTTCCATCGAACCTGCGATTGTTGAGGTTGAAGACCCGAACAAGATATGGGAGTCGCTCAGCCCCAGCCCCAGCTCCGTGCAGCGGCGTGAGGCACGCCGCAATTCCAGAAGACAACAAAGAAATGTCACAGTCCATGAAAGTGAGACACCTCCTTCGAGAGCGCCACCTGAGCGTAGACTGTTCAGTTTTGAGGTATTCGATGATCCAAGCAAGGGAGAGGAACCCACGGCCCCACCACCGACTCGTGCTGAACGCGAAACTCAATCCCCAGTAACCTCGCGACGTAGAGACGCGGCGACAAAAAAGGCGAACGGTAGGCATGTTTCTGAGATCGTTTCTTCACTCGCAACACCAGTAGAACAGTCAAATGTGCCGAGCGAAGAACAAGGGCCACCAACAGTGAGTAGCCACCACCTCAGACCCGACAAAGAGCTACCTCAGAATCTCCAAACACATCAATTGGACCAGCGTTTTGATGATACGCAGGTCAAGAATATAAGATCAGATCAAACACCATCTGTAGTGCTGAAGAGGAAGCTGACCACACACGAGGACCTCATCTCTGTCTTATCTCAACCGTGTGCAAGGAGGTCAACCAGGTCTGTCCGAAATCTGTGCAAAGCAGAGGGATCATCTAGTCAATCATTACTGCAAGAACTGCTCACAACCATGCGGCAAGAGGAGCAGATTTATGTGCGAGAATTGAGGACGTTGGTCGACGGCGTAACACCAGTTCTGTTGCAGTCCCTTCTTTCGAAGACAGACGCCGCGGCAACCGCAAGCCTTTTCTCAGACAATAACAAAAACGATGCGAACTTAACTCAACCAATTATTCAAATGGGTATTGCTCTTGAGCGACTAAAGAACCTACACAATCGAATACCGCTTCAAGATCAGGAAATCGACAGCTTGCTCACCTGGGCTTCGACTGCACACAAATATTACACGAACTATGTCAGATGGTGGCAATTAGGCTTTCAGGGAATCATTGTCAATCTTGCACCCTTGGATGAATCTCAGATGACAGAGCAAGACATGTTGGCTCGCGATCTTCACGGGGATGTCACTGACACCGATGGACAAAAAGTTGATGTTGCGTATCTCCAAAAGAGACCTCTTGTGAAAATTAAGAGACTATCGAAACTCATAACCGTGATCAGAGATGCATTTCCCAGAAACGACAAAGCTGCAAAGCTCACAGAGGCATACGCAGATCTAACTGAGAAAGCCAAACAACGACACAATGAGGAACAAGCGCGCTTGGAGGACGAAGCAGCTGCAAATACTGACACAACAAAAACAAGAGATATCAAAACAATGGCACCAATTACATCTGTTGTGATCGATAAAAGACGTAAAGTTCGAGCTAGAGATTGCTTCAATATGACTTTGTATCATTCAACGGGACAACGTATGGATTGCAGAATTGAGATAGTTCTTCGTGATGATCCTCAGCTTAACGGTATTGGAGGCGACGCATTGATATGTCAAGTCGATGAAGAGTCTAAGTGGTTGCTGTTTGCACCAATAAGTCTCAACAATCTATCCGCGAGAAAGGATAAGTCCGCTGGCGGCCTTGTTGTTATGATCAGGGGGGTTGGAGGGATCAACGAAACGTGGTACGAGCTCCTTGCACTCAGAGCAGAAGCCCCCGAAGCCATCGTTGAATGGCTGCATATGCTAGGATCGAATCCTTTACCACCAAAGCTCAACCGTGCTCCCAGTATCGTCGCATCTGAGAAGCCCCCATCACCAACGCCACACGAGGTGCAGAGCCCCATACTCACAGCAACAACGTCTGTACCACTCAATGCAAGCGCCTTAGCGAGCCTGCCCTCGGATGCTGATGTGCCAATCGGAGAGCCTTCGGTAGTTGGCAGCCGTACGCAGAAACAGGCGAACGAGGCGCCAGCGCCAGCGAAGAAACATGCATATACAATATCCGCATCTAGGCTTAACTTGGGAGGAGGGTTGCAAAAGAGGGAACTGCCAGAACACCACGAACAACCAACCGCCGCAACGACATCAAGGAGACAGGCATTACCTTCCGCAGCCTCTCCAACACCATCTTCGACAGGATTACCCTCAAATGGACTGCCACTGCGTGCTAAAATCGATGCAAACAGGTCTACCATCAAATCTACTGCAAACCTGTCCAACAAATATGAAGGGCCCCTGATTCCTTCACAAAAGTACCCACCTCAGACGTTCCATCCTCCAAGCACTGTGTCCAGCTGCACATATACTTCCCGAGAGACATCGACAACTGGGTCGAGATCTAGCTACCAGCAGCCTACCACGCCAACCCCTGAAACCAACATGCTTCTGCAGAATACTCAACATGCGCAAAAGACCCCGACGCTTAAGGCATCGAAGGAAACATGTACTGACACTTCAAGTCAGGTGAAAGACACAGCAGGCACAGACATAGGCACAGATCGGTACACGAATGTAGATGAGGACGATACACCACAATCAAAGGCTTCCCGCCCTCGATCGCGTACGCATACTAAGACGTCATCATCAACTCCGTTGACGGAAACGATTAGAGAGCAATGGACGGCTCTCGCAGGGCGAAGAAGGAAGCATAGAAGCACGCCCGTGACGCTTGAGGAAAGCTTGCAAAGTCCAGAACTCGTGACCGACGAGTATCCTGCACCCCAGACTGCGCCTCGACGTAACGCTCCTTCACTTGGAGGGAGTACATCACAGGAAGCTCCGCCCCCACCGCCACACGGACTCCGTCCTGCAACGCCTCCAAGTTCGTATCCAACGTCGCACTCGCCTCTGACGCTGCCTCAGCATGAATACCAAAGCCATCCAATTCAGACGTCACCGCTAAAGCAAGAGTATCAAATATCTAGCAGTGCTAGTGGCACTGTAGACGGAAGTGATACTGATGCAACCTCTGACACTTCCGAAGACGACTTTGGATCTGAGCTCAAAGATCAAGCAACACCACTGGTAGCCGTCGGACTGGGTGGTCGCAGAGTATCACAGCTGGCATCAAGAGCGATACCAAGTGTGCCATCGTCAGGTACAAGGACGCTACAACCCTCAGATTCTGCATCAAACGGACCGTACAAAGGCGTGCCACCACCATCGTCCTTTCCGGCTGAGAAGAAAAAGCGAACCATTGCTATGGTGTGTTCGTGGTCGAATCGTGGGGTATGGGAACCAATTCAGGAGGATGAATGCTCAATTATCGTTTCTCCTGGTCTCGTGCAAGCATTCCCAATGAGCGCTGCACATTCCCAACCAATGGGTGGTGCTGACTGGGAAGATGGAGTGGCATGTTCTTCGGGTCCTCAACAATCACCGCTTGTCGAGTTTGAGCTCACTCCTGTGGTACCACTTCGTAAAGGGACGGCGCTTGATATCACCATTCGCTCGCCCCCAACCGCGAACTCGACAGTCCGTACGACAAACAACGTCATGTTTCGATCACGAACTATACAAGAATGTGAGAAGTTGTATCAGCTCATCAACTGGGCTCGATGTAACAATCCGACATATGCGCAACTTGCTCGCTCTCGAGCTCGTGAGGAGCAGGTCACTTTTGCTTCTAACGTTACTCAGAGCAAGAGTAAGTCGTGGTTCAGTTTCGGTTCACGAGAAAAGACCAGTTACAGGGCGTCATCAAGACCACCGTCTTCCATGGCTGACACCACTGCCAGTGGTAGCTCAGTTACTAGTGCGTTCAGTGCGTTGAAGATGTTCGGTAAAGATTCACCATTCTCATTGAAGCGATCTTCAGTCATGCGAAGACCAGGTCTCCCGAGTGTCGGTGAGTCTTTGTACTCGTCAAGCAATGGTACAGGTCCTGGCTCAGGTACAAGTACACCTGCGCCCAGCCAAGCTGGTTTTATACCTGGATATGACGGCCCCAATGTGCCTGCAACGAGTGCTGAGGCTGCAAATGGTGGTGGCATGGTCAATAACATGAAAATCAATTTGTTTGTTAGACAAGGACAGAAATGGGAGCAACTTGGACAATGCCTTCTGACGGTGTTACCGGCAGCAGTCAACTCTCCAGCATTGAGACCAACATCACCTGATACCTCAACACCACCAGGAACAGCTACACCTTCTCGCCGCCCGTCGAGCAGTGGGCCATCAGCAGCACCAAATAGACACACAGGCCACTTTCGTCTCCCGTCGTCCAGTAACACACCTCACAAGATCCATGGTGATGGTAGAGAGAAGCGAGTGCTGATCACAAGCGCAAAGCGGAAAGAGGTTGTCATGCTGGACGAGATACTAGGCGAGTCATGTTTCGAGAAGATCATGCAAACAGGTATTGCTGTCAACGTTTGGAAGGAGGCCATGACGATACAGGAGCGTGGAGGTGTGTTAACAGGAAGAGGCAGCACGTATATGATTCAGTTTAAGACTTCTACAGAAGCAAGCTGGGTGTTCAACATGTGCGGCACATATCGGTATGGACACGCCACGTCTGGACCATGAGACCAATGATGGTAAGAGGTGGACATTTCATGTTTTTGATATTTTAGCGAGGCGTTTAAACGTTAGAACATACAAGCGAGATACGGTGGCCTATGTCGTTTGGTCTATCTATATCTTGAGGAAGCTGGCACTGGGTGGTTCATTGTACTCGAGCTCCATTGCTGTTCATTGTAGAACAGATACCCTAGTAATAAGCGTCATCGCGCGCAATACTATGTGCAACAATACTTCCACTGTCGCCAAGTGCATAAAAAACATGTTATATGAACTTCCATTAAGACAGTAAGGAGTACTTTTTATTCCCCGAACCCCTCAAAGTCTCTTATATCATTCGCTGCGGGGGAGCCACTAGCCTCGGCGAATCAGTTCCGGTGTTAAGCAAGCAGGTATTATCAAGGTGAGGACCACCTCATCACATCACAATACAACGGTTTATCATTAATGCTCTAGATTGATCTCTTCACGAATCCTTGCTTTTCTCTGTAGCTGTCACTCAAGGCCTACTGAGTCAAAGTGTCTTCCTAGGCGTCACGGAGTTAGGTCAGAAGAGGTGGAACAAGGATCCAATATCAACACAAACCCATTCATTGACCATTCAGTCTCAACTTACACGCATTTGACCTTGGACACGAGGAGGATCCTTCTTGCATCTTATCAGATCCTTGCGTATTACACTACATACATCTGGGTCACTATATTATCTGATCACCTCGCTGGTAGAAGGAATTCCGAGGTCGACCACGAGAATCATGACGAGCCTCACGGACCTCAGTTCGGAGATCCTCCATAACTTGTTTTGCTACGTACAAGCAACAGACTTAGCGAATCTTTCAAAGACATGTCATTTCGTAAGAGACTTCATTGCTCGGGATGACCTCTTGTGGAAGAGAGTATATCTACAGAAATTCGTGAGTACCACAACCCATCACTGTTAACATTGCCACATGTCAAATGAGCTGAAAGCGTACTCAATCTGCATTGTTACTCTTGGGATGGATCATGTCTTTTACTGACTGAATCATATTAGGACACACCTCGCCATCCACCAACAGATTCTTGGGCACAAGCTCTACAGAACCTAATTCTCACTCAAAAGCTCCTCGAATCGAGAGATCATGACCTCAAGAAGTCACATACACCCTTTTTGACTGCTCAAATCCTGCCTCTACTTCTATCAACAAATTCGAATAGCACACCTAAAAACACAGCTTTTCTGAACAACCACTTCCACCACGCTTCTCGCCGTTCCAATGCATCAACTTTGCTACGACAATCCTCGCTCTTCAGTCGTTGCGGCCTGCCCTTTGACGAACCAGCTGATACCTTTGCATCTCGCCAGGCATCCGCGCGGCTGCATGTGTATAGCAGCTTACCCTTGGATTTACGGGCAAGTGAGTTGCTCGATGTGCCTGGTGCGATTGAAATCCATCCCTATGCGAGAAGCAGAGTTTATGATTTGCGGAGGTACAAAGCAAGCAATTTCTGGGGTCCATTTATGGATGATGGCAGTGGAAGGGTGGACTGGGAGAAAGTGCAGTGTATTTTCATTGTACTTGGGTTTGGCCTGAGAATGCTGTGTGAACGATCTGGCGGTGTTGTCTCTGGAGGCTCTGTTGGCTGGGGAGGAGAGGGCGGTGAGTGGGACGGTTTAGCGGCTGGGAGTTACAAGTCTTTGTCGACGGCTGAGCGCTCGCGAGAAGAAGATGAGCAGAGCAATGCTGCAACGGCCGGGAGTGACAAAATTCAGGCACCAGAGAAGGAGAAGGAGAAGGAAACCCAAGAAGAGCCAGAAGGTGTGCCTAGTCTCGACTCCTTCATGCTTAGATACACAGATCTCAGAGAGGCACGGTTTCAGCACGAGCAAGCTGCTTTTGCACTCCAGGATCCATATGGCGTTAAAGGAACGTGGATGCGAATTGTGAATTTTCTGGATTATCATGACCTTTTTGCCTTCAATTTCACAGGACATACACCACCAGAAGGTACGGATCGCGAGCCAGTCAGCACAGCTGAAGCTTTCCGACTCATTCTACTTAATTTGTGGGTCACGAAGATAGAATGGCCAGATGAGGATGCAGATGAATGGGAAACAGTCGATGGCTCACAAGCATCGTCCTCGCCGGAACGCGCTCCAGCCAGTCAATCAATACAGGAGCAAGAAGCGATCAGAGAAGGTAGTGGCGGCAGCAGCAGTGGAAGCGCCGACAGTCCTGAAAGCTCAGGCTCAGCATCAACACCAAAGGGCAAAGAAAAGAAGAAGTCGAAATACCCAACCGTACACTTCGCAGGTCGATCACGAAGTCTACACATCCAGTGGGATCCAAATGCAAGGTCACACATCAGAGGTATGCTCGCTCCCCCATCTCCGTCTCCAATTCCAATCCCACAACTCAACACACACAAGAATCCTAACCAACCTATCCCAATATCCAGGCTCTAACCCCTTCTACCAAATAACAGGCTACGTCCGCGCATACCCAACCCCCCCAGCACCCGCTCACGAATCCCTACCCATTCCCACAGCAAACAATAACCTCTCACACATCTACCCCTCCCAAACCCCTTCTCCTTTATCCCCCACCACTTCCAAACCTTCCTCTCTCACCGACGACTCCGACCTCACAATCCGCTGGACGACATTCTCCGTCTTCCACGGCGAAGAGCGCTGGCGCAGCGAAGGCATTCAAATCGGCGGTCTGAAGTCCGCGCGCGGTGTTTTGGGAAACTGGTTCGATAAGGATTATGATCCGCACGGACCGGCTGGACCGACGGGATTTTGGAAATTGAGTGATCGGGTGGAAATGTTTGGTGGGAATAGTACTGGGAGTGGGAGGGGTGGGGGGTTGAGGGGGTGGAGTACCACTGGTGGTGGCGGGGATGATAGCGATTAGATTTGGAATGGGGAGGGAGGTGCGTTGGACGCCGTGGGCAGGCTTGTATTTACGAGAGGTTTGAGATTTGCGATGGATGGATGCGAACACAGGTGGTTTGGTGATTTTTAACTCTAGCTACTCTACACACAGACAGCAGACACCTTTGGGTTCGTTTCGTTTCGCTATGGGTCAGGAGCTTTGACGTTTCGTTTTCTTCGAGAAACGAGTATAATCATGTATTCACATATTCAACCAATTTCGAAAATCTACTGTGCAATCTTTTTTTTCTTCTTTCGTTGAATACGTACCTAGGCATGAATATCACACGCATAACCCGCCCGCCCTCCTTGGATACCTTGTTCTTCAATACAGAAAACTGAAATTTTCCTTGAACGCCTGATTGAGCCGTGAACCATATCTAGATGTGACAAGCATAATACCGTTTTTGTTTCTTTCTTCTTCTCTTCAAATGACTTTGTTTGCAAATGATTTGGAGGAGTAGTGATCATCTATTTGTCTTGTGATCGTTGGTAGATACCTGCTACGATACAGTGGTCTCGCTCGAAAGGTTCTGTGTGTTAAAAACAGATGTTAGTTTGTGTTTCGACAAGCGGCGCTGTTTGGTGGCACAAGAAAAGAGCAATGAAATAGACTTACCTAGCGTCAACTGCTCCTTGGGTTTAATTCTTTCATCTCTCATCTTCTTCACTTCACTTGCGAACACGACTTCCGGTTTGGCGGTAGAGTCGATACAGTTGGCTTTGATGGAAACCAGTACACCACCTCCCACTTTCAGGAACAAGTGTGCATTCAAACCCACAATACGAGCTTGATCTGGCTGGGCCACGTCGGCGAAAACAACGTCTACCATGCCTACTAGCATTCGGTATCTGAGTGGGTGTCGCGCGTCCTCAATGATTGGAATGACATTAGTGCGGTGCGTAGCCATAGTGATGAGATCTCTGCCGGAACGGTGCGAGAATTCTACAGCGTAGACTCGACCAGTTGGGCCAACGATGTCAGCGACGTGTGAGACAGAGGTGCCGGATGCGGCGCCCAGATAGAGGACTGATGCGCCGGGGCGCATGTAGATGTCGTCTAGACCACCGAGGATACCGGCTGCCAGCTTGGAGCGGAAGGGGTTCCAGACGCGGTATTCGGTTTTGGTTGCGGGAGCAGCTTCGCCGTCTGTGCCAGGGGTGGAGGGACTGTCGACGCTGATTCGTTTTTCGCCGTAGACGGATTCGCCGGGTGTGAGGTTCTTGGTTACGAGGAGGTCTTCTTTGCCGCCGCGGGCGACGAATACGCCTGGGTGTCGGTGGGGTTCCTGTTGTAGATGTGTGTTAGTGTTGTTGTTGCTGCTGCTGCTGATGACTTGCTTGACTGCCGCAGCCAAGTAATGTGAAGTGTGAGAGGTGTGGTTGAACGTACAATGATAACTTTCGCACCACCTCTGATACCAGGCTTTGCACCTCCTCGTCCACCGCGACCACCTCTGTCACCAAAACCACGACCTCTGGGCGCACCTCTCCCACCACCTCTTGGTGCTCCTCTTCCTCCTCCAAAACCTCCTCTGCTGCCACCTCTATCACCAAAGCCTCCACCTGCATATCGAGTTAGTCCATAAAGTCCACACTCTACATTGTGCGACTTTGTATACCTCTTGGTGCTCCTCTGCCGCCTCCAAATCCACCTCTACCGCCTCCTCGGCCACCTCTGTCACCACCACCCCGTCCACCTCTGAACATTGTGCTTGTACTTGCTCAAATACTGAATATGTTGTTCAAAGGAGCCTCTCGAGGTCTCGTTGTGGGTGTCGGATGGATATGAATGGTATGGATATTTCTTTGTGGTGGTAATGCTGGGTTGTATAATCGGTTCTTTGATTTCGAAACTTTTTGCGCAAATCGATGGAAATTTGGAGCTGCGGCGAAAGCTTACTAGTGCTTCCACACGCGACGATGTATGCCAAGAGTACTAGTACTGATATAGACTAGTGCAGACCATCGCTTCCTTTCCAATTCTATATGGAGTACTCAAGGTACTGTAGGTAGCTTTGTACAGAATATCGAAGACATTTACCT
>Ga0115854_10395_pt1 | contig 10263 bp, 13 predicted proteins | sample InSIn2SAF170_FD_83868 | JGI IMG/M metagenome (GOLD analysis project Ga0115854, IMG submission 83868)
GAAGGGTAAGAAAGAACTGGTATGCAAGTTAAAGAAGTCTCTGTATGGGTTAAAACAGTCACCAAGGATGTGGTATCAAAAATTTGATACATTTATACGGGGACTTGGCTTCACCAGAAGCAAAGCAGATCATTGTGTGTATTTAAAATTAATTGGTGACCGTGTTATTTATCTGTTCTTGTATGTGGATGATATGTTGCTGGTTTGAAATGACAAAGAAATTATCCAAGATTTGAAGACCCAATTGTCATCCAAATTCGACATGAAAGATCTTGGTGCTGCAAACTATATTTTGGGCATGGAAATTAAAAGAGATCGAGCAAAGAGGAAGCTCTGGTTAAACCAGAGGAAGTATGTCGAGACAATACTGCAGAGGTTTAATATGCAGGATAGTAAACTGGTGAAGGTTCATATTCCTGTAGGTGCGAGGTTATCTGCTGAACAGTGTCCCAAGACACAAGAAGAGGAAGATGACATGTCCCGTGTTCCATATGCAAGTGCAGTAAGTAGCCTGATGTATGCAATGGTCTATACTAGACCAGACATTCCACATGCAGTGGGAGTATTGAGCAGGTTTATGTAAAAACTTGGGAAGGAGCACTGGACAGCAGTGAAGCAGGTTTTCAGGTATTTGCGTGGCACTAGTGATCATGGTTTGTGCTACCAAGGAAGACCAGGATTGGACAAAGTGTTGGATATTCATGGCTTTGTTGATGCAGATTGGGCTGGAGATCTGGATCAGAGAAGATCTACAAGTGGGTATGTATTTAACCTATTTGGAGGTGCAGTCAGTTGGATGAGTAAGAAACAATCTGTAGTGGCACTATCAACTACAGAGGCAGAATACATGGCAGCCACTCATGCAAGCAAGGAAGTTGTTTGGTTGCAGAGATTGTGTTCAAGTATGGGGTTGATACAGGGAGCTATAAGAGTAGACTGTGATAGCCAAAGTGAAATTTTCTTGGCAAAGAACCTTGCTTATCATTCAAAGACAAAGCACATTGATGTTCAGTATCACTTTGTGAGGGATATGATAGAAGACAAAAACGTGTTGCTGGTAAAGGTGGACACTTTGAAGAATACTGCAGATGCATTGACAAAATATGTGAGCTCTGAGAAGTTCTCTTGGTGTAGAGAAACAATGGGTGTTTCAGGGCTGAAAAATGACTAAGCTCTCCTGTGGAAAGAAAATAACAAGTGGGAGATTGTTGGGTTGTGTTATATTCTTTCCACGACTAACCCACGTAGTTTACCGGGGGGGCGGAGCCCCCCCTTCGTTGCGCCGACTGCGCAGCGGGGGGGCGGCAACCCCCCTTGTCCGGGGGGTTTGAGGGGTGCGGGTAGCCCCCCTCTACGGGGTCTGGGGCAGCGCCCCGGGAAATTTTTTTTTGGACCCTATATTAGGTTGGGTGAACCTACCTATGGTTTTGTGCATGATTTTTGCACATGGTATTGGATGCGATAGTTTTTTCGGTCTATGGTATTGGATGCTTCGACATGTATAAATATGTATTGTAACATTGAAAGGAATATAATGAAAAATCAAGCTGGTAGTCCCGGTTTTGGGATCCAGGGGAAATCTCTGTGCATATGTGTTTTATGTGTTCTTCTCTCGCATTGTTTATTTTATTTGTTTAAGAATTCGTATGCAGGTAATTTCTGTACAGGGTTAAAACCTACAACCTTGACATGCAACTACATCATCTTATTTAGACAAAACTTAACTAGCATAAATAATTGACTAGTACTCTGTAAGAGGGAAAACTTCCACTCTTTCCAAATGCCTCTAGTTCTTGGGTCATTAACATGTTTCCTTGGGTTCAATGAAGACATTTCTTAGCCAATCATAAATACTTTATATCATACTCCAAAATCAAAAAATGGTTTCAGCGTAAATAATATTTGGAAAAAGTCAAATTCACCCCATTTCCGGGGAGGGTAGCAAAGGAATTGAACCCAAGATCTCCAGTTTGGTGAGACTTCATTTCCACGGCCATTGCCACTTGAACTACCCCTTGCGGACTAATAAAATTGATCTTAATCTCACACATAAAACCAAATATTATCACAGGTACAAAATATTTTATTGTCCTAGAGAATACATATAAATATTTTTAATATAACGCACCATAAAATATATTTACATAATATTTATTATTTTGAAAGAATCACATATATACCCCCAAAGGATCTAGTTAACGTTAAACAAACCTTAAATATCTAGAAGTTTGACGTTACAAACTCCCGATTTGTCAGAATTGATCGCTACATACAAATCCCTCAGTAACTTCACCTCAAAATTATTATTAAGATAATATAATATAATATTGTTGTTACATTTTATATATTTTAAAAAGAAGGTGTCGTTTTAGTTATTCTATTTTTTGTAATATCCAACTAAGATTTCTATTGACATTCCAAAAACAAAATTAGGATTGAAGTTCCAAGAATTGGTTTTTTGACCTTGTCAACTAGACTAAAAACTTCTAGTACCACAAGTGCATCAGTAAATGAATTGTTTATAAACAGAAACCAAACTTGAGTTGACATTTAATCCTCTGAGGATTTTCCTTGCTTTAAAAAATGCCACAGTTATAGGTAGTATGAAGATATCAATAACAACTTTTCTTATAATAATAGGAGGTCGAACATATAGGTGATGAACAAAGACAACAAAATTTCCAAAATGACATGATAGTAATAACAAATTTCATAAAGAAGACAAGGAACCATTAATCTAGAATGATTATTGGTTCTTCTGTAGAAGAATTGGTACTAACCATGTTAATTGGGGTATTGTTGATGTCCGCTTCTCCATTCTGAGGTACTATGGAATCATAATCTGTGTTTGTAGTTATGTAGTGTTCTATCTTGTTCAGACAAACAACAATATCATCCATATCATATCTGATGTCCCGCATAATCCTTTTCAATTCCTCTTAAATAAATAAGAGGTGATAATTATTAACCTACTTATCTCTAATCACCATGTGAAGCAGAGAATTTATTTGTTTGTGTGTAAATATGGAGTGTAAAAAATACAACCTTTTCTTCCTCCATTTTCCTAGGTCTGGAACCCATTTAGTCTTTCCCATGCAAACTTTAGAGTATGAGTGATATAGTTTTTCACTAAATTCTCGTGCTTCCAAGGATCAAATTTCCCTTTGAATCTCCAGAGGCATCGCATCGAGACGTCTTTGTTTGGATGAGGATGCCACATAAGAGCCTCCCCATCGACTGATTAGTTGCTGCCATGGATCCATAAGAAACAAAATTCTGCAAATAAACTAAACAAAAATACTTTGGGACAACCCACGAGGGAAATTTGGGTTACGAAGGTGATAGGACCCCAACACTAGTCCCAAAATTACCCTATACCAATAAAATTGTGGTTGTGAGTACGCTATTTGTGCCCAATATACCAGGAAACAAGTGGTTGTGAGTATGCTATTTGTGACCCAATATACTAGGAAACTAGTGGTTGTGAGTACAAATGTAGTGACCTAATATATATATCATCTAAGAATCCACAAGAGTGAACACTCAGACCTACCAAGACTCCACACTAGTAAATTTCTTCTAAAATAGGTAAGATAAATTTAGAACCATATCGAAAATGAGCCACTATACCAAACTCCCTCAACCAAGACTTTGCAGTTGAAAGAGAAGCCTAATGGTTCAAGAGATTGTGAATCAGAAGATGGAAGGACCATGACCAATTCAAAATAAGTTCTAGACAATGTGGTATGCAAAAAAAAAAAAAAAAAACATTTGTTATTATAAATCCCTGTCTCCTCGACCCTTGAGAGAAAATGAAAGAAGATTAAGGACCACTTGATACTACCCCCACCCATGATAGTTCTGAATCATAGAGCTTGGAGTGGCTTGGCACATAATGAAGATGGAATGAGGGTACACTAGAGACACTTACTTGAATTAGGCAAACAACTGGACCAAACTTGTTCCAAATGCAAGGATAGGTACTTGCAAGGAAACAGTGGCAGAAAATTGTGAGAGGTGTAGTAATATTTTGACTCGGAAGGAGAAAAACCTATGAGTTTAGGACCATAACATACCATTACACTTTCTCTAAGGAATAAATTACACATCTTGAAAAAGGAGTTGACATTGGAAAAAAATAATCGCCAGAGCATACCCTGAGAGAATTATCACAGTAGGACACCATCCCGGATATGTTGTAACTCTTCTCCACCCTTGTGTATGAATAAAGTTTTTATATATCATGTCCAACAAAACTACGTTTTCCAAACACATTATAGAAGGGTGATACCATGCACTCTCTAGATGCTAAGTGGTAGACCTTTGCCTGAGCTTCACATACCAAAAAACTCTCATGATTTGCCTATCATAAATGTCAGACGATCACTTGTGAGGATACTTCAAACAAACCTCTAATCTTTCATCATCCTACACCTCCATTCTTACTTCGAAAGCATAAAAAAATGTTTCATGGTGCGATGGATCCCATAAACTTTGTACCACATGTTATCACTCAAAATTTTCTCTAGAAGTTATTAGAAGAAATAAAATGACCGAGGTAACCACAAACCAACTCTTGGGCATAGGCTCTAGCCAACCTAAGTCAAGAGAGGGCTCTCTCTATATTCTTTAGCTTCGTTTGATGGGATTTTAGGCTAGTTATTAATGTTCCAAGGGGTTTTTGGTTTGTATTAGAGATTGGGTGGTGGGAGTGTTTAAACACATGGATAGGATAATGTCTTTAGTCCATTGGGCTATGGATTCAACAAAAGAGCAGCAAGATTGGATCAACTCACTAAAGGGAATGTTCAAAGGGTAAGACAGCAGAGTAGAGTACAAGTCATTAGGCTAGAGGGGTGGAAAGGGTTTTAACCAGGGTGAGAGAGAAATTAAGAATTCTCAAACTGGGATTGAAACAAGGAACAAAGGGTAATCGGAAAGAAAAGGCAATTAAGAATCCTTTGCTATAGATTAAAAGGAAGAAACCTAAACTAAGGAGCAATTAAGAATTCCTTAACTTAAATTATCAGTAGAAAACATGTATTTGCCTAACTGTTAAAACAACGTGTAGTTAAACAAATTCTGATAGAATACTCCACTTATGGAATTTAGACTTAGATAAACATTATGGAAAAACTTTAAGAGATAACAACAACATGAGAAAATACTTATCCGCACTTTGCTTTACACATTAATCCTTTGAAATATTTGGTCTTTATTCATCAATCTAGCTTGCTGGCTTAGTCAATGATCAAATGGCTTTACAGTCTTTCGATCAAGAAGTCTATAGAAATGTTTAAGAATCCCCACTACATACTTCGAATTTTGAAGTATTTATACTAAGATTTTATTACAAATATCTCAAACTGACTTGAGATTTAATCTAGGAAATACAAATATCTTCTCATAGGAAGATAGAGGTTATGGTTTATTTTTTAGATCTTTATGCTCTTTGCTATTTGAATCATTACACTGGAGGCTTTATTTACTTCTGTTTTTCATATGATACTCTCTGTCACTATTACTCTTTTACTCTGATGATCTGTCTTTATCCTTCACTGTGTTTCCCCTTTCATTGCACAATTTAACCTTTTACTGTGTGTTTCAACAGTAAATTCTTTTGTTTTTATGTGTATCAGCATCGGGAATTGGATATCGATCAAGTCCCAATATGTTTTATTTATTTGTCTTCTAACTGCATCCTCAGTCTGGTTCCTCTATTTTGACTATCCATGTCTCAGTATGAATGTTTTCTTCTCAGCTCTGTGTGTGATCGTCTTCATCTTCTATTCCTTGTATAATGGTCTTCTTCTTCTTCTTCTAAATATAGGCTTTTAACAGGTTTCTTGTCGAGTCTTGGAGTAAAGGCTCTGCTACTAGTATCAGACTAAGCTCTGGTCTCGGCTGATTACCCATAAAATTCAACAATAATTAAAAAAACCTCGGTCATCTAGATAGGCACTTGATGACTTTATTTGCACAGGGATGCATGGGGAAAGGGTCGTGACAATGTTATAGATGTAAATGGAGGTGGAATTGCATCATAGAGGTTCAGGGTGGCGCTGAAGGGTTTTATGGGTTTACACTGTTAAATGGGTGAAAGACACGCAAACATGGGTTTTCAGGGTTTAAAGCTTAATAGGAAACTATTTAAATATGGTGCAAAATTTCATATTTATGAATCATCGGCAGTTTATCAAGTTGGTGGCGAGGTGGTTTTGGAGGTCATTGCATTGCTTTTGTGGCGTGGGTGGTTTTTAGGAGGGGTCACTAGATGTGCTCTAGAGTGTGACATGTAGCATTTGGGGGGTCGGGGGAAACCGTCTTATTGGGCAGGTAAATGTTGGCTATTGGGCTTGGCCAATATGGTTGTGGTTCATTAGATTTGGGTGAGATCTGATGGTAGTCGGGTGGAGAAGTTGCAAGGAGGAAATGAATGGGAGTTGAGGGGGGGTCCAGGGGTTTTAATCACAGTGGTTTTGGATTAATTTAGGAATTAATCCTGGCTTAACCGATCGGGTGGGGTTTAATTGCAGGATTAAGGAATCAGGTGAGGTTAATGATGGGATTAACTTAGGTTTACCGGGATTAGGTAAATTAAGTAAGGTTGTATCAGGATATGGGTAATTCATATTGTTTTTATTAAAACTAAGGGTTGGGGGTATTTACATAGGGATTTAATTTATATACGGGAAAAGGGTTATAGGGGATTTATATAATAAATTTAGAAATTAATATAAAATGAGCGGAGTGGGTTTTTCCTAAGTAAAAGGGTAAAAGGTATGAATTTCATGCATTTAGCTTTATACTTAGGATAAAAGGATTTTTGTGGGATTTTGAGCGAAAAGAAATTTACATGGGGGGTTTTCACTTTTCTTAGGCAAATTATGTTCAAACCTTAGAAAAAGGGGTTTTCTTAGGATGATGAAGGGAAATGGTTTGTATGAAGGGGGAATGATTTTATTAAGGGGGTTCTAGCACTTGTGTTCATAAGTCATTAAGTCGAGGGTCCGCTCCCTCCAAAAGTCAAATAAATGCTCTGAGCCTCTTTGACTTGTACGATTAAAAGTACTTAGAACATACTTGTAGATAGGAAATTAGTAAGTAAAGAGGAAAAGTCAATGAGGGGGAGTTAATCACATGAACTTGTAAACTTTTGCCTTTGCTTGCATAGTTGACCATACATGTTGAAAGATGTGTATAAGCATAATGCATGTCCTTTGATCCAATTAAATTTGTAATTCAACAACCTTTCTTCTACTTACCCATTTCTTACTTCTAACATGTTTTCTTCATTTCTTTGGGTGCATTTATGCTAGCAAACCCTTATTCATCTATTTTTATTTTGAAAAGTAATCTATATAATTCTAACCTTATGTCATCCAAGGGCTCAGATTAAGCTTATGAGCTCCTTTTATTTTCTCTACCTAACTATGATCTGCCAAGATTAAACTGTTTGGTCATATTTTATTCTCTAATCTATAAACACAAAATTCAAAGCATGAAATAACCAAAATTAAACTCTTTGATTGCCATGGATTGTGGTATGAATAACAAGTTGCACGCAATCATTATTATGCATAAAAGTAAATAGTAGTGGCATTTAGACTTGCACACTTTCATGGTCTCTTTGTTTTTTGGGGTTCATATATTTTCATTTCTTTTGACATTCTCTTATTCTTTTGTCCTTTGATTTTTCTTTTAGGACATACCCTCTTTAAATTTTTTAATTTTTTTATAATATGGAAAACATTTGTAGAAAGCAAAGGTATGTACAATATTACAAGGCTTAACCTTAGTCATTCAAAATTATGACTCCTATTGGTATAAGAAGCTAACAGTGGATTCACTTGGGGATGGCATTTCCTTGTGAAATGTCAAGAACTTTAGAGATCAATAGCCTTTGAATTGGTGTTGATGTTTCATTGAAAAGTGTCCTTCTATGAATCTGCATTACTAATACTTATGATAGTGAATTTTTTAAATTTGAGGGCCTTCTCTTTGGGCTTCAAATTCAAAGATCACCATCCAATCCAAACTAGACTTTTGAAAGTATAATATATACAAATGAAAATTAGTAATTAGGTTCAAAATGTTTTAGCATTTGACCATTCACTAACCCACCTTTTGCATATGTACCATCACTTTCTCTCAAGAAGAAAGCATTATTTCCCTTATAAGCATAAATGGCATAGGGACCTTTCCACAAGAAACCAAATTTCCCATGTTATCCTTTGATCTTCCCTCCTTGAGTCCCATTTGAGCACTTTGTCACCAATGTAGAAATCTTCAGCCATGGTTCTCTTATAAAAAATCTTCTTAATCATTTTTTGCACAACTTGAGACTTGACATAGACCTTTTCTCTTGTTTGTTGTAGATGAAAAATTTGGTTGATTCTTCTTTGGATACTATTTGGTTCAACCGGTATTTCTTGAAGTGTTTTCATTATTGGTACTCCCAAAGAGGATGAAAAGACAACTTCCATTCCATAAACTAGTTGATAGGGAGAAGTACCAATTGATTCCTTAGTAGTCAATCTGCCTACCCATAAGGCATTGGATAATTTTGTATTCCAAGTTTTCTTATTGTCCTCTAGTAACTTCTTGATGATGTTTACTAGGCTTTTGTTTGAGGATTCTGCCAATCCATTACCTTGAGGGTAATATGATGTGGAATGGCCAAGGGTGATATGGTATTTATTGCAGAGATTTATCATTCTTTTGGATTTAAAGGCTACTGCATTATCAATAATGAGTTTAGTTGTACATCCAAATCTTAATTTAATATTGGTTTCAAGGAAGGTTATGATAATACTATCTGTGGCTTGCCTTGAAGGTATGGCCTCTATCCACCTTTTAAAGTAGTCTGTGGCTGTGAGGATCCATTTGTGTTGGGTAGAGGAGGGTGGGTGAATTTCACCAATGAAGTCTAGACCCCTTTGTTGATAAGGTATTTTAGCAGAGATTGGCTTGAGGGGTAAAGGTAAGAGCTTTTTCTTCCCCTAAAAAAATTTGACATTTGTGACAGGAGGTCACATAATTTTTGACATCAGAAAACAAGGTAGGCCAGTAGAAACTAGCTCTAAGGATTTTATCTGCAGCATATTCTAGTAAAGGTGTCTTCCACAGTCACCTACATGAAACTCTTGTAAAACTTTGTCAAGTTTTTCTTTTAATAAGAAATTGAGAAGAATACCTTCATGATCTCTCCAAAAAAAAACATTGTCTAATATACGAAATCTTAAGGATTTCATCTTTAAAAACCTTCTTTTAGTCCTAGATAATTCAGGAGGAGCTTGCAAATTTAGTAAAACATAAATAATATCATCATAATATAGTGATTTAAGAAAGGGCTCTCTAATTAGAGGAGTCACCATCTCCTCTTCATTATCTATTGCTGTAATGAAGTTTATACCCAAGGCCCGACAGTTCGATTCAGCCATGATCTTAGCTAAACCTTAGCCCTTGATTAACTTCGTCGTTTTAATTTCTATATCATACTATTAAAAAGTAGCAATCCACTTTCCCTCTTTCCATCAGGACCATCCTCACTTAGGATGTCTTTTACTACTGAATTTGTAACGTAGGCTACTATGTGAGAATATAAGATGTCTACCATAAAATCTTTAATGGATTTGACCAAAGCCAAGGCTTGTTTTTCCATTATGTTATATTTCAAGGGGGCATCTCTTAGGGCTTTGCTAAAGAAAGCAATGGGTTGTTCATATCCCTGGTCATTTTTTTATAATAAGACTCCAACTATTGTGTGCTCTAAAGCAAAGGAAAACAAAATGAAATCTCTGTCAAATTTAGGACTGATTAGTACAGGTGTTTTAGTTAAGGCTAGTTTTATATCTTTAAAGGATTTCTTAGCCTTAACTATCCATTTTATTGTGGAGCCTTTTTTCATTATATTGTTTAGTGATCTAATTAATTATGCTAGATTATATATAAATCTTCTAAGAAAAAATATTTTTCCTAAGAAAGCTTGTAATTCTCTAATGTTCCCAGAGTGTATTATTTGCAAGGTGACTTCTATTCTTGTAGGGTTTATTCTTATACCATCTTTCAAAATTATGTGACCTAACAAATTTCTTTCTTCTAACCCAAAAAAAGGAATTTTTGGGGTTCAAGGAGATTCCAAACTTCCCGCATTTAATAAAAACTTGCCTTAGATGATCCAAATGTTGATTATCATACTTTTAAAACATAGTAATATCATCTAGATATATCATAAGGAAATAATGAATTTCTTTAGCAAAG